>Ga0307512_10002511_pt1 | contig 22967 bp, 29 predicted proteins | sample 14_EM_MG_FD_200267 | JGI IMG/M metagenome (GOLD analysis project Ga0307512, IMG submission 200267) | Populus trichocarpa ectomycorrhiza microbial communities from riparian zone in the Pacific Northwest, United States - 14_EM | ecosystem: Host-associated > Plants > Roots > Unclassified | place...
ATGATCATACGAAAAAGACCTTAGCGAAAGCAAGGAAAGCGCAAAATAGGGTGAGATCCTTGATGACGAAGAAAGGATTAAGCTCGGAAGGATGCAAACGAATTCAAGTTGCGGCGGTTCAGGCAGTGGCGTTGTATGGGTCTGAATTGTGGTGGCATGGACAAGAAGGTCGAGCTCAGGAGGTGCAAAGGTTGTTGAATGAACAGGGCAGAAGGATAACCGGATGCTTTAGGACAACACCTCAAGGAGCGTTGATGAATGATGCAGGTTTACGACCGGCAAAGGCTCTTCTTAATAACTGAGTTCGGGGGTATAAGTTGAGACAGATGATGATGCCCGATACGCAAGGCGGAGGGAAAATGTTAGAAGTACAGAGGAATGTCTTACAAAGGGTGGAGGGGATTGATGAGTTGATCCCGGAGGATAAACCTTTCGAAAGGAGGAGTTATGAAAGGACGACATTACCGATGGAAAAAAGACGCCTTAAGGGCGAAGTGATAATTCAGGAAGAGGAAAAAGCGCTGAAAGAGGCAAAGTTAGAAAGAGATGGACTTGTTTTTTGGACTGATGGAGCGAGAAAAGAAGATGAGTGGGTTGGGTGTGCAGTGGTATGGAAAGAGGAAGGAAGGTGGAGTAAGAGGAGGACACACTTAGGCCGACAGAAGGAAGCATTTGATGCGGAAATGTATGCGATGTCGGAAGCGATGAAGATCGCGGATGAGATGGCAGAAGAAAAGGAAGTTACCAGGGTTACGGTTTTTACGGACTCCCAGGCAACTTTAAGAAGAATACAATCAGACGAGCCAGGACCAGGACAGGTGCTAGCGTTACGAACGATGAACTGGACCGATGCATTAGTCAGAAAAAATATCCAGGTGGAGTACCGGTGGGTACCCGCTCATAAGGGGATAGAAGGCAATGAAGAAGCAGATCAACAAGCAACAAAGGCGGCGTATAAGCATTGCGGAAGTTATACCGAAACGCAAAATCCGCTACCATTTTTAGATTATGTGTCTTTTGCCCATGTTAGTCGAAGGTTGACTGAGATGAAATGGGAAGAAAGTAAAAAAGAAATAAAAGAGATGGGGAAGAAGTCAAAGCACAGTTACCGGTATGATTTGGTGAAGAGGGGAGGTAACAGTGCGGTGATAGAAGCCAAAAAGACGATTGCGGCGAGGTTTTATCAGCTTAAGTCAGGACATACACTGATAGCGAAATACCTATTGCGGATCGGAAAAAGAAGAGATATGAAATGCTGGTGGTGTGGGCATGAATATCAGACGAGAGACCACCTTTTTAAGTGGTGTAAAAGATGGAAACGAGATCAAAAGAGGCTTTGGGTTGATGGGCAAGAGGGGGAGGATGGTTATGAGGGCGTTGAAAGGGTTTTAAAGAAGCCAAAGATTTCATTGCCAATGTCTCTCGTTTTTGCAGAAGAAAAATGTTCGCAGGCACTGATGGATTTTTTATCGTGTACAGATGTCGGTAGAATTAGTGGAGTGGCGGAGGAGGCAGAGAACTCAGATCACGAGGAGTCGAGTGATGGGGGGGTGTAAAAGTTTGATGTTGTTTTTTGGCGGGTTTTTCTTTTGTTTAGCGGGGAAGAGGACTCGCGACTTTGCTTTTGTTTCTTTATGTTACGGAAGAAGCGGGGAGGAAATATGTACGGGATATGCCATGGCCGCCAGCGGCCGAATGCAATATGATTACAAACAAACAAACAGTGCATGGAGTTTAACAGGTCGTCGAGATAGCGGATATATCTATCTTGATTGGCTACACGGTAATCGATGCATATCCGGAGAGTGTCATCGCTTTTCGGAACAATTCCCGAGCCGCATGGCTTGGTCCGGGACGGGCGCTCCCACCAATTGGCTATGGTGTTTCACGTATTAGCAGCTGAGGCGGTCGATATAAGTTCGGGATACTGATCCGTGGACTACCACTATTCATAATCTGCAAGAGTCCTGCAGGAGGAACGGATGGGTTCTGTAGTATCTTGATATCAAGTTGACGTACGGTATATCGGGAAGAAGTACATCTCTGACCCCATAACGTTTGTCATCCGATCCGGCCATGCAGTGTCGATTGGTCTGTGGTATGCTCATTCCCACCGCGAAGTGGTGGAGTACCCGCTGGTGATCTTGATATTCCTGTACCACCACCGTCTTCAGAAAGCGCGCGCAAGATCTTCATGGTGCAAAGTACCGCCAGATGATGGCCTTTGTTAATAGCGGATGTGTGTGTAAGTAGAGGAGAGTGTTGAAGCAAAGGCAAAACTATTAGTTAGCTACCGTAGTAAAAAATTAAGAGTTTAAAACACTGCCAGAACCGAAGTATCCAAAATATACGACGTAAGTACGTTCCGAGACCATTCCTCCACAAGATCGGTACAAAGCATACACCGAATTCAAGTCAAATTCGGCTCTGGCGGTGCGTCAAAACACACCGAATACGGATTTTTCAGCTGTGCTTTTTTACAACGGTAGCTACGGATAACGAAAATAATGGACCCGGCTTGATTCGAACTGAGACCTCTGGTTAAGAGATGCTGTACGCATGAAAGCCTAATACGTACCTACTTAAGTAGGTAGTCATAACTATAAATAGGAGATTAAACTTCATGTGATGTTGACTACTGAAGTACCTACAACTTGAATCAATTTGAAAGCATAGCCTTCTAATAAAGTTGGTTTCGTTGTGCGCCCAATTACGTCACGAAACTTGCTGGGGCGCATCCTCGTGTCTCCCCACTACAGTTCCTCTCACGGTGACATTGTGTTGTTGTGGAGGAAACTGTGTGAGTTATATTATTACAGCGAGTAGAAAGAGACATGCCTGTGCGCGCGGGCAAGGCCCCCGCAATTACCACCTTCCTACACCTTGGAAAAATGCGTGGCGAGTGAGACCCAGTGATGACCTGCGAGTGTTCTGATATTGGAACGACTGCATCGGCCGAGTAGCTTGTCGTTAAAGCACCTTGCCTTGCCGCACGAATCCCGCGTATCGGGCCCCTGGAACGTGCTACAGCACTAAAGTTAAGCACCACGAGACAGGTAGCAATCGAGCGTTCTACTAAGAGTTCCGGATAGTAAACTATCCTGCCTATGTTCAATTCGTACCGGGTAAGAGGCCTCCCGAATGACTTGATGCAGTAACCTTTAGAATCGATGTATCCATCTTTAATTAGGCTAACGAGCGCGTAGGTAGCCGAATAACCGACCACTCATGGCTCTGCACTGCCTGTCAAGCTCTAGCTTGATTTGGTTGATTGCAGGTCGAGGGCTACTGCACTCCTTTCGAAGCTCTGCGATACCTGTAGTTATTCCACCACATTCCATGGCATTCTCAACGATGGGAAATTGTATACCGATACGTTAGTCTAAAGCACGAACAATTCTAACCCGGGGGATAATTACTTACGTACAAGATACTACTAGCTTGATGACGGTTCTATGAGGGAGAGAAGGAAGGAAATATATACTGAATCCGTGTTGACTTCTGCCTTCCGGGATCTCCGCCTCAATCCAAGCTTCCCCACTTTGTGAAACAGTACCTCCCTAGGAAACAGGTTATAGTAGTAAAATCATGACATCTAATGTGCTTAAAAACTTTAAAATCTCCGCAATATCGTGGTTTATGGAGCGGAAAGGGTCGTACAGGGGATTCCACAAGTTTCCGACGATACTGTGGCATGTGAAGGGGCGCAGGCGGTTATTTTTCATGCTGCTGGATTTCCACGCGATGGGTGGGTGCAGTTCATCTCTCCAATATCCCCGGGAAAGGTTGTAAATCGCTAGGGTTCAGTTTCGCCTAGCACCTTCTCATATGGTAACTACTCCGTAGCTCCTCGGCTCGTAATCTGCAAGCTTGGAATCAAAATCGCTGCATCATCGACACAAACATCCGGGATGCTTAGTAGGCACCACCAATGCAGTCTGGGGCTGAAAACAAGCACAGACTATCTGCTGCTGTTGATGGTTAAGCTGCGATAATCCATAGAGGTTCTAACCAGGTAAGCAGATGATGGCCGAGTGTTTTTGGCGGGGTATAACGACGATCGCTAGCGTCGGGAAGGTAGGATCTAGTCGAAATCGATTAGGTTCGGGTTGTGCAGAGAGATTGGCGAGGTGTTGTAGATATCTCGCATGCACAGACCAGAAGGAGCGAGTTGATGGTGGCTGGGAAGCCAGAGGATATCGTTTGCACACTTCTGAGACCTGCATCAGTATGGGTACACCAATAGACGGCTACGAAGCAATTGTACTCAGGTACTCACGACCCAAAACCCTCCTTCCTGAAACTTGAAGAATGAAATCATTCAACTGTACTAGTCGTTCTGCCTTGGTGCTCGAGCAGATCTATCACGGACAGAGAACTGGCTGCAGCAACCGCTAACGTCACCTAGCATCTGAGACACCTCGACTGCAGTCCGTTCAGGAATAGGACTACAAGGATATGCGAATATCGGATACCTAACGCAACGAGTAACCTGCCTTATTTCCGCGGCCGAAATCAAAATCCAATCCAATGCCAAAAAATTTCTCGTGCTCTGTGCCCTCGGTGGATCTCGTGTCACTTCGGGTTGGGATTCTCGTGGCCCACTGGGAGCGAAGTACATATTCCACAGCTCCCCACCTTTTAAGCTTGTTCTTATTCTGAATGTTGCCTGCGTTTCTCCTCATCAAATCATTCGTTGTGATCACAACTAAAGCGGCAGACTCCTACTGACACCTAACTAACGGTGTACATATCTCACTTGAGAACCTATGAACGGGGCGACTCACTTATCTTCTCCTCCAATGGTCGTCTCCCCTTACCCGCAGCTCAATGTTGCGCCTGGGATGCATATAAGCTACCCAATTTCCCCATCTCCAACCCCAGTAACCCCAGCAGCTCCAGCAGCTCCACAAAGTCCGAACTTAGGACCGTGTCAAGGAAGTATGCACGGCGCAACTGGTGAATTCCGCGTTGGACATCAGCGCAAGAAATTGATTCTCTGCTTCGATGGAACGGGCAACAAGTTTAAGGGAAACTCGGGTGATACCAACATTCTGAAGATTTTTCGAATGTTGGACAGAAGTGGGGGTGAACAATGTAATGCCCAGCTACTTCCCCTCTTCATGATTTCTGAGCTCGAAAACTCAAGGAGATAAATGATGGCTGACTCGGAAGCAACAGTTCACTACTATCAACGTACAATAATTCCATCACTACTTTCGAGCTTCCGGATGCTAATTTTAGAAAACAATAGCCGGCATCGGAACATATATCACTAATGGAACGTTGTCGCGTGTGCATATTGGATCTCGCATGAAATCTTGGATTGATAAGGCAATGGACACGGCAGTTGGGTGAGTTACTCCGTATTGTATATATTTCATAAATATGCTTCAACGAAACGATATCTCACTGATGGTGGATTTCAAAGAATTGTGTTTGACTAACAATGGTCTGTCATTCGTAGGACATCCTTCGATCAGCATGTTATTGGAGGCTACAAGTTCTTGATGCGTTTCTATGCGCCGGGAGATGATATCTACGTTAGTTTCTGAAACTGAAGAATTGGTTTAGAAGGGAATACTAATACGCATCCGCTGCCATTAGATGTTCGGGTTCTCGCGAGGAGCATACACTGCTCGATTTCTGGCAGAGATGCTAGATCACGTCGGCCTTGTCGCACAGGGGAACGAGGAAATGGTCTTATTTGCATGGAAGACATTTTCCAACTGGCAGCAGCGACAGGACAATTCAAAGAAGGGAGCACTCTACGAGTAAGCCCTCTGATCTTACGCCAAAATCCATCGGCTTACGACTGATACCATCAAGATATATGAGAGCATTCCGCGAGACGTTTGCACGACCAGTGCGTCGAGTTCGGTTTTTGGGACTGTTTGATACTGTAAATTCTGTTCCCAGGTTCGAACAAGCTTGGCTAAACCGTTCCTCGGGATTCCCGTATACTGCCAGAAGTAAGTCTTCCTCTTTCGTTGTACTCAGATCCATCCTGCTGACCCCCATAGGTTCTGCTCGAGTGATCCGTCACGCCGTAGGGATTGACGAACGTCGAGCAAAATTTCGACAAGACCTCATCAATAAAATTGACGTTTCAGAGTTACAACGGCAGCGCACCTGGAAAGCCACGCGAAAAGATCGGAAAAAGAAGAACAAGAAGTCAAAATTTCTTTCTCGCTCGTCCAATTCTATTAATAAGAGTCAACACTCTGTCGGCAATAGTATGAGGAATGGGCATACGAATGCGGGACACGCAGTGTATGGGCAGCAACTCGGCGGTCCAGAAAGTATGGGTGCAGTAAACCCGGCTGCTACAGAAAGTTTGGTTTCTCTAAATATTCTTATGGATTACGAGAGTGACTCAGAAGATGATGACGATTGGGAACAAAACATTGAAGAAGTGTGGTTTCCGGGTGCGCATGGCGATATCGGGGGTGGATGGGATTTGCCGGCGGATGAAGAACCGCTCAGTCAAGGGCCTTTGGTTTGGATGGTCTGTGCCTCATTCAAATCTCCATCAAGCAAGTTCTAACGTTTAACAACAGGTACGAGAAGCAAGAAAGGCGGGTGTTATCTTCAACAAAGAACGCATGAAGGAGCAAAACTGCTGGATCGATGAATTCGAAGAGCCCGATTCATCCTCTTTCGAAGGATCATCCGAATCCCTCCCGCAACCGCGACAACCCACCAACGGCGCACCCCAGCTCCCCATGATTGAAGTCACCGGCTCATCACCAACCGAACCGGAACCTCCAAAACTCGCCCCTAACCCAACACCGGATCTTCACAAAGCAGAGGCGGGAGCCCATCCTCTCCACCACCCACTTCAGCACCTGAAGCTTATGTACCGAAATCGTCACCAACCACAAGTCCCTCGATATCCTCCGAAAGAGTTCTTAGAACGTTCATACACTCGTGGAAAAATCCATGATTGCCTACTCTTCAACAACGGTCTTTCACAAGTTGGTGTTTTGGGCTGGAAGATTATGGAGTACCTTCCATTTCGGCGGATGGACTTGCAGCCGGATGGTAGCTGGAAGGCGATATCGTGGCCGTTACCGCGTGGCGAGGTAAGAGATATCCCAGACAATGTCAAGATCCATTGTAGTGTGATAAAACGGATGGAGGCGGACCCTAAGTAAGCCCTCACCCCGCCCTCGTCTAATTTAAAGTTGCTAATAGAGTTGGACAGGTATCGTCCCGGGAACCTACTGATAGGAGGAGGCGGTCGTGGAGTCAGAGTTGCGCCAAAAGAACATGGCACTGGAGAATGGGTTGTGATCAGGGATGAGGGAAATCTTATCGGGGAAGTATTGATGAAACGGAGTGCGTGGTTGAGCATGCAGAAGACGGAACATTCGTCCAGTGTTAATCCTGACGGTGCAGATCAGGAGAAGCAGGAGGTTTGATTGGTTTGTTATACTCTGGGATTAGTGTCTATATTTATCATGTTTACGATGTTCCGTACCTACCTAGGTAGTCAAGTAGCGTAATGTATGTAATTTGGTTTGGTTTTTAAGGCCGATGCGAATGTTGTTGTGGATGTGCAAGCTTGGACTAGGGGTATTATAACTCATCTCTTGTGCTCTCTCATTGCGACTCCATATTGTGCTTGTATGATTGGTCATCCATGGGGGCACAGAGGATTAAGTAGGTATCTAATGGACTCTAAAATCTAGAATACAGAGAAATAGTTGGTCTTCAGTCGCCGGCAGCGAAGCGCTGAACGGATACGTACTTTATATATGCGGCCACGGAACATATTCAATTCCAAGACCGCAGGTATTCACACCTAGCTCCGATAATAGCCACTGCTATTATAGTACACACCTATTTCGACTGCGGGTGAGGGGGGCCGGGGAACTGCACAGGTAGATAAGGTATTACTGTACCGAGCACAGTGGTTGGGACGCTGACCACATTTTTTGATAGGACGGGGTAGACCTGACAGTTTTAAAGTAGAGGGCGGGGTACCCTGACAGATAAGGAAGGGTGCTGGGACAGTGGCAAGTACTTGAAGCTGATCAGGTTGCCGAGTGTAAATTCATGTGTGAAGTTAGGAATGGTAGCCAACTGCGAGTGGTACTAGGTTCTCTTGTAACTAGTCATTTAAACCTGTGTCCTCTTGACACCTTTTCCTTACTGGACACCTGCCTCTGACACTGACAAAACTTATGAGAAAGTTAGGACGGACGTCACTCGCTGACAGCTGACGTCCCAACCACTGTGCTCGGTACAGTATGCCAGGGCTGCAAACGGCCGGTTACACAAACCAGCACATTCCTGGGCCGTTTACCTCATGGTTAGAACCTAGGATGGCGGAAGCTTGTTTAGTTTGGTCGAGAATGGGCAGGTTTTTTTCGTTTGTGAGCGAGGGGTTTGTATGGTGATAGCTGCATGATCACAGACGAGGTGTTTGGAGTCATTGGTGTGTGATAATAGGTACATCGAGTGTTCGTTTGAATTCCACGACAAGCTTGTGTGATCTGTATGAGGGTACAACCCGATTTACACAACTTTATCGTGTAATTCCCACACAGGTATGCATAAATGTGAGTTCCATCTGATTACACTACAGCGTAAGATCAAGGAGGGAAAACTATTGAGGTGTTTTTTTTAACCTGCTTACCAGCAGTTGTTTGAAGTTGCACATCCAGCAAAGTATGTTAAATTAATACTATTAAGAAAAAAGGAACTGTCAAAGTTACCTAACGACTTACCATCCAAAATGCTTGAACCAGACAGCTGTGCAGCATTTGGGCCTTGTTGCCTATACTGTGGTACTGGCCGCACCTTCAGCTGCCATCATCACCGCTGAACGCAAGCCCCCGATCGAAAGCAAGCAAGCCTTCCATCACCACCACCGCAATCAGTCATCATCAGTCATAACACAATTCACACCACATTTCACACAACTCACGCTATGTATACGTTTCCCACGACCCGGATGCGTATTTGTGAAGATTCACCACATATGCCGGCGCTGCTACAGATCTCTCTACTACAGATCCTACCATGGGTTAGGCGACGGGGCATACCAGGGTCTGGTGGGATTGACACGATATTTGAATAACACTTACACCATATTATGACATATCACATCACAGTTGTTTTCTTTACACTAAGTATATTACATCAAAAACGCGTACCGTAGGGAACAGCGCATAGCTCAATATTCAAGAAACAAAGCCAACAAAACGCTGACGTCCGGGGGTTCTGTCATACTCTAAGTAGAGTGAATACAGTATGATTAAAACAAAACGCTGACGTCCAGGCTATAGCTATATACATAGATAATCTAGCCTGACGGTACCATATTACTAGTAGCCATATGTGGAAGAACTATCCGAACCAGAGCTCGGATACTCGGCCATGTAGGTGCTTCAAAAAGCGAGGTGTAATAACGGTGGATCCGGACATATACGAGGCTGCTTCCGGTGGCGCCCGGGGACTTCCGAAGTGGCTGCTATACTCATTCCGGACCTTTGGTAGGGATTCCATATAAGGGACCCACTCGGTCACAGAGCGGGAAGCGTGGGATGGCGCTTCGGAACTAGCCCAACTCCTGGACCGTGCAATCGATCCTGTGTTGGATATACTAGATGACGGAGCAACAGACCCAGAGCGAGTTACACCGCTCCGTGTGACCGTGGTGATTCTTGACCTGCTATAGGATCGATGGATCCTAGGCTCTGCCGTGTCGGAGACATAACGTGATAATAGTGGTAGTAGTATAGTTGAAGATGATGTTGAATTAGTGTGATGAAGATGGATTTGGTTGTTGAAAGTCGGAATTTTGCAGGACTGAAATGTGGCGGGAGAGGCAGTAGATGTCGGATGCATTTTAGATGGTGGTAATGGGGTATAAATAGCTTTTTGTGAGCCTAAGATCCGAATATACTTTGAAGTATTGGAGACATTTGAATGCTAGGGAGCGTTTAAAGCAGTAGAGTTCTCAATTTGAATGCAACAAGCAGTATAAGCAATTGAAGAAGAGCCCCAACTGAGATCAAAATTCGAGTAGGATATCCTAATCCCGTGATACCCGTAATCAAGCACTCGGCCCTTAGGGACAAAGATAGATTTACAAGACTGCACAGCCTAGACACCCAGCACTTAAATGATGTTGAAGAGGATACTGGGAAGTTGCAAGGCCAGAATCTTAGTTCCCGGTGCCTAGAAAGCGGTTTGCAACCAGATACAACCCAGCACCTAGGCTCATAGCACCCACTCTCTCAGTCATTGACCCAGGGAGACTGTGGAACTGTGGATAATGAGCAGAAACAAAATAAGCCAGGACTGGTCGTCCATCCGCCACAGTTTGGCTTGAAGATTACGGCTGGCGAAGGAGGATCGTCTGAGATCTCAAGTTCCCATGGAATTTTTGGAAATCTACCCGACCCCGCGCCCGGTAAGGAGAGGGAGAATGAGAGTGTCGCTGTGTATGTATAGAGAGCGGTAGATAGTAAGAAATAGTATCGTTTCCGGGCTTCTCTTAGCGCCTGCTACCAATTTCCAATAGCGGTATTGAAGGAACAATTATTTGAAGGATACATTGGACTATATATTCGGCTTGTAAGGCTAGCCATGTGGGGTGGTGCTTGGAAGAGCCCCTGTGGTACAATCCTCCCAAGCTGATAATTGGAATAGATGCTAAAAGAAATATTTTTAGAGAACCTATCGGTCGTGAGACTATAGGAGAAATAGGATGAACTCACTCAACTTCCATCAGTTTCTGGATACTCATCCTCAAAAAGTGTTGGGTGTTGGCGAGAGTTCGGGGCTGCGGGCTGGATTTCTCGCTGGTAGGATGTTTGGCCGCCTGGGTGCGGTAGCAGGAGAGCAGTTCGTGTCGGTGTTGGTTTGGGGTATTGTCTAATTTACCTCCAGGAGGTTGACATTGAAGTGGGGATGTACCAAGGTGCCGAGATATGAAGTACACTACTGGAAAAAGAGCAAAAACCGACCCAGGTTTCATTGCTAGCTGCAGCCTGGGATGACCGAGCTGGTTTAAATCATTATCTCTATTTGTACGGGTAGTTTGTTTGCGTTCCGCCCTCTCCCCAAGGCCACGGAATTAATTTCAGTTGCGGCTATGTGCACGTGCATAGAAAACTGTTTCGTTTTCCATGAAACAAACAAAAAAGTTTCAAACGGCAAAAAGAAACTCCTCCGGGTGGGCTTGAACCACCAACCTCCCGATCGCAGATGTTTCTAACAGTCGGACGCGCTAGCCAATTGCGCCACGGGGGATTGATGTCATTGTCACCCAAGCAACATATATGAAAATTTTAATAACGGCAATAGCGATCAAGGGTAATCCTGCCCAAAAAGATACACCCAAAAATCACCCTAACCCTGCGCCTTTCCTTACAGACATATTAAATGGGCTCAGGATCTCAGATGCTAATATACTTAGTAGCGGTGAAGAGCACTTATTTGTGGCTACGATACTCATTATACATACCAAACGAAATATCTTATAAAGACCTTCGATCATAAGGTATCACGTTGCTATCAGTCAGACAACACTGTTAAAATACTAAATGCTAGAGAAGCTTGTATTCTAAACTACAGAAGTTCGTGTGATCTTATATACGGCGTTCAGAGCATGCCTTGTACGCATGCATGCGCACTCAGCTGCCATCTCCAGCTGAGTCTGGAACGACCATCATCATCATGAGATTATGATCCCCATCAGCCCAGCTGAAGCTCATAAGCCGTACGTACGGGAAGTGATCCATATATGCAACAAACACAGGCACCAGAAGTCAGACCCCATTGGACGTAAAAAAGTCAACACACTCGCTAGAATTGCAGCAAATCACGTGGAGAGCCTCTTGTGGAGTTATAGCATCATCTGTTATGGTGGAAATTTGATAAATACATGTATCCTATTCTACAAAACTCTCAGGATTAAAAACCACATGTAAGGTTGGTAAGTTCGAAAGTACATAGACCCACCACTACTATACTTCTAACTTTTACTCCGCATCTCTACTCTAATACGTTTAACTCTCTCTCAAACTCCGTCATCAACCTTTCACAATGGTTATCATTTACTACTTCGTTCAACTTTTTCGAAAACTCAAATCTGCCCCGTAAACTCTAGGTTTACGGCTGTCCGCGGTTGAAGCACAAATATAGTCTGTCAAACTAGCATAAAAAGCCGCGCAAAACGACCTTCGTCATCATATTATGAAAACTGAGTGTTGAAACCTAAGTTTACCACTTTAACACTAATCCTAATCTTTCCAGTCACAGAGTTCAAGCTACTACTGGAGTACGGGAACATCGAACCTTGATGGAGCACCACACTGCGACACATACAAGGACAGTGAGCAATAACTTCATCCACTCACACAAAGCGGACGGGTTCTGGAACCTAATCGGTAGCTCAGGACGGTAGACCTTTTGGAAGGCCACGAGCTGATCCGTTCTCGAGATACATATGGAATTGACAAGCGGAGAAAGCTCTGAGTCGGTACCACGGTACTGGTGCTTGGGTAGCGGAAGCGCTATCACTGGATCTACAGCATCCAGACCCGTCGGCCTATCTGTCAGTCTGTTCATCCATCGGAAGGAGTTTATTGTTGATACTGCACGAACGATGATGGGCCTCATGCAAAACAGACGAATCCATAAATCTATATAAACCGTCTCAGCCCGCCTCCGGATCAATCCAGTATCAACTCATCCACTTTCTCCTCATCCACTCTCTCTATCTTCACAACTGTCGTTCGCTACCGGATTCATCAATCAATACCCTTTGATAACAATTATCTTTTAACTGTTCGTCCTCCAATCCCTTCACTTCCTGCACCGTACGATCGGTCTCTAACATTTCAATTGGCAGATTCAAGATGCAGATGCAAATACCACACTCTCTTGTGCTCGCCGTTGTCTCTCTCGGCCTTCTCGCCAGCGCAGTTCCCACTCCCCAGAACTGCGGCTGTCCCGTCAAGGAGGATGTTATCCGCCCTGCCCAGACCCAGGTCAACCCAGCGATCGTCAACACTAGCACCGACACGCAGCCCATCAACATCATCCAACCGGTCCAGGATGTCATTCAGCCTGTCGTCGACGAGCATTTGAAGCCCGTTTACAGCGAGACCGTCAACCCCACCCAAGTCAAGGCAACCGTCGATCCTTGCGTTCCTTGTGCTAACCCTGGGTACAACACCGTCGATCCTTGCGTTCATTGCGCTAACCCTGGGTACAATACCGTCGGTCCTTACCCCAACGGCGGCTATCCCATCCAGAAGCGCGGGTGTGGCTGCTGTCCCGCCGCCCCCACCGCCCCCGTCGTTGTTGAGGAAGTCGTTCCCGCCCCGATTGTCAAGGAGACCATCGTTGAAGAGGTCCTTCCCGTAGACATTGTCTCTACCACTGCAGTTGTCGAGGAGGTTGTTCCTCCCAAGTTCGAATTCGTCGCTCCTACTCCTACTCCTACTCCAGCACCTATAGTAGTTGAGGAGAGTTTTCCTGCTCCCGTTGAGGCCATCAAGCCTGCCTGCGGATGCCCCATTCCTGCCTGTGGTGGTGTCGCTCCGGCCCCTCTTCCGGTGGTCCCAGCTCCGGCTCCCGCCTGTATCTACAAGCGCAATGGCGGATACCAGGACCCGAACAACAACAACAACAACTTCAACCGTCTGCGTAACAGCCACAAAGAATCCTGCTACAACAATAACTACTGCAGTGGATGTGGATGCGGTGGCGGCTGTGGAGGTGGATGCGGTGGCGGCTGTGGAGGTGGATGCGGTGGCGGCTGTGGAGGTGATGACGGTGGTGACGGAGAATTCTTCTCCGACAACCACAATCAGAATATCAACCAGAACATTGATAACAACCAGAACATCAATGTTGACTTCCAGAAAGCACAACGATTTGAGCGTTGCCGTGAGCGATTTGGTAGGGGCGGTGATCGCTTCCAGAACTTCGGGTATGGGGGCTGTGGAGGTTTCGGAGGTGGCAGTGAAGGATGCGTCAACTAGAGGAGCCTAGCATATGAGGAGGGCATTTTGGAATGTGGAGTATAAGACGTGATTCAAATTGGCGGGCATAACTGTAAATAGGCGTAATATTTATTTTCATGACAAGGTTCTCGCTGAATTGGTTCATCTTACCTGCAGTGGTCTCATGCCAGTTGTCAGACACTTGAACGAATAACTCGCGGTGTTGTGAGTGTTCAACCATAGCCACTGCGAGAAATAGGGAATGAGAATCTGACCTAAAGATTCGTCCGTGTGGGACCACGTTACAGCCGGAGAAGTCCACTCACTGGCCAGTGATGCAGATTCATGGGATGTGGAAGTAACTCGCCACCCGACGATTTCCTTTGATTGATCGCGAAGGAGCGCCACAGACTTCAAACCTCGGTCACTAGTCTCGAACTAGTCTTTGTTCGAACTGGCAGGCAACCGCCAAAATCCTACCAAGCCGTCTGACAGACTATTTAGTCTTTAAGAACCTACTAAGTAGGTAAGTATCCTTAAGTAGTCCTTGTTTGCCGTGGTGGAGCTAAAGGTCAATCAGCCCTGACCCTAAAGTAACCTCACGGGAAATATAACGACGACCGATTTAGTCTCAGAGTGTGGTACATCGGCCGGTTCTCATTACCGTGTTATTATAACCAACCTGTTGTATTTCATTATCCTCATTATACACCATACCTTCTTGTCTAAAGTAATCTAGAACGCCTATCATGCCTAGAATAGTCCGCTAATGTATCAATCTATAGTATGTATCCGAAAATCTCGCCCCACCGATAACCCAAATTTATCTTTCCCAGTCTAGTATTGGCTCACCTACTCAAGATCGCACCGACACATCTTCTCAGTTACCTGTGCTCCTAGAGTTATCCTCCTCTTCCTCCGTCCCCGCAACCTCCTCCACACTAACCGGCGTATCCAGCAACTGCAGCGAGTAATGACTCCCGACCATAAACAGTCCCACCGTGATCCCGAGTCCGACAGCATAAAACACCGCGATCTATCTTTTCATCAGCTTCTCCCCACACCACAGCATAAAACACCACAGCATAAACATCATACAAACCTTCGAATCATCGCTCCACCTCTGTCGCATCGGCCAGAACACATGCACTGCCAGTCCCAGGGTATAAAAGAAGATGGAATAACTCAGCAATTGTACCGGTACCTGCAGTACAAACACAGTTTTCCAGTCCGGCTTTCCACGCGTATCTACCAGAGCACGGAACAACTGCTTGTGGTGGCTGTGCGTGGCTAGGATACCACCGAGTCCGGCTACCTGCTGGAATGCAACCAGAACCGAGGTTATCACCATCGATAACGACACGTACCAACACGCACGCACGAGCCAGTGCGATGCGGCTACGTCTGGCCAGGAGAAGGAGGCGGTGACGGCGGAGGCGAGAAGACCGCCCTGGTGTCGAGTGTCAACGGGGGAATAAGCTAGGATACAAGTGACGCACTATCAGAGAGGCGAAGTTGAGTTCAGACTGTTTGTGCTCAAGCCACTTGACGGTGCGGTCGGACGAAGAGTCCAGCAGCTCGATGGTGCGGTACGTCTTGAACCAGGTGTAACCGGCGATGCGGAGGAGGATACGCAGAAGTCGTGGGAGCTTTGCTATTGCAGCATCCATAATAACACAGTTAGTGGGTGAAGGTCAACGTGCGGTGGTGATGAAAGCGAGGAAGGTGGGGGAAAGATGAGGATATGCTGCTGTTAGATATTTGACATGAATCACTAACTGCGACTGCACCTAGCCGAGAGACTAAGATTGACTATTCAAATCGCCCTAGTCATTAGCCTGTAGGCGTTTAAAGAATGTACGCGCGCTCACATCCGAAATGGAGCGTGCAGCTGGCGCTTAGCCTAAAATATCCACAATCGGCGATGAGAAGTACATATTCACAACTCCTGCATCCCACTTAACAACAGCATGTGCATTTTTGAAGAAGTACCTTTATATTCTCCACATACGGGATTAGAGCGTGGTGGTGTTCTATTTGGTACTGGGTGAGGTGAAGCAACACTGCCATGTATCGTCGCGTAGTTCGTATCACCCAATCACAGCGCCAGTGCATGCATATCACCCAAAATCCCATTACCGAATGACAGGTCTCAGACGCTGAGAACCGCGGAAGAGGCGACTCACCAGCGCTAGCAGCGGTTCGAAACAGTACCACTGTATCCCTTTGCCGGTAGCGTGCGCTGCGCCTTGTCGCTTACCACAGACAGTCACTCACTTAAAACCCCCCCTAGAGTATTATGAATTGAAAGACAACTAGTAGAAGCTTCTATTTGTGAATTCTTGTGGCAGTGTGACAAATTCTGGGGTGCTGAGTTGCATATAAATTGCAGTACTTTGGAGATTGTGAGAGTACCATCCTCCAGCCCAGCAGCAACCACCTTCCCACTTCCCATCTACCACACCACAACAACCATGAGCAGAGAAGCCCTCAGACCTTGGAATCTTAATGTCAACTACCTACCCCCACCACTTATACCCTCATCTCCACCACTCTTATCAAAAAATGTTAAAAAACAAAGTGCCAGCACCACATCATGGACAAACACTCTGGCCCAAAGTGCACCTCCTCCGGGGAGTAATGGGCTGTCATACTCTAAGTAGAGTGAATACAGTATGATTAAAACAAACAAACAAGTGCACCTCCTCCAGACCACCACCACCATCTACAGTGGTACAGCACCAACCTGTCATTATACCTGATGTGTCTTCACCTACTACTGAAGCTCCACCAGCAATGCTCAACCTTGACGATAATTATAGCTCCTCAGATGAAGCATATATTGAGCCAGCCAGGTCAATCACAGCTGATCACTCGGCCAAGTAGCGTAAGAAAACACTCAAAAAACCAAGTCAAAATTTGTCAGATCTCTCTGAGCTTCCCACATTCAATCCTTTACAACCTATTGTACCTCCCCACAAAGCATGGAACCAATTGCCTATCTCATTCTCTGAGCTGGATGCCATTACTCCAATTCAAATCTTCAATCTCTTTCTTACCAACTCCATTATGGGACAGCTGGTAGCCAACACCAATTCTTATGCCCAGCAGCAGCTTCTTGGGCCAGAGAAGAAGCACCAGTGTTCCTGGTAGCCAGTTACTGCTCAGGAGCTTCATCTCTAGTTGGCAATTCAAATTCATATGGGTCTTATTGAAGTTTCTCCTGAGTGGTACTGGATAAAGGATGGGGTTTACCTTCCCAAGGATGGATTACCACCAGCAGCCTACCTTGGCAAGACTCACTTTCAGGAGATCTGCCATTTCTTTCATGTTTCTCCATCGGCAAAAGTGCAAATCGACTATAGGCTGCGCTACGCGTACACGTGCACACGCGCAGCTCATAGCAAGCTTCCCATGTACCCCTGCGCGACGTGCAGGCTATAGTCATCTATAGTCGATTCATAGATATGTGCGCGTGGGCCTATGGACCAATATACAGTTGGCAGCCAGAGATAGACCTATACCTGTCTTTACTGCCTGGAGTCTTCGCTGTTATACCGGTCACACTATCGCTGTGAGTCCACTTTACAGCCCGCTGGTGCTTGAGAGCCTGCTTGAAAGCTTGCTTGATAGCCTGCTTGGGAGCCTGCTCGAGAGAGCCGCGCTTGACAAAGCCGCACTTCAGTGTGTTGAGAGCTTACTTGGGAGCGTACAGTCAAGCAGGCTGGGAGTGTGTCATCAAGTGCAATTGGGAGTGTACTTGAGAGTGTGCTCGGGAGTGTACTTGAGAGCGTCTTGAGAGCTTACTTGGGAGCGTACAGTCAAGCAGGCTGGGAGTGTGCCATCGAGTGCAATTGGGAGCGTACTGGAGAGCATGCCTGGGAGTGTACTTGAGAACATACTCGGAGGTGTACTTGGGGGCGTTCTCGGAGTGTACTTGGGAGTGACTTGAGAGCTTACTTGTGAGCATTTAGTCAAGCAGGCTGGGAGTGTGTCATCGAGTGCAATTGGGAGTGTATTTGAGAGCATACTCGGGAGTATGCTTGAGAGCGTCTTGAGAGCTTACTTGGGAGCGTACAGTCAAGCAGGCTGGGAGTGTGCCATCGAGTGCAATTGGGAGCGTCCTTGAGAGTATGCTCGGGAGTGTACTTGAGAACGTACTCGGAGGTGTACTTGTGAGCGTACTCGGAGTGTACTTGGGAGCGTCTTGAGAGCTTACTTGGGAGCGTAAGTCAAGCAGGCTGAGAGTGTACAATCGAGTGCAATCAGGAGTGTACTTCAGAGCGTACCTGGGAGCATGCAATGAAGTGCATTCGGCAGTTTGGTTTCAAGTTTGTTGAATGCAGCATGATGTATAGTATCAAGCGCACATAATCGCATACGTATCATAGTAATCTAGTCAACGTGCCGGTCCATATGACCTCATAGTGCCACGCGTCAAATGTGCTATGAATTACCGTCCCAAAAACAGCTTCTCTATGAGTTACACGTCGCATAAGGTCATTTTTCCCGGTGTCCAGCAAACAAGGAGAGAACTGTAGAACACTTTGACTTTCATCTCTCCATTGTGCATGACCTTCTGCAGGCTGGAAGTCCATCAACAATGAAAAGTTCCTCATGCATTCTGGCTTCACAAAAAATCACTTGGCTGGCTCTGGCCACACAATCTTCCTTGCCCCCACTGCCTACCAGGCTGTTTACCAAGCACACCCCCCTTCCCCTCTGCCAAAAGGTGCCAGGAATGCATTCCCCACTCTGGATGTAGAGTAGAGTAGATTGTTTCCTTAGCAGGTGGAAAAGAAATCAGGGTGGTAGTGGAGAAGGCATGAAAACCACCATAAAGTGTGAGGACTGCAATGAGGCTTTGTGTTTCACACCCAAATGAAATTGTTTTTATGAATTTCACCATATGTAGAGTATTTTTATTTATTCTGGGGGCATTTGGCCAGATTGTGGTTGTGTGATGTGTATATTAAAAGCGGGCCCGTCTATTGGCCCGAACCCGGTTACCGGCAAAGGGATAAGAAGTATGACGGGCAACAACATAAATAAACGCGGCAACCTACATACCTCCTAGGTAGCTCGACGAGATCCAATCTACCAGGTTATATGGGGGCTCGTATGAGTAGCAGATGGGTGCCGCCAAGTCCTCAACAGTTCGTATCCCTCAAAATGCTTTGGCGCTCCATGCTGACGACAAAGCCGAACATATAGAACTTATTTTGCTCGTAGCATCCCTTGAGGGCTTCTTCACTCAGTGCGTCCAATTCCAAGGCAAAAACTTCACCCGGGTGAGGAAATCGTTGTACTCGCTGGTTTTTCCGAGGTCCTGGAACTCGTGAGAGTGCATGAGCTAAAAGTGTCTAACGGCGGCAGACCCTAGGCAGGACAGCATAGCAGAAGTGCTGGTGGTGGAAGGGAATGTTCGATCTGTCGTGCAATTATTAGTACATGCCAATATGATTGAGATTGAGAGGGAAACTCCAGCTGACCACTGTCCACGTTGGGTATCAGAAGCACTCTTCAGGTCCGAAATAGAGTTGTCCTCCACTGGTGCGGGTAGGGCTATTTGTCTGTGAAGAGATGGGGAGGTAAGATGTAGTCAGTGGACGCGAGCAGCCAGAGAGAGGGGGGGGGGAGAGAGAGAGAAGAGAGAGAATGTGTGTGTGTGTTTGTGGGGGGGGGGTGTCTATATAACAGCTCAATGTTGGGGGCAATCCTTCGAGTTCCAACGTCATAAAAAAAGGCAATTTCAGAGCATGTGAGCAACCAGACCTAGTGTGATGGACAAATGCTGGTATCGATTCGTCTGGGCATATCTACCTCTTGCTCCAGCCATTTCCATATGTCCTGCAGAGAACGGAAGTATACCTATACTGTACCGGCCACTGCGGTTCGGACACTGTCTGTTGCTGACAGGTAATTTCAACTTGGACACCCCGTGTTGACAGCTGTAGAAGAGATGGATAGGGTTATGGTAATTATGGTAGTGCATAAGGCACCGGGCATCATAATATAGCATAAGGCACGTGCATCATAATTGTAAATTGCAGAATTGAAATTGAAGGTGCTGACAACTTTTGCTGCTTGGACACTAGCCTGCTAACGCTTACAAAGGCGTAAAAACAGCTGGACAGACACCCCGTGCTGACGTCCGAACCGCAGTGGGTACAGTAGTTTGTGTTTTACATCTTCATCAGACTTAAGTTTTCTTAGGTATTGATGGAGCGGATACATGCGCAGTTGCTGTTTGAGCTTCGATGCGGATATCCGTTAGATGGACACCCCAATTTCAGCACTTATACAATTCCTTGAGATATAGAAGTGGAGTAGGCTGAGTCCGGGAGGCCAGTGGATTTTTAGACCGTCGTTTAAGGACGCGTTCGAATGATACACCGTGATGTACTCATCCCCTAGTATCCAGTGGATCGCCTTCCTTGCTCTACATGAATGACTGCAGCTCCCCACACAGTATGGCCGCGTACTATAAATTCCAGCAGTCCAGCAAGGCATCGAAGCTGTACAGTAAGCTTGAAGTGCCGAGCGTATCGCAGCAGGGAGAGTTTATGTCAAATCAGCAGAATGATGCTCTCATAAACTCACTAGCCGTGCTGACTTTCCTCCTAATTTGGTAGTCCTACCCTATCATACCTGAGTCACAACTTAAGTCTTACTGTAAGCGGCCGAACTCAAATGATTACTATCAATTAATCGATCAAATAAACAAACAAAACCCTTAAAACTCGTCATACTTTTCTCGCATATTCGCCCATGAGGTACTCTAACAATGTTCGGCTCCGCGTTCCTTGCCGTCGTTGCTGCGATCTTTTTCCATCTCTCCATTATCCGCCAGGACATTGAATTCCTTATCCTTCACCTAGGCGTACTCTACATCGCTGTATTCTGTGCCATTATTATTGTGTTATCCGGCCATGTCAAGTTTACAACCGCCGTGGTACAAACAACCGGGTTGGCGGTAGTATTCAACACTACACTGATGGCATCGGTTCTTGCATACCGTTTGTTTTTCCACCGGATCAGAAAGTTTCCTGGGCCGGTTGGAGCGAGGGTTTCGAAGCTTTGGCAGGTCCACAAGGTCTGGGGAAATTTGCAGGCGTATCAGCTGTTTGATAAGGCGCATAAGGAATATGGGGATTTTGTGCGGATAGGTATGTTGCAATGTGCTTATAGAGTTTTCATTTCCAGCGAGTCAAACGGCACCCAGTTCAGCAGGAGTGTTGAAATTTGACCTTCCCAACCCGCATTTCGGGGCCGGTCCGCTGAACCACTACAATAATCCAATTCGGGAATGGCTGTGGCGGCCGTGGTGGCCTGCAATAGGTACGCGTAAATACCTTCGGACCTTTGATACCCCCGAGTTCTTCCGGCTCCATCCCATATACTAATCTCCCCGGGGCCCGATCTCTGAAACTTTTAATAGAGATAACGTGAAACCCAGGACCTCGAGAACTCTCCATCAACCACGTCGACGCCATCTCCCAGATCTACGGCGCAGACCTCACTAAAGGCCCCTTCTACGGCAACGCCGGCGCCGACTCGGATGTGAACCTCTTCCTAGTACGTGAGAAAAAGCTTCACGCATTACGTCGCACCGCCTGGGACTGATCTCTAAATGGCCCCGCACTCTCCTCTTACGAAGCAAAGGTGGCGCAGGTTACAACACTACTCATCAACAAGCTTACCGCGAGGGCAGGCACGCCGGTCGATATTTCCCGTTGGTTTCGGTTCCTTTCGTTCGATGTGATGGGTGAGATTGGGCTGGGAAAGAGCTACGGAATGTTAGAGAGTGATAAGATGTACCCTGCTGTTACGGGACTTGTGGATGGGCAGTGGTATTTTGGGATTTTTGGAGCTATACCGTGGGCGGTAAGGTTGCTGTTTAGTATTCCTGGGGCCGGCGGTCAGTTGGTTGCGTTTCAAAGGTGGTGCCAGGCGGAGATGTCGGCGAGAATCAAGGTTTGTAGATGCTGCATTTGAGACAGAATTGTCTATACGCAGGACTGATGAACGCATGCAGGGCCTCCAGGCGAACCAGAAGCCAAACGACATTGCCTCTCATCTTCTGGTCGATAAGAAAAGCGGCCTCGGGAAGATACCATATGAAGCCACACTAGATGACTTCCGCCTCATTGTCATTGCAGGGAGGTAAGCTGGAGCTCCTTGTTCTCCCAAGGTTGCAAGCCAACAAAAGTTGACCCAAATCTCCCCAGCGACACAACATCCAGCTCCCTCACTGTAACAATGTTCTACCTCGCTCTCAACCCCGCCGTTTACAAAAAGCTCTAATCCATCCTCGACTCCCTGTTCCCCAACGGCGATCCCGACTTTGTCTACAGCAAGTCCACCTCTATCACTTACCTCGACGCAGTCATCAACGAATCAATACGTCTTCAACCCGCGCTCTCTTCCACTGGCGGTCTTACACGGATCACGCCCACTGGTGGATTAATGATAGCCGGAGTACACGTCCCCGGCGACGTGATAGTCAGCGTACCTCCGTACACCATAAACCGCGATCCCCGTTACTTCGACAAAGCGGAAGAGTTTATCCCCGAGCGGTGGACAGACGAACATCCGGAATTGGTGAGAGATAGGGGCGTGCTTGTGCCATTCTCGATTGGTATTTCCCATGCCGCTTTTCCTCTGGTGTGAATGGGTGCTAATTTGTGACAGGCACTTATCATTGCCCCGGAAGAGCTCTGGCTTATATGGAGATGCGGATGGTGGTTGCTAGGATTGCGTTGGGGTTTGAGGTTGCGTTTGCGGAGGAGGGAGGAGGGGAGTTTGAGGAGGGTATGATGGATTGTTTTACGAGGCAGGTGCCAGGGTTGGTGTTGAAATTTACGCCGAGGAGATGAGTTTTACAAGGAAATGTTAGTCTCGGAGTGTGGTACCATACTCCGAGACTAAGGAGTGTATAGTACCATTTTGTTCGACTTGGTTAATGGGGGGGGGCTTTGCATTGTCGATCGCTAT
>Ga0307512_10002512_pt1 | contig 22963 bp, 16 predicted proteins | sample 14_EM_MG_FD_200267 | JGI IMG/M metagenome (GOLD analysis project Ga0307512, IMG submission 200267) | Populus trichocarpa ectomycorrhiza microbial communities from riparian zone in the Pacific Northwest, United States - 14_EM | ecosystem: Host-associated > Plants > Roots > Unclassified | place...
GACTCGGACCTAACGCGCTACGACGACTGCGCGCCCGGATCCGGAGGAACCCCGGATCAGGTGCAGGGGGACAGCCGATTAGGACTCAGCTGACCTGGATCGGGAAGACCTGCCAATTAGATTGGTTTCCATAAATACAGTTAAACTTTTTCGTGTTTCGTTGCCAAACACGGTGGTTCATGATTGATCAATATTGCGATGGCCATGCAAATCTCATTGGTGATTTTTTTCCAATTGCATTTCCAGTTCGTTTGAATTCATATCACGCAGACATATAGCAGGTATTATATAGAATGTAATTGTGTTTTTGTCAATCAGAGAACATGCTGTGCTTGATTAGATACAAAGGATTCATTCTCATCCAACTTCCCATCCGTATCCCAGACCGTCTACTAGTGTAGTGTAGCACTAACGGTGCAATGGACATGGCACTTGCCTTGAAAGCAAGTGACACGGGTTCGATACCACTTGCCTCGAAAGCAAGCAAGTACACCTGCCTTGAAAGCAAGTGGCATGGGATCGATTCCCGTTCGCGGTAATAATTTTTTGTCATTCGTCGTCCCATTGCTGTAATTTTGTTGTATGCGCACCAATAGCACCGATTGTTTGTGCCGCCTCGCCATCTCCTCTCCATCCATGAAACCACCTCTCCCTAGTCAGCAATGAGATGTTTTGTTATTCCATTGAATCCTCACTTTTTGTGTACGGTTCCTTTCTTGCCGTATAAAAGGCGACTCCGTGCCGGAGGGCCGAGGTCCAGGGTAACTGAATGATCCCGGACGACACCAACTTTTTCAAAAACCATCGCGCAGCTTCCTTGCAATCGCCATTTCAGAACCACACAACTTCGCCCAGTACGGCAAGACCACTATTCGTCTTGACATGCTTCCAGAGAATCACCAAGCACACACACAGGCTACCCAAACAGGCAGCACGTCATCGTATCTTGCTGTGCTACAACCGAAGCCGCCTGTACACTCGCGAGCCTCGTAAGTATGAGCAAGTTGGCAATTTCTTGTCGCTTATCTCGCTGATCTAACCTTTCCCACGGTTGTCACAAGTCGAAATCTGCATAAATATCAACTTATAATACCGCTGATTCCACTATCTCTTAAGAAAAATCTTTTTGTGATCTCTAGGAGGGGCCGCGCGAAATCGTCGTAATTTTTTTGCCCTTTGTCGCATTTAAATGTTTTGACATCTAACCCAGTTAATACTTAACTTTCTCATTTGGGCCTGAATTTTCCAACTTTTTGCTCTCTCGCTATTAGACGCCTGCACAGGTGGAAAAAAGTAGAATGCCGAACTACTGATGGGTCTGTTCACACACGAAAAAGTGGTCTCTGTTCTAATGCTATACTGACCACATTCTATTTTTACAAAGCAATCCAATTAATTGAACCGCCTTTACTTTAAATAGCTCGGAGATACGCCACAACCCATCACTGAGTCATATACGAATTTGAGACCCCTGCTAGCTTTCCCAGAGACAAGTGGCGTGCACTCGGGCTACAGTAGCTTCAAAAATCGTTCAAAATCATACAGAAAGATCTAAGAGACCGCTTCAAATCCGTCATGCACCGTAGTGAACAAAATATACCCATCGCTCCAAAGTCGTTTTTCTCTTTCCTCTCAGCACCTTCACAGCATCCTGGAGAGCTTCCGCTGTTCTCTCGTAATATGGCTTTCTCCCCCACCTATTCGAGAACACCGATCTGTAAAAGTTCCCAACAAGGTCTGGTCCGTCATCGTCCGCCATCGCCCACATCGTCCCAACGACGCTCCGGAACCCGCAGTACTGGACCGCACCCGCGAGGTGAAGTCCCTCGTCTGCGAGGCTCTCTGTTGTGTGCTCGGCCGTGTGACAAGCAGAAAGAAAAGCGAATTCGCCAGTGGGAAACCTAGATCGCACGATGTTGAGTAGTGTGAGACGCGCGCCCTCATAGAGAGTGAAATAGGCGTCAAATGGTTTTCCTGTCTTGAGATTTCCATGGCATGATACATGGACAAACTGGTAATCTCTGAGGTGTTCCAGCACAGCGCTCGGAGTCGCCGTTTCTCGGTGAAGAGTCGCTGTCGACAGGCCAACAGACTGGATGATGTGCATCTCCTGTAATGCCTTTGGCATCTTGGCATCGGGCTGTATCACAAGAAGCATCGAAGGCCGATCGAGTGGCCGCGCCCGGGGTTTGCGGGATTCTATGAGTGCGCTAAGCGTTGGGGTATATGAAGGGATGTACAAGTCCGAGAAATAGAACTTGACGCGACCTTCAGAGTCTGACCTGATTGGACCCATGGCGTGGAGGGGAAGGGAACAAAAGACGGAAGTGGGGCAGAACCATATGCGGGACTGTTCTGGTATATCCAAGTCGTGGAGTGTCTGGATCACATCACGGCCAACGAGGTCATAAAGAGTTTTGAGTACGGAACTCAAGGCATCATTATATGCGTCCGAATCAAGGCCACTATTACGTGCGCTCAATAGGTCGTTCTTCAACTCCTTCGCACGGTCATAGAAATCGTCGGCCGTAGGAATGAGGAACGGAGGTGAATCGCGGAGAAGAATAATGATATCTGAACGAAATATAGAGTGGTTGATGATGATGACCGGTCCACGCTCAGCGGCAGAACGGAGTGTGTCGAAAGAAGGTGTCTTCAGGAAAGTCCCAAAGCCTGGAAGTGATCGAATTTGGGAGATGAGCCTGTCGCGCTCTGCGACAAGTGTTCGTTGTTTAATCACCAGCCGGCCGATCGGGTCCATCAGCTCGTCACTGTTGGCTTGGCCTTTCTTCGGCCAGATACCGGCTGAGCTCGACGTCGTCAAAGCCTCAAGGTCCTTGTTAATAGCTGCGAATCTCTCGGCCAAGGGTAAGTTTACGAGACGGAGTTGGTCAATTGACATGCGGAGGCCACGCATCTCCGACCAGAGTAGACCTCTCCCTTGTTCCAGAGTCTCAACGGCTTGCTCAAGTTGACTTATATCGATCTGATGTGATGTGTAATCCAATGGCAGCGTCTCATAATCAACGCGCCCTGAGACAAGACGATAGTGCTGTATTTCAAGGGTAGGACCAAACGCCAGAGAGTCCTTCATTAATGAGGTAGCCTCCTCATATGCGGTAGAGGTGGACGGATGCCTATAATCCCGCGCGACCATCGCCCATCGACACGAAATGTTAAATCGGTCGGCTATGTTCCCACATGTGTCGGCGGCGGCTTTGGAAAATAGGTCCATCATTTCTTCAAAGTCAACCGTTTCACGGAACCGCATGAATCTGGAAGACAAGGCCGATATAAGCGGTCGAAAGATATCAAGGCGGGCCAATGGTGTAACTGGACTTTTGAGGACATCGCGGAGCAAGGTAATTGATTCGTTGAGATGAGCCATGTCGTCTGTGCTGTCGAAAGCATGAATGAGGAGTTGGGCCAAGCGTACATTAATCGTCAAAGTGAGAAAATTACTTGATTGAGATGATTCAAGGTAGCGCCGGCAGCATTTCATAGCTTCTTCGATCCCCACTCGATCGGTTGGTTGATTCAAAAAGCGGAGTAAGGCTTCGAGATCATGAGGATCTCCTACATCCTGCGTCATCGGGGTAACTTTGCCAATGTCCGATCTTGTTATTGGAAGAGGGGAAACCGCATGTGAGGACGATGGATGATTGTTGACCTCTGCGTTACCGGAATCTGCTGCTTGCGAATCACTTGCGACAGAAAACTCATCAAAGCGGGCCTTCTCCAGGTGTTCCAGGACACGAGTCAATTCTTGACGCTCCGGATCTTCGGAGGACAGCGCCCTAAGATGTGTACGAATGCGGATAATTGCCTCCTCTAAGTACTCTGGGTTCCCATAAAAGTAGAATCTGGATCGTGCAAGCCCTACGGCGACAGAAGAAGCAAGCTTGGCAGACCCCGGATAGATGGATCCATCCACGATTGAGATTGCGTCTTCGTAGTCAGCATGTGAGTGAGTTAACATGAAGCGCTGGCAGAGAGAGAGGAAAAGGCAAAGGGAAACGCTTCCCGAATCAGGAAAGCGGATATTCGCCTCACGAAGGTATTCAATGGCTTGGTCCGGCGGTGGTCGGCCTGAGAACGGTTTATCATCAATGGCTTTGACCAACGTTTCAGCAGCACCAAGCAGGAGTCTATCTGAGGCATCCAACCTGAGAAGCTCCCAGCAGAGGATTGCCATCTCTTCGATATTTTGCGTTGGATCCATGGACCCCATTTGGACCTGATTCGCTAAGGCCCGCGTGAAGGCTGTTGTAATGCGGTTTCGTGTGACGCGGGTGGTTTCAAGCGACTGGTCTCTGAGGTAACGAAAATACCCGACACAGTGCTTGCTATCGTCAAGCCGCTTGAGCTTGTGTGAGCGATGGAAAAGGGACACCGCAAGGTAGAAGAAGGCCGTGACGACATGTGAACCACGTCCGATGTGGGGATCAAATGGGAGTATGGCTTGAACCGAGTGGGAAACCGACTCCTCCAGGTCTTCGTTCTCATCTGTTAGCTCATAGCGCGCCAATCGTGCCACGGCCAGAGTTGTGAGGTATGGAGAGCGGGAAGGGTCAGCTCTGGGTAATGGCAAGAGTTCGTTTTGGGCTTGAAAAATGTAGTTATCGATGTCGAGCAAAGAAACTGGGACGAATTCGGATCAACTCGCGGAAGATAAACACATTTGGAATATCGAAGACATGATCTGGCACTCACGCGATGGGACCACCATTCTTCAAGAACTGAGAAAATCAGGAGGCAAGTGCCCCAGGAAGGAAGGGATGCGGTGTTGGGGATTGGGGCCCGCACAACGCAGGAGTGAAGTCGTGTGGCAAAAGCTCGACCGGAGGGGTACCGATTTGATAGTGGATAGTCGCCGCTGCGGTGAGGTATCGTAAAGTGAGTCCTAGTACTGTCGTACTCGTCTGGAACCCGCGGGAAACAATGTGCAAATATGGTTATGATTATTTCCAATAGGACAATCAGCCAACGGTACGCATAGGGACCTGCACCCCATCGTTCACTAATCCATCAGGATTCTTGAAGAGTTCCGAGAAGTACTGTAGCGCGGGAGGCAACTCCACGCTATGTGAGTTCGAAGGGTAGTTCTTGAGATCCGAGGCAGGTTCGCAATCCTGGAGGGAAAGTAAAGGGGCGAGGGAGAGGAGAGGGAGTAGAGAGGGAGTGAGTGGTCGCGCAGGAAAAGCCGGGAGCACGCGAAGGGAATCGTGGCGACGGCACGCGAACGAGAAGGGTAAAGAGTGTATTGCATCATTAAGGTTCTGGATCGATCTCTCCCTTGGTCGAGGGAAGCGAGGGTGGTTAGATACAAGTACGCTACTGCGAGTAAGGGGAGTGTGTCCGATGGCTGAGTAGAAAAGGAAGGTAAAAGAGGCGCAGCTGGAGTCCTTGAGCGAAAGAGGGGCAAAGAACATACGAAGGAGTCCTGGGTAATCCTATACACAATAAAACCCAAGTCCGGCAATATGTGGTCCCGAGCGAGGGACCAACTGGCGAGGTGTCTTGCACGTCGTGTGCGACGTTGGAATGACGGCTGTCGAAGCGGCGCGCACTTCTGGCATCGGCCGGCGAAGGTGGGCGAACCATGTGGGATTTGAGGTTCGCCGAGAGGGGACATGGGGGGCGGATGACGACGAATTAGTTGAAGCGGTGGTGAAGGCTTGGGTGAAGGACGGGGCGTTGGTGGGAGCGTCAAGCTGGCAGGTACACAGGCGTCACGTGGTCGAAAGTGCTCCGCCATCCGGGGGCTGCACCATACCGCGACCTTACGGTACTACTGTAGTTCATAGGACTGTCAAGTATCACCGTGACAAGTTATTGACAACTTTCTTCAAAAACATACAGAGAGGACCAACAGACCCCTTCAAATCCGAGTCATGCGCCGTAATGAACGAAGTTCACCCATCGCTCTAACGTCATCTTTCTCTTTCCTCTGAATCCTCTCAGCACCTTCACAGCATCCCGAAGAGCCTCCGCTGTTCTCTCGTAATATGGCGTCTCCCCCCACCTATTCGAGAACACCGAGCTGTAAAAGTTCCAAGCAAGGTCAGGTCCGTCAACGTCCGCCATTTCCCACATCGTCCCGACGACGCTTCGGAAACCGCAGTACTGGACCGCACCCGCGAGGTGAAGTCCCTCGTCTGCGAGGCTCTCTGTTGTGTGCTCGGCCGTGTGACAAGCAGAAAGGAACGCGAATTCGCCAGTGGGAAGTCTCGATCGCACGATGTCGAGTAGCGTGAGTCGTGCGCCCTCATAGAGTTTGAAAAATGCGTCGAACGGTTTTCCTGTCTCGAGATTGCCATGGCATGATATGTGGACAAAGGAGTAATCTTTGAGGTGTTCCAGCACGGCGCTCGGCGTTGCCGTTTCCCAGAGAAGAGTTGCTGTCGATAGGCAAACGGACTGGATGATGCGCATCTCCTGCAATGCCTTTGGCATCTTGGCATCGGGCTGTATCACGAGAAGCATCGAAGGCCGGTCGAGCGGCCGCGCCCGGGGTTTGCGGGATTCTATGAGTGCGCTAAGCGTTGGGGTGTATGAAGGGATGTACAAGTCCGAGAAATAGAACTTGTCAGGGCCTTCTGACCTGATTGGACCCATGGCGTGAAGAGGAAGGGAGCAAAAGACAGAAGTGGGGCAGAACCATATACGGGACTGTTCTGGTATATTCAAGTCGTGGAGTCTCTGGATCACAGGGCGACCAACGAGGTCATAAAGGGATTCGAGTACGGAACTCAAAGCGTGATGATATGCGCCCGAATCAAGGCCATGATGTCGTGCGCCCAATAACTGGTCCTTCAACTGCTTCGCACGTTCGTAGAAATTTTCAGGCATAGGAATGAGGGAAGGGGGCGAATCACGGAGGAGAATGATGATATCTGAACGCCATCTCGTATGGTTGATAATGATGACCGGCCCATCATGCTCGGCAGCAGAACGGAGGGTGTCGAAAGAAGGTGTCGTCAAGAAAGTCCCGAATCCTGGAAGTGATTGGATTTGGGAGATGAGCTTGTCGCGCTCCGCGACAAGTATTCGTTTTTTGATCACCAACCGGCCGATCGGTTCCATCAGCTCGTCATTGTAGACTTGGCCTTCATTTGGCCAGATACCAGCTGAGCTCGACGTCGTCAAAGCCTCAAGGTCATTGTTAATAGCTGCGAATCTCTCGGCCAAGGGTAAGTTTACGAGACGGAGTCGGTCAATTGACATGCGGAGGCCACGCATCTCAGACCAGAGCAGGCCTCTCCCTCGTTCTAGAGTCTCAACGGCTTGCTCAAGTTGACCCATATCGATCTGATATGACGCGTAGTCCAATGACAGCGTCTCATAATCAATGCGCCATGTGACAAGACGATTGTGCTGTATTTCAAGGGTAGGGCTAAACTCCAAAGAGACTTTCATTAATGAGATAGCACTCTCATATGCGGTAGAGGTGGACGGATGCCTATAATACCGCGCGAAATTCGCCCAGTCACATGACGTGTTAAATTGGTCAGGTATTTTGGCACATGTATCGGCGGCGGCCATGGGATATAACTGCATAATTTCTTCAAAGTCATCCGTTTCACGGAACCGCGAGAATCGGGAATCCAAGGCTGAGATAAGACGTCGAATGATATTAAGGCGGGTCGATGGTACAACTGGGCTTTTGAGAACGTCGCGGAGCAAGGTAATTGATTTGTTGAGATAAGCCATGTCGTCTGTGCAGCGGAAAGCACGGATGAGGAGTAAGGCCAAGCCGATTTTAATCGTCAAAGTGTAAAAATCACTTGATTGATATGATCCAAGATAGCGCCGGCAGCATTCCATAGCTTCTTCGATCCCTGCCCGACTCATTGGTTGATCTGAAAGACGGGTTAGGGTGTCGAGAACATGCGAATATTCCATATCCTGCGTCATGGAGGTAGGTTCGCCAATTTCTGATATAGTTATTGGAGCAGGGGAAACCAGATGCGAGGGTGATGGACGGTTGTTGACCCCTGCGTCACCGACATCCGCTGCTGGCAAACTAGTTGCGACAGTAAACTCATCAAAGCGGGACTTCTCGAGTCTTTCCAGATCCCGAGTCATTTTTTGATGCTCCGGATCTTCGGAGGACATCGTCCTAAGATAGATACGAATGCGGAAAATTGCCTCCTCTAAATACTCTGGGTTCCCATAATGGTGGGATCTGCCTCACGCAAGCCCTACGGCGAAATGCGAAGCCAGTTTCACATACTCCGGATCAGTGAAGGACCCGTCCACGATTGACATTGCATCCTCGTAGTCAGCATTTGAGTGAGTCGCCGCGAAGCGCTGGAAGAGAGAGACGAGAAGAGTAAGGGAAACTCTTTCCAAATCAGGAAAGCGGATATTCGCTTCACGAAGGCATTCAATGGCTTGGTCCGGCGGTGGTCGGTACTCCGAGAGAGGTTCGTCCTCAATGGCCTCCACAAATATTTTAACAGCGACAAACAGGAGTTCATCTGAGGCATCCAAACTAAGAAGCTCGCGGCAGAAAATTGCCATCTCTTCGATATTTCGCGTTGGATTGATGGATTCCATTTCGACCTGAATGGCTAAGGCCCGCATGAAGGCTGTGATAATGTGGCCCCTTGTGATGCGGGATGTTTCAAGCGACTGGTCTCTGAGGTAGCGAAAATATTTGAGACAGTGCTTGCTATCGCCAAGCCGTTTGAGCTTCTGTGAGCGACGGAAAAGGGAATCCGCAAGGAAGAAGAAGGCCGTGACGACATGTGAATCATGTCCGATGTGGGGATCGAAGGAGAGTATGGCGTCAACTGAGCGGGAAATCGACTCCTCCAGGTCTCCGTTCTCATCTGTTAGCTCATAGCGCGCCAATTGTGCCACGGCCAGAGTTGTGAGGTATGCAGAGCGCGAAGGATCAGTTCGGGGTAATGGCGAGAGCCCTTTTCGGAGTTGCAGAATGTCGTTATCGATTTCAAGCAAAGAAACTGGGACGAATTAGGATCAACTCGCGGAAGATAAAAGTGTTTTGGAAAGTCGAAGACCAGATCCGACACTCACGCGATGGGACCGCCATTCTTCAAGAACTTACAAAATCAGAAGGCAAGTGTGACTGTGTGAGGGGATGCAGCGTTAGAGGTTGGGGCCCGCACAACTCAAGAAATCGTGTGGCAAAAGTCGACGCTGGACCAGAGGGGCACCGATTTGATAGTGGATACTCGCCACTGGGGTGGGGTATCGTACTAAAGTGAGTAACTTACTACTGAAGGACCGTCGTACTAGTCTGGAACCCGCGGGAAAGAATGTGCAAATATGGTTATAATTATTTGTAATGGGACTCTCAACCGGCGCCTGTCCCCGTGGTATCGGGTAGAGCATCCCAACTACTCCAGCCAGAGTCCGCACGATCGCGACACAGAGTATTATTTCTATTCCGAAGAGGGCTCCGACAGACGCAGCGACGCGCAGCCGTTCCACACCTACACCGACTCGGAGTCCGCCTCCCACTTTGAGAGCCCGTCCCGACCGTGCACAGACAGGAGGCGCCCGGGCTCGACAGTCGTCTGTTCGAGCAATTCCCTGAGGGCTGCCCGCCCGCGTCCGTGACCCGTCTAGATCTGCCCCAGGCAGAGGACCGGGGATTCGACGGTGGAGGCGGCTTCGATCGATGCCAGCGCGCCGCATATCCCGCCGCTTCTCAGTACACCCACCGCCAGTCGTTCGCACCAGATCCACGTCGTCCTAATCAACTGCACCGACGTCCATCGCAGCACTCCACCTACCAGGTGTGTATTGCGTGTTTCATTGCGGACTCTTTCTCTTTCATTTCGTTTTCACGTCCGACTAACTCGGAGTGAACATTTATATATATATATATATATATTATTCCGACGCTGACGCCATGATGATGATAGGGCCCAATGCACATAACTCTACCATCTGACAGCAGTCGCTCAGATGTGTTACAGACGTTGGAGGATGGGAAACGCATCTCGGTTCGTTGTGGTTCTCTTTCGTCGTATTTTTAATGGCCTTTTCATGACAGAGGATGTTGTGTGTTGTTGTCATCCACTAGATCCCCCGTCAGCCGATCGAACAACGTCAATCGGGGCACTCCGGGTCCGGGTCGTATGTTCAACCCTCCAACCCCGAACGTACCTACTACATCGTACCCCCGGGATGAACGTCATGTTCCACGACGAATCCGGCAACGAACTGAAACGGCAAGCCACTCACCACGTTTCCTCGATCTTGCTACTAATGCCCCGCTCTCGCATCAGCGTCGACGACTTTAGCGATAGCGAGGATCCTGATCTGTACGATGAAGCGCTGGTAGAGCTGACCGATGAATACGGACATCTCGTATACAAGCGAGTTTTCTGATGCTATTCGGTTTCGAGGCAGGTGTCGCATACTGACATGCACTGTGCTTACCAGGACTGGAGGGAATTATACTGATGACAGATCGGACATAACCGATGGCACGTACCTCCCGAAGGTCGTTCATATGGGACAATACGCACCGCACGGGTTCGCCTATTTCATCCCCCCGAGGCCTCCTTGCTGATGGCTTTGACCAATGCATCGATTCCAGCAGATCTGCGATTCCGCGGGAGCATCCCCACTGTCCATTTCTCTGGATCAACGTGGTTACCACCGGAAGATACAACTGTGAGTTGTGTTCTACCTCTTTACTGAACAATTGTGTGACGCTGGGACTATCAGGGAGCATTCAGAGGACGGGAGTTTCAGCAGATCTCAAGGGTCGGATCGTTCGTTCAACGTTCAACCCTTGATTGTCCCACACACACTCAGAGTAAGAATATAATATCGCCTTCTTTCGCCCACTCATCATTGTTAGGGGTGACCCAACAGTTTCGGACCTCGATCTCACTATGATAACGTTAGGCTGCGTACAATATATCGCCGTAAGCTAAACAGAAAAGGATTAACTACCACCATACCACGTATCTCTTCCGGTCATTATGTTGTATATACCATATGTTGCTTACCCATCTAACCATAGTTCTGTTGTATCTCCCTAGTGTAACTTATTATCTTTCAAGCTTTCAATACAAAGGACCAGTGGCCATGTGACCGAAATTTGGGCAGCCGGCCAGGCAGAAGGGTGTAGCGACCGTCACTGTAGTATGAGCTTTACATTGGCACTTTGGTGATCCCAGCTGAGGTCCTTCCGGTGTCAAAGTTGATATCGGTTGTTATTACAACAATTGAGAGCCTAGGCAAGCGTGAGGTAATTAAATGGGTGCTACCATTGACGATGGCGGAACGTACGACAGTGATCTTCCAAATTCCTCACAACGGGGCTGCGGACGGTAGCTTGAGCCAGGTCGAGAGCGCTCGGCTCGTCCAATACAAGTGTCAGTGCGCAGCTGATGTTGATAACCGTAAGGGTCTTGGCTGTTTTCCTTTTCTGGCCTTTTCGCTCCACTGGTACACACTTCTACTTGAGCTTGATAGTGCCTAGATTAGAACCTCAGGCCTCAGTCCCTTTGTACAGATTGAGGTTGGTATTTGTTGGACTTGTGATCTGTCACACAGCAAGGTTGGCCTGGGGTAACCACGGTACACCAGTAGTAGTGCCAGTGGTATCTCCGCTTTCTTTCGAGCCAAAGCATTGTGAGTGATGAGCAAGCATACTTGAAAACGTGGAACTCAGGGATAATAGCACGTTTCTATGGCAGAAAGCTTTGCTAGATGACCGGTTTAAGGGTTTTAGTCTATTGAGGTGATTTCTCCGACTGTCCGGCTCCACTAAAGTGGTTCCGTTAACGACAATGGATGAGATTCGATGAAACACTAGCTGCAGATCAAGAAACAGGAATAGCACCATCTCGTATGCGCTGGGACAAGACATGGCGCTCAGTGGCAGCCCGATGTGCACGACCCTGATTCAAGGGCTAGCTCTGTAACAAGCTGTCAGACTCGCTCCCGATGATCACCTTACAGTGATTCGGCGCCTGGTCAACGGTACGCATAGGGACCTGAACTGCATTCTTCACCAATCCATCGGGCTTGTTGAAGAGTTCCGAGAGGTACTGTAGCGCGGGAGGTAACCCCACGCTATGTAAGATCGAAGGGTAGTTCTTGAGATCCGAGGCGAGTTCGCAAACCCGAGTGGGAGAGGAGAGAGGAGTAGCCGCGCGCCCGAAAGGCCGGGAGCATGCGAAGGGAATCGTAACGAGGCGTAAGGAGAGCTTGAGACGGCCATGGCACGCGAACGAGAAGAGGAAAGGGTCTATTGCATTGATAGGGTTCTGGATTGATCGCTCACCTGGCTGAGGCCAGCATAGGTGGTTATACACAAGTACGCTACTGCGAGTAAAGGGAGCGGTGTCGTCCCATGTCCGATGGCTAAGTAGAAAAGGAAGGTAAAAGAGGCAGAGCAGGGGTTCTAAGCGAAAGAGGGGTGAGGAACGTACGAAGGAGTCTTGAACAATTCTATACACAGTAAAACCCAAGTCCAGCAATATGTGGTCCCTTGCGAGGGCCCGACTGGCGAGGTGTCGTGCACGTCGTGTGTGACGTTGGAATGACGACTGTCGAAGCGGCGTGCACTTGGCTGGCGAACGTGGGCGAATTGTGTGGCATTTGAGGTGCGACGAGAGGGGACTTGAGGGGCAGAGGACGACGAATCGGTCGAGGCGACGACGGTGAAGGCTTGGGTGAAGGACGAGGCGATGGTGGTGAGAGTGAGGATGACACGTCGAGTTGGCAGGCACGCAGGCGTCACGTGGTCGAAAGTGCACCGTTCGTTCCGAGGCTGTAGCGAGCAAGGTAGCATGTCCATACCTTACAGTACATAGGACCCGCCAAATATGACCGTGACAAGTTACCGACAACATTATTCAAGAATATACAGAGAGAACCAACAGACCCCTTCAAATCCAAGTCATGCACCGTAATGAATGAAGTTCACCCATCGCTCCAACGTCATGTTTCCCTTTCTTCTCAGCACCTTCACAGCATCCCGAAGAGCTTCCGCTGTTCTCTCGTGATATGGCATTCCCTGCCACCTATTCGAGAACACCGACCTGTAAAGTTCCAAGCAAGTTCCGGACCGTCAACGTCCGCCATTTCCCACATCGTCCCGACGACGCTCCGGAACCCGCAGTACTGGACTGCACCCGCGAGGTGAAGTCCCTCGTCTGCGAGGCTCTCTGTTGTGAGCTCGGCCGTGTGACAAGCAGAAAGGAACGCGAATTCGCCAGTGGGAAGCCGAGATCGCACGATGTCGAGTAGCGTGAGACGTGCGCCTTCGTAAAGTTTGAAGTACGCGTCGAACGGTTTTCCCGTCTCGAGATTTCCATGGCACGATACGTGGACGAACGGGTAATCTCTGAGGTGTTCCAGCACAGCGCTCGGCGTTGCCGTTTCCCAAAGAAGAGTTGCTGTCGATAGACCAACGGACTGGATGATGCGCATCTCCTGCAATGCCTTTGGCATCTTGGCATCGGGCTGTATCACGAGGAGCATCGAAGGTTGGCCGAGTGGCCGCGCCTTGGGTTTGCGGGACTCTATGAGTGCGCTAAGCGTTGGGGTATATGAGGGGATGTACAGGTCCGAGAAATAGGACTTGACGGAGCCTTCTGACCTGATTGGACCCATGGCGTGGAGAGGAAGGAAGCAAAAGACGGAAGTGGGACAGAACCATATGCGGGATTGTTCTGGAATATTCAAGTCGTGGAGTCTCTGGATCACAGGACGACCAACGAGGTCATAAAGAGTCTCGAGTACGGAACTCAACGCATCATCATATGCGCCCGATTCAAGGCCATGATTTCGTGCATTCAATAACTGGTCCTTCAACCGATTCGCACGCTCATAGAAATTGTCGGTGGTATAGATGAGGGAAGGAGGCGCATCACGGAGGAGAATGAGGATATCTGAACGCCATTACGTATGGTTGATAATGATGACCGGTCCATACTCGGCAGCAGAACGGAGAGTGTCGAACGAAGGCGTTGTTAGGAAAGTCTCGAAGCCTGGAAGTGATTGGATTTGGAAGATGAGTGTGTCGCGCTCCGCGACAAGTGCTCGTTGTTTGATCACCAACCGACCGAACGGGTCCATCAGCTCGTCATTGTCGACTTGGCCTTCATTTTGCCAGATACCAGCTGAGCTCGACGTTGTCAAAGCCTCAAGGTCGTTGTTAATAGCTGAGAATCTTTTGGCCAAGGGTAAGTTTACGAGACGGAGTTGGTGAATTGACATGCGGAGGCCACGCATCTCAGACCAGAGCAAGCCTCTTCCTCGTTCCAGTGTCTCGACGGCTTGCTCAAGTTGTCCTATATGGATCTGATGTGATGCGTAGTTCAATGGCAGTGTCTCATAATCACCGCGACTTGAGACAAGACGATCATGCTGTATTTCAAGGGTAGGGCTAAAAGCCAAAGAGTTTTTAATTAATGAGATAGCACTCTCATATGCGGTAGAGGTGGACGGATGCCTGTAATACCGCGCCCACTTCGCCCATTGACATGAAATGCGAAGTCGGTCGGGTGCTTTCGTACATGAATCGGCGGCAGCCAAGGAAAATAGCTGCATAATTTCTTCAAAGTCAACCGTTTCACGGAACCGCAAGAATCGGGACAACATGGCTGAAATAAGTTGTTTAATAGGTTTCAGGCGGGTCGGTACTAAAGCCGGACTTTTGAGGATGTTACGGAGCAAGGTAATGGATTCGTTGAGATAAGCTATGTCATCTGTGCAGTGGAAAGCACGGAGGAGGAGTTCGGCCAAGCGTACATTAATCGTCAAAGTGAGAAAACCACTTGATGGAGATGATTCAAGGTAGCGCCGGCGGCATTCCCTAGCTTCTTCGATTGTCGCCCGATTGATTGGTTGATGAATAATGCGGTATAGGGTTTTGACAACATCCAATTCCTCCACATCCTGCGTCACCGGGGTAAGTTCGTCCATCTCCGATCTAGTTATTGGAGGAGGGGTAGCCAGATGCAAGGGTGATGGCCGGTTATTGACCTGTGTGTTACTGGCATCCGCTGCTCGCGAATTACTTGCGACAGAAAACTCATCGAAGCGGGCCATCTCGAGCTCTTCCAGGGTACGAGTCATTTCTTGACGCTCCGGATCTTCGGAGGGCATCGTCCTAAGATGGGCACGAACGCGTATAATTGCCTCTTCTAAATACTCTGGGTTCCCATAAAGGTAGAATCTGGATTTTGCAAGCCCTACGGCCGCAGAAGAAGCAAGCTTGACAAGCCCCGGATGAGTGAAGGATTTGCCCACGATTGACATTGCGTCCTCGTAGGCAGCATGTGACGGACTCACCATGAAGCGCCGGTAGAGTGAGGAGAGAAGCCCAAGGTAAACTATATCCGAATTAGGAAAGCGGATATTCGCTTCACGAAGGCATTCAATGGCTTGATCTGGCGGTGGTTGGGCCACTGAGACGGCTTCATTATCAATGGCCCTGACCAACGTTTCAGCAGCGCCAAGCAGGAGTTCATCTGAGGCATCCAAACTAAGAAGCTCGCAGCAGAGGATTGCCATCTCTTCGATATTTCGCGTTTGATCGATGGACCCCATTTGGACCTGATTCGCTAAGGCCCGTGCGAAAGCTGTGGTAATGTGGCCTCTTGTGAGGAGGGTGGTTTCAAGCGGCTGGTCTCTGAGGTAACGAAGATACCTTACACAGTGCTTGCCATCGTCATGCCGCTTGAGCTGAAGTGAGCGATGGCGAAGGGATTCTGCAAGGTAGAAGAAGGCCATGACAACATCTGAATCATGTCCGATCTGGGGATCAGATGAGAGTATGGCTTCAACTGTGAGGGAAATCGACTCCTCCAGGTCTTCGTTCTCATCTGTTCGCTCATAGCGCGCCAATTGTGCCATGGCCAAAATTGTGAGGTGCGTAGAGCGCGAAGGGTCAGCCCGGGGTAGTGGCGAGAGCCTATTTCTGATTTGCGAAATGTAGTTATCAACTTTGAGCAAAGAAACTAGGACCAATTAGGATCAGCTTGCGGAAGATAAAAGTGCTTGGAAAGTCGAAGACCAGATCTGACACTCACGCGATGGGACCGCCATTCTCCAAGAACTTACAAAATCACTGGCAGAAGGCAAGTAGCCTAGGAAGGAAGGGACGAAGTGTTAGAGATTGGGCCCGATTGGGGCCTACACGACGCAACTATTCGACCACGTGACGTCCCCTCCGCCTTTCACCCTTGTTGCCATCAGATCGACACTTTCCCTTGAATAGGCGCACCAAGGCCTATCGCCGCATGGAGATTACTCAACTGGTCGGCAGACTCGCAAGTACGCACTGCCCTGCGCAGGCCGCAGCCCCATATGGCTTGTGCCGTCCACAGCCTCTTGCTGGTCAAGCTCCGTTCAGAACTCCATCACTGTTTTGAAAGGTCCTTACTGTATATAAGACGATTTCGTATGTGTTTCATATCTCCATTTGCCTTAGATGTCTTGTTCCCCATTTTACACCTCCCAGTTTGATTTTAGACACCACCATCGAGCACCACAACACCGTTTCCTCACCCCCATCGTCCTCGCACGCGATGTTGCACACCTGACGACCATTCAGTAAATTTTCCTTACTTTCAGACACCGCTGTACCATAGTTTATGACGCCACACGGCCCCGTCGCCGGCAGCACAGAGTTCGTCTCTTCACCTTTTCCCCTTTAGCTCACCCCTGCGTAGAATACTTGTCTGGTGTCGTCTCAGCCTTGCATATAAATACACTTGTGTCTGGCCTCGTCAAGGTCTGGCAACCGCGACACTCCTTGGCACAACTCGTAAAGCGCAATCTTGTTCGACATCGGTGGTCGCCGAAAACGGTAACAATTTGTTGCACCTTTTCTCGGCGAAAGGCAGTGGCACTGGCTGCTGAGGACATACGCAACGATAAGTCTCACATTATCGATTAACAAACTACGTGGCGAGACATGATACAGGGCTGCAAGACGGCGCAAGGGCGAAAGCTAGGTTACGTTGAAATATGCAGGAATGCACGAAGAAGACAAGAAGCCTCGACTTTCCGTAGAGTTCGGTGTCTATATCCCGGCACAAGGGCTTTTTCGCGAGAATTGGCGTGGAAAAGGATTGATAAATAAAGTTATACCTGTCATCGAGGAAAGAGAGGGGGTAGAAGGTAGGTGACGATCACGGAAGAAAGACAAGACCAACCGAGAGAGATGGTGTGGAATCGCTGACAACTGTGGGCCATACCTGGGTATATGCGCGTCTCAGTGGTGTGAAGCAACGAAGGGGAAGGCAAATGAGGCTACCGTGCAGCATTATCACAAGGAAAGGTTTCTTGCACTCTTGAGGTTTGGTAATGTGCGCAGGTACAAATGGATACTAAGTGGCCATGGGTGGACAATCACGTTCGATGTCAGACTGGTGGAGGAAGCGCACGTCACGCACCATAAATGTTTCAAAGTTAGGATGCCACCATTGGGCAAGGCAGTCTCCAATTTCACAGTCGTTGTCGATCCCGTGGGACGCGTTGAACTGACGAGAGTCACTAGGTGGGGCCAGCCGGCCATCCAGACGACGCTTGAGGCCCTCCAGCTCATCTTCGCCGGGCTTTAGGTAGTCACCATGACGTGAGGTTAATTCCGATAGAGAAGAGTGCAGACAACCGGCAGAGCATACGGCGTGAAGAATGCGTTGGCAATTTGAACCATGAGGATGTGAGGATGACCATGGTCATGAACGACGAGGACGCCTTCGACCGTGCGGCGCACGCCAAAGTCCTCATAGTTGTTTTGGAGACGTCGAAGACGAGCTGAGACCGATGGATCTTCCTCGGGTTGCGCCTCTTTCGTACTGTGAGTTGGGATGAGTAGGTCAAACGCGTCACGCTTTGTAGAGGACCAAAAAAAATGAAACGGAAGTGAGGTTTGAAGACATACCTAAAGGTAAAGGGATGGTGGGTGGCTAAAAGATATAAGTACGTGTAGTTGATAACGCGATAAGAGGGGGAGAAAGCGCATACAGAGCGATGGTGTTGGACATTGCAGACTTGCAGTGTTTTTTTTGTCGACCTCGAAAGGACACTTATCGGTGATATAAAAATAATTGTTTAAGTCGAGGGTTCCAAATTTCAAAAGGTTTGAGTTTACGCGGGTGTGAGAGAGAGCCCGACTCAGTCGAGGTTGCCCGACCAATTGTGGACAGTCCAAAAGTCCCTCGGAGTCGAGAGGCCATGTTGATTCCAACCAACTTGGTAAACTCCCTCCACCCGGCTGCGACTCACGAACGGACTTGTCGTTAGATGCCGCCATCCGTAGCAAGCGAGGGATCCTCCGATGGACGCACGTTTGTACCTCTAAATGAAGAATCGAATACCACGGACACGGTCGCAATGGCAAACGAACATCCCGCCTCATGACCCACATTCCTCATCTGAGCCATCTCCTGTCCACGTCCCACGCAAATTCCGCGAACACAGTCTCTGGAAGCTTTGTTGCCTGTCATTCACAGAATGACATTTGCGCCCACACCGTACGGTTGTCAGGCATTCCCCTCTCTCACACTCATCCATCTTTCTACGGCAGCCCATACCCACAACAACCCACTCCATTTGTCTCGGACTCCGAAGCTCCGTTGATGCGCAATGGCGAGGCTAGCTCACCCAAGCTCACCCACATTCATCTTCTTGCAACCTTCGGAATCCGTTCACTCCCTTCCGCTCGAACGCCCCCACGAGTTCATTGACACGCCGTCCTCATCTTCAGTTAATTTGGCAGAGTCAACATCGACTCTCGATGCTTGACCTTCACACCCGCCTCCGCAATCGAACCTGAGCATCCTCATGACACGATATTGCAGCCACAGCTCGTCCCGGGAAAGGGCCGAGGAGGAAGAGAAGAATACCCACACCAGTCGTTTCCCCTCCAACCCCCATGTACCAGCCACCTAAGGGGCAGCAGTACATGCCGTTACCGACAATACGCCCTATACCTTCACCTTACAGAGCCTACCCCGCTCCTCTTTTCAAGTCGCTCGCTACACACCTCACAAGTGGGTTGCCCGTGCCAAGTCAACCGGCGCCGAGGCTCTGCGTGCGCTCCACGTGTCATCCCTCAATATCTTTGACAGTATTTCTTGTACGTCATACAATGCGTATGCGACGATGCGTGTCGTCTTCGCTCTCATAATCAATATCACGTGATTTCTAGATGGCCTGACAATTTTTCCTGTTATGGAACTCGGTACCATGGGGTGTCTATGTTCTTTGTCACGTACGTTATCTCCCTTGGTTGACAAATTTGCACCCTTTGACTGTTTGAGTAGTACGATTGTCGCGCAGCTTGTTTATTCCGTTTGTGAATCCGGTTTTGCCGCTGCGAATGGCAGCATGATGATCGAGGTTGTCGTAAGTCAAACCGATCCCTCAACCACGGAATCACCAGGGATAACCTTCTTTTTAGCCCTTCTTTCACATAATGGCCACGCGCATTACCCAGGACAAAGGTACGTACATTGAGCTTGACTAGGTCTTTTGCTGACGCGTCCGGCTTGTGGAAGGTCTCTAAGAAGTGCATTAATGGTATGATACCTGCCAGGTATCATCCCGTTATCATCCTACATATCATGCGTACACACATCTTTGCAGCTCAGTATCAAACGCCGTGCATAGCCCTTCTGATGCGAGGGTGTTTTATATCGCCAAGGACATCTCCGATCCTCGAGCCGTCCAAATGTGCACCTCGAGTTCAAACATGTCACACACGTTGAACCAGACGGCGTTGTCATGGAAGCGGGTATTCGCTTTTTTTTTTCGATCCTGAAGCTGGGTATCATGATTCTCGTCCTTGCATTAGCGGGGAGACCCTCTCGTTGCTTGATGTGCGGAACAGGCTTCGTAACTGTGTGTATGGTGCATCAATGGATGATAACGGCTCCACTGAGCCCCTTATCCATGCAGAAACTGTTGAGGCGGACCCTAATGCTGACCTAACGCGCCAGGATGACTGCGCGCCCGGAGCAACCTCGGATCAGGCGCAGGGGACAGAGCTGATTTGGAGTCAGCTGACCTGGATCGGGAAGACCTGCCAATTAGATAAAACAAAAGATACCTTGGAAACGGTACACAGTCCCCCAACAAGTTCCAACCGTCGATGAGACGAATGGGTTTGTTTCCATAAATACAGTTAGACTTTTCCATGACATTTCGTTGCCAAACACGGTGGTTTATGATTGATCGATATCGCGATGGCCATGCAAATCTCATTGATGATTTTTTTTCCAATTGCATTTCCAGTTCGTTCGAATTGATATCACGCAGACACATAGCAGGTATTCTATAGAATGCAATGTCTTTTTTAAATCGGAGAACATGCTGTGCTTGATTAGATACAAAGGATTCATTCTCATCCAACTTCCCATTCGTATCCCAGACCCTCTACTGGTGTAGTGTAGCACTAATGGTGCAACGGACATGACACTTGCCTTGAAAGCAAGTGACATGGGATCGATACCACTTGCCTCGAAAGCAAGTAAGTACACCTGCCTTGAAAGCAAGTGGCATGGGATCGATTACCATTCGCGGTAATGATTTTTTGTCATCCGTCGTCCCATTGCTGTACTTGAATTCCCACCAATGGCATCAGAGTGTTTGTGGCTTGTTCACCTCTCCATCCATTAAACCGCTTCTCCCTAAGCAATCAGAGGTTTTGTTATTTCATTGAAGCCCCACTTTTTGTGTAGGGTTCCATTCTTGCTGTATCAAGGGCGACTCCGTGCCGGAGGGCCATGTCCGGGGTAACTGAGTGATCCCAAACGACACTAACTTCCAAAAACCATCTTGTAGCTTCCTTGCAATCGCCATTCCAGAACTGCACAACTTCTCCAGTACGGCAAGGCCACTGTTTGTGGTACCCTCTCCTGACACGCTTCCAGAGAATCACCAAGTACACACACAGGTTACCCAAACAGGCAGCACGTCGTCATATCTTGTTGTGCTACAACCGAAGCCGCCTGCACACTCGTGAGCCTTGTGAGTATGAGCAAGTTGGCAATTTCTGGTCGCTTATCTCGCTTGCTTTATTTGATCTTTCCCACGCCCACGATTGTCATAAGTTAAGTTGAAATCTGCATAAATATCAACTTATAATACCATGGACTGATTCCACTATATTTTAAGAAACATCTTTTCGTATTCTGCGCCAAGCTAATGGCCTGAAAATAAGGAAGGCACGATACTGTATAAATACAGTGGGGATTTGTAGATGCCTAGGAGGGGCTGCACAAGCTCGTCGTATTTTTATACCATTTGTTGCAGATGTCATGACATCTAACCTAGTTAATACTTAACTTATCTTCTGATAATTTGGGGCTGGATTTTCGACCTTTTTGCTTTCTCGCTTTTAGTCGCATGCACAGGTGGAAGAAAGTAGAACGCCAAACTACTGATGGGTCAGTTCACGCATGAAAAAATGGTCTCTATTCTAATGCTAAACTGACCACATTCTATTCTTGTAACGCAATCCAATTGATCAGACCAACTTTACTGTAAATAGCTCGGAGAGACACCGCAACCCATCACTAAGTCATGTCTATTGTCGGAGCTCAGCTATAGGCATTACATTGTGGCCCTACTGTGCATATCTAATCCCTGAAGCCTCACAGAACATCCAACCTCATGGAGGGTGTAGTGGAATCAACATACCACCATGTGAAGCCTACTAACCACTGCCAACAAACCAAAGCACACATGTAAAGGGGGCGGGGTGAGGTGGCAACCTATAATTGGAATAAGCAGAAAAGAAATAGGGAGAAAAATGTGTGGGAGGGGTGGGTGAGGAGGGGGGGAAATACTAAAGTGTCCTTGAAAGGGGGTAACAGGATAGGGCAGCAGGCAAGGAAGAGGGGAAGGGCATCGCTGACCAGATACACTGGCACTGGCTAGCAGGTGATCAAATGGCATCGACCCAAGGGTCAAACATCACATGGCAATGAGCATGTTTCTTGGCATGTTTGGTCCATGCTGTAGGTGGTGTGGAAGGTAAGAACATATGCTTTTCACCAGCTGTGGGAGGGGGGGTAGTGTGGGAAGGGGGCTGCGGCAAGGAGTTTGAATATTTGAATGCTCGAGATGGAGGGGGCATGGGAAACCCAGGGTTCTGGTGCAGGAGCCTCGATCTGCGCCTCATCAGGAAAGTGCCCCCACGATAATTTGGGTTCGTTAGCAGTAATTAATAGTATTTCACAAGTAACTTATATTATCGCTTGCTAGCTTGCTGCCTGTATTCAAGCTCACATTATTGCTAAACTATTGTATTTCTGTGTGATCTTCCTGTGATATTGTTAGATAATTCTTAAAGCATTCACACATATTTTGTGACAATAAATCATATGATATTATCGGTATAAATAACAAGTTGGCCTGACTACCACAACAGTACACTAATGTGGCCCATAGTGTCAAGACCTACTACTGTTTATGGTAGCAGTGACGCGACAATGATATATTTGAGGTGGAGGTAACTGGCAAGGAGACAGAGGTGGGCAATGTAGAGGACAACAAGAGCAAGGAAGAGTTGAGCTTGTAAGGGCTCAATTGTAGGGGGTAGACAAGAGAACAGTCTGAGGACTGTTTGCTCAATTTCGCAGGTCTTATATACTAATACAGGGTGGTCTGTGCGTGCATGTTTAGGGCAGGCATACATACTCAAACGGGTGGCCCATACTTTAGGGCAGGTACAAATACAGGTAACGGGTGAGCGACCTTACTGCGCTCCAAGGTCTTGTGACTTGTTCATTGACTTGTTGATTCGTTGATCGTTCCCACGGTCTTCCACATGCCGATCAACAGACTAGGCGCGCGTCTGAAGCGCACACGATCAGGTGATCATATAGTGACTTGTGATTGTGTTGATGACCAATCCCTTGGTAGGTCATGTGATACTTTCCCAGGATCACGTGCTTGTATATCACATGATCCCAAAGTTGTCAAGATGTCACGTGATTGAACA
>Ga0307512_10002513_pt1 | contig 22960 bp, 27 predicted proteins | sample 14_EM_MG_FD_200267 | JGI IMG/M metagenome (GOLD analysis project Ga0307512, IMG submission 200267) | Populus trichocarpa ectomycorrhiza microbial communities from riparian zone in the Pacific Northwest, United States - 14_EM | ecosystem: Host-associated > Plants > Roots > Unclassified | place...
CAAGCGATGTATGCGAAGCGAAGACTGTATTGCAATAAGTGACAAAATCTCAAAGCTAAACATAAATGAGAGTGCGGCATGTGGCTATCGGCCGAAGAAAGGCATAAACATCGCCAGGCGTTGTGTGAATGGCTACTGCATAACTGCAACCCCTGCGAACAGTGTAACATACGTGTCGTTCCGATGGTGCGTATACATCAACACATTCCGGACGCGAAGTAAAGGAAGCCTGACGCCGGAGCGGCGAGCATAATATACAACGCGACGCGTCTCCTGAATAAGAGGCATGGTATAATAGCTGCCGCAAGGCAGGTATGGAACGCGACCCATTGCTTGGGCGAGGGGTCGCGTCTGATTCTCCGTCAGAGGGTACGAGGTTCCGCCGAAGCCGTCAGAGCCGTCCGGAACACCCGGGTGTTTCAGACGGAAACTAGGGTTGTTGCTGATGCAGCTGATGCCATACTGTTGTCAACTGTACATGCACTATGGCCTTCACAGATGTTGACATCTTGTGTTTCTGAAAAGTACCTGTCTTGAGGCATCATTGAATTTGTGTGTCTTCTACTGCTTTGAGCGATAGATCAGAGCAATTGTGATGGCTAACAAGTGGACAGCATTCGCATAATGCATGCACTGCTCCCATTACCATTCCATCCGAGGCTCCTTCTGTCACAGTCTTCCTACCCTCCTTGAAGCAGAACACATTTGTAGTGCAGTTTATACCCAGTATTCTGATCATCCCACAGATTTCTGTTCCCAGCCAGCAGCCACTTTTCAATGAATTGAATGGTTTAGAGATGCACCGGAGACCAGGATACCAAGGTACTGATGTGAATTGATTGCCAAAGTGATGCTTTACCTGTCTAGCTTTCTAATATTTCAGCAGCCAGTTCAATAAGTCCCTAGCAAAACCCAGAAGCAGCTGATGCAATTTATCAGACTGCCAAAGCAGATAGACATTGCAAAGAGAGTCTTGCCAGAACTGAGTTTGGATTAGGTGAACACCCAGAGCATGCAGAGCATCAATATCAGTTTCTTCCAGAAGATCCAAGTAAATGTGCTGTTCTCTTCAGTTACCAAGTGTGCAAAATGATGAATGCCCCATGGGTGCAATACCAGGAATATCACAAATTGGGGATGAGACATATGAGACTTGAAATACCATGACTTGATCTGGATAATTGCTGACCCAGGCAACCAACAGAGGGTAACATTGGCTGTGGAATCGATCAGCACACTTCTAATGCAAGTTAGAACTCGATCTGTCAGGATTTCTGAGTGGGGACAGAATAGTTCCAACTGCATTATGCCATGCTTCCTCAGTGATTTTGCCACCTCTTGGGGGATATGGGATTGACTTACCTAGACCCTAGGCATGCTCCCAAGGTATCTGCCAGATATTGTTGTGAATGCTTCTTATTGTCAAATCCAGCGGCCAGACAGGCTGATGCCCCAAAGAAAAGGTATGCGCGTCATGTTGGAAGCCCAAATCACAGGTACAATCATTGCCCCGGCTGGTAGTTGATTCTGTGTGTCCCACAACTAGTTGCCAGTGTTCATCTCACTGAATATTCAACGTTTCTCCAGGTCAGCATAGTGTACTGGTTCACAATCCAGGTGGACCTATGATGGAAGATGTGCCAAGATGAACGGTAAACATTTGAAAATATCCCTGTAGTATAATTTTCTGAACATAGGTGACTACATCTGCAAAATGTAAATAGGTCCAGAAGCTACATTCCAACATCCCAGACACTCTGGTTGACCTCACCAGTGCTTCCAAGTACTTCCAGTTGCTTCCTGGTTCCCCTGGAGCTAAGCAAAGTGCTCTCAGCCTCTGCAAGAGAATTCTCATGTGCTCCTGAAAGGTCCTGCAGTGATGCAAGTGGATTCAGGATGCTTTGATACTTCACTTATAAGAGTAATGATTTCCGGAGCAACAAAGACCTCGACGTGGGATTGCAGAAGGCCTTGAGAGCAGCTGAGACCTTCGCACAGCTCAGTAGGATACTTGGTGCCATATTCTGACAGCAGTAGTTCTTAGGGTTCCATAACCCGATGGCATTTTGTCTGTCATATTCATCCTTGTCACAGTCACAAGATTCACTATAGCATAATATGGCATTCAATATGTATCCAAGTCACTCTGTATGTACATCAGCAAAATGTGTAATGGTTCGGAAGTTATAACTCAATCACTCAGCAATTCTGAACTGCAGCAACCATCCTTCCAGAAGCTCCCAGAATCTCCCGAACAGGCTGAATGCAAAATGATGTGCTTCTCAGGTGCTCTGAGAAGTACTTTCAGGTGCTTCTCAACGGTTCTGAAATAGTAGAACAGAATACAAGAATATTCTAAAGAGTATGAAGTCGTCTTCAGAATGCTATAAAATCGTGCCTGTAAGTTGGTAGATTTTCGGAGCTGCTGGGACAATGACACTTGTCGCCCAGACCATTCCGGTGAACCTGGAGCCTGACTCTCCAGGAGTGATAATATATAATATCTATATCGAATAGTACAATTGGATAAACTATCTCACAGCTACACTCCCGAATCAGGCATTCCAATCTAATTAATATACAGTCCAGTAGGTATCTAAATGAACATGATTATTTACAAGCCATACGCTCTCAATGCCACCCGATGCAGCATTCTCCTGCACCAAATGTGCCGGTCCAACTATTGCTCCAACAGGTACAATATGCATCTAATTCGTCTGTTTGACAACCCAGATGAACCCGTCAACACAATCAGCCCAACCATGAGTATCTTTGAACTTTGTTGGAATCACAACCACATATTCTTGAGCTTGAGGATGTAATACCCATTGTTGAGTCTTTCTGCACCTCTTCGAAAAGGTTGATAGTGCATTGCCGGCTGGCAGGCACTCCTGAAATTCGAGGATCTGATTTGGTGGAGTCCAGCTGAAGTATAATACAGGAACTGAAGGACTTCGTCCTTAGAAGATGTTATCGAGGTCACTCTCTTCACTTTGGATATACTGCACCCAGATGTTATGAGCTTCAGGCATGATCCCTTGGTTGGAATTGGTATATTCTACCTTGCAATCAAGTCCCAGATGCTCAACAGAAGTAGGGTTGTGCAATGGTTGACGGTAGTACAACAGCCCATTCTGGAGTTTGATCAATATACCATCAATAAGTACATTCTGATTATATCCGAGCACGAGTCCACAAACTTTGTGTCCCCAGTCCTCTTCAATTTGAGCTTGGAATAGCTGTCCAAAGTTGGGAATTCCGACATCTTCTGATGCATCTCTGGGAGAGGTCAATTAGATACTTCTGCACACTCCGCGGACATGCATTTCTCTCAAATGAGATACCTGCTGTGTTACGGGGCGGATATAGGGCTCATCCTGAATTGTTTGGAGATGTAACTGATGTGATCTGTGTGTATTTCCTTCTCTATCGGAAGCGCACTATAGGTTGAACACTTTTACAAAGTCAACCTCGTACCGGCCTTGGAGTGTAAGATATGACAGTGTCTCCTCCGTATAGTCAAGACCGGTACACCGGTCATTATGCTTAAGCATCTGTGGAATGTCATTGACTTTGTTGCCAGATTGATATGCCTCGTTCACGTTGGCCATATGTAGCCGTTCAGAAATCTCTGTCGTGATATTGTCACTGGAACCCATTCTGCGAATTGACTCTGGTCTATGGCTCACAAACTGCATCTTTGGATATCCGAAATGTATTACAGGCTGTTGAATGGTTTTCCGGAGCGCCGGAATGCCGATTGTCCCTCACCACGCTTCAAACTCAATCACCCGGATGGTGATTTCCATCTTGAACCACTTCTGTTCAATCGAGGTGATGGCAAAAATCTCTCTCTTCAGCTGGAGAGTGACATGATCCACATCAGCCAACCTCCACATCGTGGCTTCTTTCTCAACATCGGATAGGCGGTTCTGGAATTGCATTTGCATATCGGGGGTCATGTTTGCCACCCTGTAAGCCTCGTCTTTGGCTGCAGTTTTCATTAGTGCAAGTTGTCTGGCGGAAATGCTTCTGGGACCGGTTGCCTTGTACCCGACATCCTGCAGTAGTTATCGCTCATGATGTTGCATTAATTTATCGAAAAGGTTGCATTCAGCAGGTGTCACTTGAGGGATATCGCGCTCCTATAGCTCTATTGCCTTCTGGCGATCAGCATCTGACTGAGTGGTTGTTGCCTGCCAGGCTCTATTCAGGCGCACCTGAAATTGCCTATGTTTTGTTGAGGAATCCTTGTCAGCCCCATACAGAAGGGCCTCCATTGCAGCACGAATTTTATGAATCTATGGTTGGTTGAACTGCTGGGATTCCGTTGCCAACTGGTCGTCCACTTTGGCCTTCGCAGACTTCGACATCATCTGTTGTCGAAACATTGCTTTCTTCTGGTGAAATCGCTGCAGTGCAGCGTCTAGTTCTTTGAGTGATAGATCCGAGTCATTTTGTTGGCCAACAAGTAGAGACTATTCACATAATGCCCTCACCGCTCCCAGTACCATTTCATCGGAGGCTGTTTCAGCAGCAGTTTACCTGTCATCCTTGGAGTAGGAATGATTTGGAGCGTAATTCACTACCAGGTTTTTTTTCATTCCACGGATCTCTGTACCTTGCCAGGAGCCACTTTACAAGGAATCAAACGTTTCAGATAAGTGCTGGAGGCCAGGATATCGTGGTACCCATCTGAATCAAATGTCAAATTGATCCTTGACCTGTCTGGCTTTCAGGTATTTGAGCAGCCAGGTCATTAAGTCTGTAACTAAACCCAGGAGCACCCATTGCAATTCGTCAGGCTGCCAAAGCCGATAGACATTGCAGAGAGGGTATCGTGAGATGTGGTTGCAGATTGGGTGGATACCTAGAGTGTGCAGAGCATCAATATTATTGTCCTCCAGCAGCTCCTAGTGAATATGCTGGTCTCTTGAGTTATCGAGTGGTCGAAACGTGGAATGCCTGATCGGCACACCTTTGGGAATTTCGCACACCGGGCCTGATTCGTATGATACCTGAGCAACCATGACTTGTTCTGGAAAATCGCCAACCTAGGCAGCCAAAAGAGGGTAACATTGTCGCTGGAATCCATCTGGACAAACCCATTTCAATCCAGGGCCAGTGATGACAAGATGCCTAAGTTGAGACAGCACCGTTCCAACCGAGGAATGCCATGCGTCTTCAATGTTTGTGGTACGTTTCGGTGGACATGGGATCAGGCCGATGAGAATCCAGGCAAACATTTCAAGTTTCCAGTGGATATCCATTTGAATGTTACTGATCGTTAGATAACGCGGCCAGGCATGCTGAGTGCCCAAAAAATTGTTCAACTGAGTCTGGTCGGATGCACAAATGACTGGCACAATCGTTGCTCCGGCTGGAAGTTGATCTTGTGTATCACACCACCAATTGTGGTGGTTCATCTCGCTGTAGATTCGACGGCCGTCAGAGTCAGCAAGGCGCACTGGTTCAAAATCGAGGCGTGCCTGAAAGGAAGATGTGCTAGGAGGAACTGGATACATTTCCAAATATCACTGTAGTATAATGTTCCAAAGATACGAGAGTTATTTTCAATCCAACTATCATCCCCGAGCCTGAAATCGTGTTCAGTGAGGATCATTCGCTTGGCATCTGCTGATTGGAAGGATTCAATTTTGGAATTGTCCAGTCCATGCCTGAGATGTTGAGCTATTCATGTTTTCGTTTGTTTGCTACATGATTGAGCCTTCTGAAAGTCATGCGCAGACCGAACTAGATGCCATCGATTCCATTGTTCTGAGTAATTATGATACTTGATGTACAATCCAGTTGCTTTGCCATACGCTGTCCCTGCCCCATTTTCCACTGCAACTACCTGCCTATGAGCCGTTGTCATTGTTGGATCAGGGGTACAGGTGAGATCCGGCTACTGAGCGTCTATAGGTTCTTCGTTGGGAGTATCTCTAGGTGGTGGTGCACCCGGTACGTTGTCTATGAGTAGATCATTAATTTACAGCTTGTTCATGGCCATTCAGGTGAACCTCTTGTAGTCAAACCGTGATGGGACAGGGTGATTCTAGCCGGCAGGTGGTAGAATCCCGTTGCGTAATAGCCCTTCATTCATCGATATTGGGTGATATTGTTGACAGTGAGCTTCCAGTCGGTTCCCATTGAATAGTTTCTTTTTGCAGATAAAGCATTTAACACATTTCTGGCGAGTGTTGACCATAATTGAGAAATGCTCAGTGTTCTGACGAATCTCGATGATGCTTCAGGGGGTGTGCTTCGTGGCTGGATTTGAGGCTCAAGGATATTCGTTTGAAACTGAGCTTAATGTTACTCAGGTCAGTGTGTCACTTTCAAAGCCGCATCACACCCCACCAAATGTAGAGGAGGGGTACAACAAAGGTACTTTACAATCAGTTTTCTTCACAAACTAGGATAATATCTATCACATCCCACACAATAATGCTGCACATTATCTACTGAAAATGGTTAGCAAAGAAAGCGGCTTTTGTCATCACTGCGATGGACTGTTAAGACTGTTCATCAGGTGCTACTACGAGTGGCCTTATCGTATACTGCTTGATTGCGGCAATGTGCAGATTGTGTCTACACTTGAGCCTCAAGGAGCGGATAACATCAGCGTGATACAATGAATAGGTACATTTCCTAGCTGGCTCTATGCCCGATCAATCATCATAGACAACTGATAGGCTGGTAGTATGTTGTCTTCAGTAATGATTCTTGACCGGTGGGTGGATCCTGAGGAGACAATGAGGTCAACACAAGTAGCTCAAAAGGAAGCAATCACTGTTGCTGATCGACTAACAAGACCTCATATTGAATGAAGTGCAGCTCGTACACACACATGTTAAGTGTAAACTGCCTAGTCGTGCGAACCTTCCAACTGGATATAGTTCTTGCTGTGTTACTCGAGATATCATGTCGTATCCCATCTATGACCTTTACAGTGATGAACTGAACAAAGGTGAGCTTCTATCCAAGATCCTACTATACAAATTCCAGCATATAACAAAGAAAGGCGGGATGTGTGTGCTTATGATTTCAATTTCTCAGCCGGGTTTCATGGAATCAAACGCGCAGTTAAACACCACAGTTCGTGACAACTAAGATTGACATAAGAGGCTTTCATTCCGCCAAACGTCACTGCTACCTTCAATAGTCTCAATTATACTCTGCATCATTCGAAATCACCAATTGAATTGATAATTTGAATACTACAAATCTTTTGTTCACATACGATGTTGATGAATGGATCTCCGCTGAAGACAACCACTATGGCTGCAACAGGTGGGCTGTTTGGCTCACAGCAATGCCCAGAAGATGATGTGGGATCATCAGATGATAATGGTGGATATACATCGGGCAAAGACACTCAATTCGGGCCACACGCGAATCAATTTCACCCAGCCCCGGGGTATAGTTACCAGCTCTACGGCCACCATTTCCAGGCGCTCCCCAGTTCTACCACCAGGCTCCATTCAACTTGACACCAAGCTCACAACCAAGCTCTGGTGCAACCCAAGGATAACCTAATTATGGGCCATCGTGGCAAGCATATGATTTCCCCCAAGGAGGATATGGTGGACCTCAAATGTTCCCCCATCAGCAATTGACAGGACATGGGCGGTCATCTCCAGCCGCAACTCGAGTGCCTCCAGCACTGCCTGGAAACAATCCAGTCATTCGGCCGACCTCTTCCGCCTCCACTGCACCAAGACAAATTCCCAGCGCACCTGTGAGACCCCCCAGTAGGCTCCGAACGAAACGAGTTCAGCCGGCTGCGGAATGGTGCAGGACAGATGTTAAAGTGATAGCCGATTTGCCTCCATTACCAGATATTTCCTATGATGAATACGATGCAGATTAGATGAGCGAAGATTTGTCAGTCTTGGGCAGTGCGGAAGTCAAAGCCCCAATCAGCTTGAAGCAAACGGAATTCTCCTTGAAGCAATTTGCCAAAAGGATGGGGAATCCCAACTTTAGTACCTTCAACAAGTGGAAGAAAGTATGGGTGGCTGGGTTTCAGGAAAAGAAGCATTGGCCAATTATCCAGGGACAGAACTGTCTGAAACAGCTTCGAGTTGGACCCCTGCACTGGGAGACGGCGGTTGCCGATTATTTGGAGACTTTGGAGACCTGGTTACCATTGGAGAATTTCGAGAATGCCAAATGGATTTGGCGACATTACGTGGAGATGTTTTCAAACAAATGTGCAAGCCAGTTTCAGGAGGTGAGGACCAAGGGAAGGCGAGGCAACACGCGACCAGTGACCCATTTGGCAGAGCGCGCGGCCAAAACAGTGAGAGGTATCCTCCCCGAGTTGCCAAATACAACTTTCATGGTTGTTATTCGTCGAGTGCCAAATGGCAACAATGACCAGACATCCAGCCATCAACTCCAAGCATCGTACGCAGATGTGAGGCACAGGGTGGTGGTGATTGATTTCATCGAATAAAATTGTAGCCCGAAAGAATCATATTGTCTGACTGTGATATACAAGTGCAACTTGACGCACGAAGAATTGGACAATGTGTAAACGGGATTATAAGCACCCGGGCAAATGATGAATAACCGTCTACATGGTCAGATTTCATACCACTGTTCCCTTTCTAATGCCTTCAAGTTGAAACTGGGATACAATTTGAAACTATTTTTGGTAGATATGAAGGCAGCTACAGGGAAGGAGATTGCGGAGCACGTAATTGGACCGGCCAAAGTAATCCCTGCTAGCCTTGCTCCGGTTCGTTATGCCTCACTGCGAATTGGTATACATTGACTTTGGAGTGATCCGATGAAAATGAAACAGTGGTGGATGAGGAGGCAGGAGGGAAAGAAACTGATAGTAGTGTTAATGTAAGTTCTGATTGAGTGAATAGAATTGATGATATTCCACATACTTGTTGGGTCCAAATGCTTGTCTGTGAAATACCTAACATCGCGATGAATTTCAGGAGCGCTGGAGTATCAGCCAATCAGCCCAACTTCCCTCGGGGCAACTGGAAGAGATCATTGAGGAAGAAAAGAAGACCGACCAAGGTGCATGAGAGGTTCAGGAGCAAGTAGATTGCGAGGAGGTCCTCGATCCAGACAATACCAGTTCGGTATTGAGCGCTGTTCTCACCACAATTAACACAGAATTTGAACAGGAGTATCTTGAGGAGGCAGTCAGGCTGCTGAATGCCCATCCAATTCGTCAATCACCAGATGACCGTGTTCCAGGCCACAAGTATTCAAGTCCAGGCCTGGCAGGAACCAAGTTTCAGGCGCACCAGGTTTGGGCCATCTGGTTCATCGTCTGGAGGGGGGTTTGTGATGCTGATATGCCTGGAGCACTGGTGGCGGATGAAATGGGTCTTGGAAAGACTTTCACCTCGGTGGCAGCAGCAATGACATACAAACTGCAGACTGATAATGTTGTAATGGGGTTACCGCTGTCGATAGTGTGGGGGAATCGCCTTGCAGAGTGTGAGAATATGGTACAGAACGACTTATCTGGGATAATCAGTGAAGAATGGGAATGGAATCCATTGCGGAGACATAATTCAGTGCCCTGCCGCCTCATAGAGATCCATAACACTCTATCGCAGGGGCATCCAGTGCTAACATCCACATTTGAACCATTCCAGGTGGTGACAATACCCGAAGTTGCGGAGACGTTCAAGAGTGTCATTTATGAGATGACATATGCGACAGATTTCAAACTCATCAACTTGTTGCACCCGGAAAATCTGAATCTCACCCAGGAGGATCTGAACACCAGTCTTGACGAGCCAGAAAACCGATGGAATCTCCGCATTGTTTGATATGATAACTTACCATCCAGAGCGTAATCATCAAGCAACGGCCAACTCTCAAACTGTTCGTGGAGTTTTGGGATTTTTGATAAGTCTCATGAGTACAAGACGAAAAATAGTGTGGGCTGGCGAACTGCGATGAATGCGAGAATTGGATTCAAACTTCAAGTCACTGCAACACCAAGATTCCATTCACTCTATAACTGGTGTTTTCAGACGATGTGGCTGTTTTCAGGTGCACCTGAAGATCCACAGGATGATAGTGTGATGGAAATGCACGGCGCCAAGGCACTATATTCTGCAGTGAAGTGTTCAATGCATGGAATGCGGACTGAAGATAAACAAGCTCAACAGGATGCGGCACACCAGACGATTCAAAATGCACAGCCCTGAACAATAAGAAGGTGGTCAGATTTGCACCTGCTGAAAGGGAAACCTCGTGTTCAGATACTAAAGGAGAATGCACACCTTGTTGATCTCGAGTGGACTGAAGAAGAGCAAGCTGAACTGAAGACCTTTGGGGAGATATACACTTCACGGAGTGCTTCAGGAGCGTGGAGGGTATAAAGATGGCGGCTGGCATGCTTGTCATTGGTATTGGGATACATTGACGATCAAAATGACATTTCAGGACAATGGTACGATAAATGGCCACTCGACACCTTGATGGAACCTCCAAATTTCTGATGGCTGACAGACACATTTCTGCCGATTTTTATCAAGGAACCTGTGGAGTATCCCGAGCCTGACGAAGACGATGCATCTAATGAGGCACTCAGGCACGAACGTGAATGTAATTACACCGCCTTGCCCTGTGCACCTACTCCTCCAAAGGCGGTGCCATTTTATCCTCTGCCAGGCCAAGTTTATCATTTGAAGTGGTGGCTCACAATGTTCTTTGGGGATAATTTGGATATTTTCTACATGTATGTGGAAATGGGCAACCATGAGCCCACAGAAATGCAGCTCAAATTCCAAGATTCGCCAAATCTCTCTGTGTTCGTAACTACACGCAAAGTGGGTGGGACAGGCCTCAATCTCACAGCAGCGAACCATGTGGTAATAACTCAAAAGTTCTGGGTATTGAAAGAGCAGCGGAAGGCATTTGCACGGGTTATCAGACTGGGGCAAACCAGTGTTCCACCAACATGGCTATTGAACACATACCAAGTGTTAGCAACGGTTCCGGACCTTCACTCCGGATCAGGGTCCAGGTCAGAACCGAACCGTTGCGAAATTGGCGGTCCAGGTTGTCAATACAACCGAACTGTCAATTCGGGTCCGGTTCGATGCAAATCTCCCAACCCTTCTGAATTGGGCAGGTTGTCAGTGGGTCGCCCAGGGGGTCCGTCTGTAGATTTATATAATGTTCTTGTGTTTGCAGCTGGATAAGTGTATATTATCAAAATTACGTATTCGACAGCCAATAATCTCTTTTTGCATGTTTTGCAATCTTCGACATTGATTATTGTGGAATACGTGTTTTTGCTTTTATACGTTGCATTTTTGGCTATAGATGCAGTCAATTGTTCAGTTATAAGCTTCTGTATCCGTACAAAGCCTTGATTATGCCATATGCAAGACCAAATATTGTGGACGCTCCTTTGATGCTCAGTTACCTGATGAGGTAACGTATGTGTCTGGCACTGATTCAAATGAAATGGCAGCCACGACATCGTCTATGAATTATTACCACATTGCGACACATAGATTACCCAAGATCCAACACCAAAAATCATTGACACTCCATTGACACTCATTTTCAGGATGGGACAGAAAGCGTGTCGGTATTATTTTGAACTTGAAAGTCAGCCAATACCTCGTTTATGAATGGCTGCAACTAATCGCCACTTAGGTTACGCAAGATGCACAGCCAAAAATCATTGACGCTCTGTGGACTGTCATTCTCAGAATGGGGCAGTGACCGTGTACTATACTGTTTTGCCAAGGAAGGCTGCCATTAAGTTGGTTATAGGTAGCAGCGACCAGGTCACTTTTCAATTACTGTACTTACAAGACTAGAAATCCTTGACGCTCCATTGACGCTCATTTCCAGGATGAGGCAGGGAGCCTGATACAATAATTTTTGGCTTGGAAGGCAGCCAATACCTCGTTTATGAATGGCTGCAACCAATCACCACTTAGGTTACCCAAGATGCACAGCCAAAAATCGTTGACACTCCGTTGACGCTCATTTTCAGAATGGGGCAGTGATCGTGTCGTTTACTCTAATGCCAACATCAGCAAAATGTATTTTAGTCACTGGAAGACTCCAGGAGTGTCTGAGAGGATGTGGAGTGTAAACTTAGATGCGTCAATTTCAGGAGAGTACCAGACCGTAGGAGGGCATTCCGGCCGGCCCTCAGAGTAACTGGGATCTCTGATGACTGGTACAGGAGTACCATGGGGGTGACTGTGATAGGTATGGGAACACCTCGGAGCGCCGGAGAGAACTTTGGGTGCACCTGGGAGCACCGGCGACAAGCCTGGGAGCGCCGAGGACAATCCTGGTAGCACCTGGGAGCGCCTCGAATCACAGTAGAGCAGTGTGGGAAAAACAACATTTTCTTTGGGAACGCTGCTGGTGCGCCTGGAAATCATAGCTACTGCTTATCGTTCAACGATTTTTAAAACTCATGTATTCAGTTTGTATTCTCATCTATGTATCTATGTATCTCTATAGCTACCCATCTACACACAGTATATCTGGACTGGCTGCAGGCGGTGCTTGAGAGCAATTCGAGGTGGGCCTGAAAATGACGATTGAGTGAACTCAGAGATACACTCCGAGGCTGTGGTCGAGCGAGTTGGGAGATGCACTCCGAGATCGTGATCGAGCGAGTTTGTAGATGCACTTGGAGGCCGTAATCGAGCGAGATTGGAGATACACTTGGAGGCCGCGATCGAGCGGGTTTGGAGAGGCACTTGGAGGCTGTGGTCGAGCGAGTTTGGAGATATGTCCTTGGAGGCCACGATCGTGCGAACTTGGAGGCCGCGATCAAGCAGTTTGGAGGCTGTAATCGAGCGGGTTGGGAGATGCACTTGGAGGCCGTGATCGAGCGAGTTTGGAGATGCACTTGGAGGCCGTGGTCGAGCGAGTTTGGAGATATGTACTTGGAGGCCATGATCGTGCGAACTTGGAGGCCGCGATCAAGCAGTTTGGAGGCCGTAATCGAGCGAGTTTGGAGATGCACTTGGAGGCCGCCATCGAGCGAGTTTGGAGATGCACTTGGAGGCCATGATCGTGCGAACTTGGAGGCCGTAATGGAGCGAGTTTGGAGATGCACTTGGAGGCCATGATCGTGCGAACTTGGAGGCCGTAATAGAGCGAGTTTGGAGATGCACTTGCAGGCCATGATCGTTCAAACTTGGAGGCCGTAATCGAGCGAGTTTGGAAGAGTACTTGGAGGCAGTCAATAGACTGGCGCGCGAGGTGCTGAGACTCTATTCATCAGTTAGTTTACTCGCAACCGTGGGACTGTGACAAGGTGACTTTAACTTTGAGCTCTCATGGAGAGCTGGTTTGATGGCGGTCGATCGTGTAGGGAGGCACGCCGGAAGCTGAAGCTACATTCAGGGGTCAACTCATACTCATGAGAATGAAGGGAAGACAAACTCTCTTGGGTAGATGCTTTACTCGGTGTATGCTGTACTTGGTGTATGCTGTACTTGGTGTATGCTGTACTCGGTGTATGCTGTACTCGGTGTCAACTCATGATCATGACATGGAGAGATAGAGAGGGATGACTTAACTTCGTGTTCTGCGATGATGGTAGAGTTATGGACGAGAAAGAGAGAGATGGGGGATGATGATGAGAACGATGTGGAGGATACGAGCGGATATAAGAAATCAGGGGTACGACTTGCCTGATTGGGTTGGAAAGACTTCGTATCGGTGTAATTACACGCCGGATCGGGACTCATACCTGCCATATCGGGGATGGTAAATTGACTTGCACACGAAATTCTCCAAGTCCCAGTTTCTCATGATGATTTGCCCCATCTCTTCCCATCTCTCTCCTTCTCGTCCTCAACTCTACCATCACCTAAGAACACGAAGTTAAGTCATCCCTCTCTATCTCTCCATGCCATGATCAAGAGTTAACACCGAGTACAGCATACACCGAGTACAGCATCCACCGAGTACTGGATACACCGAGGACAGCATACACTGAGTACTGCATACACCGCGTGCTGCATCATCCCAAGATCGACTGTCTTCCCGCTCCCAGCCAGTCTCAGCTCTCAGCGGACCATGTTTCAACTCAATTCTCTACATTCCCACAATCACGAGTTAACCAATGAATAGAGTCTCAGCTTCCATCGCACATGCCTCCCAATCTACCGCCTCCAGATTGACTGCCTTCAGATCAATTGCTTCCACATCAACCGCCTCCAAGTACTCCTCCAATCATGTTCGATCATGGCCTCCAAGAGTATCTCCCAACACGCTCAATTACGGCTTCCAAGTGCACCTCTGTGTTCACTCGATCTCGGCCTCCATATGCATCTCCAAACTCGCTCGATTACGGCCTCCAAACTCGCTCGATCAGTGCCTCCAAGTGCATCTCCAAACTCGCTCGATTACGGCCTCCAAACTCGCTCGATCGCAGCCTCCAAGTGCATCTCCAAACTCGCTTGATTACGGCATCCAAACTCGCTCGATTACGGCCTCAAAACTCGCTCGATCGCGGCCTTCAAGTGCATCTCCAACTTGCTCGATTACGGCCTCCAAACTGCTTGATCGCTGCCTCCAAGTTCGCACGATCAAGGCCTCCAAGTACATATCTCCAAACTCGCTCGATCATGGCCTCCAAGTGCATCTCAAAACTTGCTTCATCACAGCCTGCAAGTACATCTTCAAGGAGCGACGGCGGGTGTACGGAGATACAGCTGTAACGGAGGTGGACAGCATGACAGGGAGTATATATTTGGCAGACCGCGGTGTACATAGACATCATCTCATTTCCATCTCATCTTTTCATACAATGAAAATACACACTCTATCTTTCCCAACTTTTAGTCTCACTTGCTCTGTCCGAGATTTCGTGGATCCGCGCACTTGCGTGGATACTCAACGCCGGGTAGTATCATATCATCTCACCCGATTCCTACGCTCCTCGAACCAGAACCGCTCTGTCTCATGAATTCCGTTTGGATGCTCAATGGGCGTGTCCAGGTGCTCCTCCGATTATGCTCGAGTACCATCTGCGGCCAGATTGGCAGTATGTATATATATAGAGAGACTTAACTAATGTATGCCATATTATGATGTAACAAAGACGAATATGATAAGACGAAATGCCTTGTGGTTATGTAAGAACCACTGCTGTGAGAATACGGCACCAAGTCTTCCACAGAAGCTGCGCAGCGGTCTCGGCTGCTCTCGAAGTCTCCCGCGGAGCTGCGCTGCGGTCTCAGCTTCTCTCGAAGTCTCCCGCAGATCTGCGTAGAGCTCTCAGGAGCTACAAAATTTGACTATTCTATAAGTCAAATCTCATAGCATCCTGAATGCACCTCCATAACTGCAGGTGTTTCCAGGAGCACCTGAGAATTGTCTTGCAGAGTCTGAGAGCACTTTGCTTAGCTCCAGGGGGGTCTGGGAGCATCTAGAAGTACTTAGAAGCACTGGTGAGGTCGCCCGGAGTGTCTGGGAGGATTGCGTGTTGCTTCCGGACCAATTTACATTTTGCTGATGAAGAAAGGCTTCCAGTATGATGGTTATGGATAGCACCGACCACGTCAGATTACAATTACCGTACTTACAAGGCAAGACATCGTTGACACTCCGTTGACGCTCATTTTAATGTACCGTGTAGTCAAGATCTGCTGCCGTCAATAATTGTAATCATAAATATTTGGACTTTGTGGATGCCTTTCAGCGTGATCAGGACTTGGCTCTATGGCATAGCCGAGCCGAGTAATATTCCAACACTAGTCGCTCTCATCCGGTTAAAATTTATATATCTTGCCATATAATGCATACTGCCCGCTATAGCTTTGTTTATTGACCAATATTCTCACGTGACTGGTCCATATTCATCCATAATATATCTCTAAATACAATGCTCGGCCAAATTACATAATGAACTTGGTGAGAATACATTGACGCATTCTGTCTTACTTTTTCTTGATCCCCTTATTCCTCCTCGTTTCCATTATACTGAACCGTCAGCAACGCCTTGTCAACCTTCTTCTTTGATCGTCGTATAGGCTGAGTCAATCCAGGAACATTCGGTGCAGCAGTCACATTCCGCTGCTCCGGGGTTTCTGAATCCTCACTGCCGTAGTCCAGTTCCATATCTGATTCATTGTCTGCCTCCCAGTTGTCTTCGCTGTCGTTTGGTTTATCCAAGTCCCCATTCCAGTTAAGCCAATTGTCAGTGTCTGAAATGGTTTCAGGTGAGCTGTCCTCATCACGGTCGGCAGGATGGTGGTCCATTCAGTTGATTCGGCAGACATTCAATACTGGCGTTCGACCTCCATGGAGGTTCTTTGCAGACAATGCTGTTGGAACAGGTGATTTTTCCGACAATTTAAATGCAGTCGCATCATCATGTTGAAAGTTTGACCAGGATGCTTTGACGATCTCCTCAGTATCTGAAATGTATCCTATGGCTGTCATTTGTTCATTTTGAGGGTGACATTCCTTCTGTGTAGCTTGTAAGTTTTGGCTACCATGCCACATCTCCAAAGAGTCGTGGACCTTGGCCATTCCATGCAACGTCTCTTCCTCCGCCTCTCGCATCAGCTCCATGTCATACTCAGTGCTGCTAGAATCCAATACCGGGTCATGGCTGGCCAGTAATCGGTTTCTGGTTTGAACAAAATGCCTTACTACAACTTTTTCGCGAAGGGTCTCGACTGTGGTTTTCGACTGCCTCCACCTGATCACATCTCGCCCAAGGGATAAACAGGCCTCCACTTCGACACCATGAGGTATGATAGAGAATATTTTGGAAGCCACATTGGAGAGATCAGCATACTTTGAGTGCGTTTCTTCTTGCTGCCGCCACCAGTCGGTGATATCTGGCAACCAATAAGTTCTACGAATCTCCATTGGGTCAGAGTGGTAATCATTAAGATTCGGATTAATTTGCCTCCAGCTCTGTGGTAATTTAGTAGGTGAATTCAAATAGAGCCTGGTGGCTGTCAATAAATGTGCTGCATGATCGCTTCGTCTGGGTGTCATTTTGGCCACATTGTTAGGCATTAGGTATTCTTTCTCATCGCTGGACAAATCATATGGATCATAAGAACATTGAGCAGATCTAGAAGCCATTGCGGAGAAGCTGAGATTGTTGTTTGGTAAGTTTTTTGATTCAGTGACAGGCAAATATCTGTGTTTGGCGCAGTATTTCTTCTCCACATACTTCAGAAATGCCTCCTGGTATTGGGTAGTATAAGAAGTCTCATCTTCAGGATTGATATCCATTCCATTGTCCCACTTCCTAAACAATCGCAGCTTCTGGAAAGGATCAGGGATGTGCGCCGAAATGAGAAGCTTACCAGTCATTGGAGTCACATCAGAATAATATTTCGAAAGCTTTTACTGCGCAAACTTCACAGCAAAGAATAAGTCTTCCTTCCACTGTGTCTTCTTCATTGCCAAAGCTTGCATCACGCCATCCGTGTGATCAAACGTGTCATTGTAAACAGTAATGACGTGATGCAGAGTAAAGGTATGCCGTTTCAACATCCACAGGTTCCAGTACCGGAATGGCCGTAAAACCTCCATGACATACTTGACAATAGTCCTCTCGTCCTGTGTTGTGAAGAGTGGCAGGTACTCGCCGGATTTTGGGCTTTGAAGCCACTCGCATGTGAATGCACGTGATAGGTATGTGCGTTCGAGCAACTCCAGTGTCAAGTGCCAACGTGTCTTCACATCCATAATGGGTAGTACAGTGATCCGGACTTTTGCTTTTTGACAGTCAATGAACTCGTTTCGATGACCAGGTGTCAGCGTAATCAATACAGCAAGCATTCACTGCTATATGAAGGTCGGTTTCAGCACTTTCAAAAGATGTTGAGATATGTACTTTCTCAATTATCTTTGCTAAACCTGGTCTCATGGCCGACACCTTGTTGAATCTAGCATTGCCCTCTTTTTGAAGTCCTTGACTCTTCCCAATGTCTGTGCTTTCATTCTCTCCAAATAGCTGATCGTGCTCAGGGGCTTCCCAAGACTTGGTGCGGCCTTTCACATCTAGAGTGCTCATGAATGCACCCAAAGCAAGATGAATGATGTGCACCATGCATGGAACGTGGTTTCTCGATGCGGGCCACTCGATTCCGGAGGCCTCAAGAGTAGTTTGTGGTTCGTCAGTCATCGAGTAATATGAGGAAGCGTCCATGGTTGTAATTCCAAGTAAACGGCTGTCAGTCAGCTCAATATGGTGAAGGACTTCCTTCAAATGTCCAGCTAGCCATGCTTCCGTATGCTGACCCTTGACCTGTAATCATTAATGAGCTTTCGAAATGGTAAAAGAATGGGCTATCGAATTCATCGAACGCCAGTTGTACTTCTCGCAAAGCCCAATTTCTATCCATATAATAAGCCATAACCGACGGTATTGCTAATTTGTTCGTCGATGTCCATCTGTCTAAAGTTAAACTGACTTTGTTTCTTGATGGCAGTTGCTTCTTAAGTGCATCCACTGTCAGTGTGTATTCCCTCCGGCAAATATTACTCAGGGTGCTGGCTGATGGTAACACCAATTCGCTTTGTAATGTATTCTATCACTGTCGTAGCTAGACGTCGGATATCTCGTTCCATGGAATGGGAGCCGAAACAAAACCTAACATGATGTAGCGATTCGAGGTGTCTTGGTGAAATTCAGCAGTTTGAAAGTCCTTTTCTGCCAGTTTAGAGCGTTTTGTCTGTCAATTCAGTATGTATACTAAATACCTGAATTGTAAATTTGAATTCCCTTTGCGAACTTACAATCGGAATACTGCCACTTCCTGGCCGCTTGAGTATGGCCAAAGCTGTTTCGTCGACCGTTGAACTAGTCACTTCTGTTACTTCTGACCCTGTTAATTCGTTTAACTTTGCGATATGCACTCTTGCCAGCAAGTGTTTGCCCATTGAGCTGGTCCCATGTTCTGATGGATGGCAAAGAACTTGATGACAAACGATACATATGATGCCTGGGCTGCCAGTCTCCTCAATTCCGCAGTGTAAATAGAATCTCCACGAAGGCGCATGTCTACAGTTATTCCAAACAATAGGCCGCTTCGAGCCTGCATTCATCGAAGCCCACCAAGCATCGAAGATCATTTGCAAAGTAAGGTCACTCCAAACATGAATAAAGAAATGTTCATTTTTTGAGGATATCATGACCTCTGACCATGAGGTATTTTGAGATTTTGTATCTGATATCGCGGTAGTAAATTGAACTCTGGGTAATTCGATCTGAGTAAGTGTCAAACCATACGTTATAGTCATGTAGAACGCTGGTTCTTAAATATCAGCTTTAGAGCTACAAGCAAGAAAAAAGTCAGACCTGTGAGACATCGCATGCAGAGTTGTGAAGTTGAATACAAGGACATACAAAGACGAGACGGATGCGATATGATCATTAGCATTTTTGCCCATCAAGGCAGCCATAGTACGATTATGGGTCAAAGCCGTTGCATTGCTGTCTGCTCATCCAAGATGCAAGCCCAAAAATCGTTGACGCTCCGTTGACGGTCATTTTTTGGAGGTGGTAGCGATATCAGCACTAACATTTTTGCCTAGAAATGCGGCCAGTATTATGATTATGGGAGTATGCCGTTGCAGGGCCCTTGGATTATCCATGATGTGAGACCAAAAATCTTTGACGCTCCATTGACGCAGATTTTTGGGTGGTGGTAGTGATATTGTCACTAGCATTTTTGCCTAGAAAGGCGGCCAATATTTGGATTATAGGTGTATGCCATGGCACGGCCCTCGAATTATTCATGATGCGAGACCAAAAATCTCTGACCCTCCGTTGACGCTCATTTTCAGGAGGTGGTAGCGATATTGTCACAAGCATTTTTGTCTAGAAAGGCGGCCAATATTACGATTATTGGAGTATGCTGTTGCACGGCCCTCAAATTATACATGGCACGAGACAGAAAATCATTGACGCTCTGTTGACGCTCATTTTCGGGAGGTAGTAGTGATATTGTCACTAGCATTTTAGCGTAGAAAGGCAGCAAATATTGAGATTATGGGTGTATGCTGTTGCACAGCCATCAAATTATCCATGATGCGAGACCAAACATCATTGAGGCTCCATTGACAATTATTTTTAGGGGGTGGTAGCGATATGGTCGTAGGCCTTTGTCCCCACACAAGCGGCCAACAGTGTCATTAGGGCTTAATACTGTCGTGCAGACTAGTTAGAATCCAAGCTGCAACACCAGAGATCGGTGACACTCTGTTGACACTCATTTCTTGGATGGGGCAATGAGCGTGTAGCTTGCCTTTTTGCATCTAAAGCCGGCCAATAATACCTCTTTGGAATGATGTGACTATGCAACCTTTTGATTGCCGAACAGATCAAACTGAAATCGTTGACGCTCCATTGATGCTCACCTTAGAGACATACCACCAGCCATCCGGTGCGCAATCATTTCGTTTGAAAATCATACCGTCATTATTGACAGCCGTTATACCGTTTCTAGGTAGAATCATATGAATCCAAAAGCATTGAGGCCTCTCAGTATCTGAGCCACCACTATTCACATCATCAGTCCAATGAAGGACCTAGCTCCTTCGCGTTTCTGCGCCTGCAGCTGGTATATTACGGTATATAGATCGATCAACTAATTTCAGACTTCAAGAGCCCGACTCTCCAGACCTTTCTTTTTCCAGCTCATTTTCCTCGGTTTCCATGACGTACCATATGCAATGTTCAAATTCTCGACTATGTGCAGGAGGTCTGAGTGGAGTGTTATGCAGTGAGATGCATGAACTAATGCTGCATAACGGCTGCCATTGATCAGGGTTCAGACTGCACACTGACCGCTCGTCCGATGACTCGTATGACATCACTGAGTTCAATTTTGTTAGTACATTTCGGCTGTATTTCAGGTTTTGCTTTCTACGGTAACCTTAATAGGCAAATCGATATCAAGTTTGCTGGCCATCTGTCAACTCGATTTGTAGTCTAGAACATTCGCATGGGCCGTACAACCCTTGCACACAGACTGATGAAATATCATATCTCACAATTTGGTCACTGAACTCAGGAAAAAGCTGACATGTAGCAAAGTAGGTACACAAATTGCTTTCCCAAGAGATAGGTCATCAAAACTAACTATTTGGCTATCTATACCTCCAGCGACATGGGTGCCATCACCGGATCTTCGTCCGTATCCGATTTCTATATGGTAATTGACTAGGGATTCTTCAGGCAGTGGTAAAAGCTTACGGGTTCAACAGGCTTCACCTGCTGAATCGGCATCACATCAGTCGCCGTGTCGGGCGGAAAAATTGTTATGAATATGTGTGACTGTGGTTTCTCCAAACCCAGCCTCATTTGACTACATCCAGGTCAAGAAGTCTCTGCTGTCATTGGCGATTGTCCTCGGACGATATCACGAGTCTGCATATGCTCTCTAAATGTCATCGGTTATGGTGTAGCTGCAGTTGGGTCTATTTGGGGCTCAAGAACCGCCGGAACCCTCGATTCGGTAGTCCCATACTTCATATCCCTCTCACCAAAGTAGTTGGCTGCATCCACCCAACCTGGTTGGGTCAATTCGTCAAGCTTCATCTGCTTCTGCCAAAAACTCTCCAAGCCGTGCTGTACTGGGTTGGAGATTGTGCCCATCACCCAGCCAGGTTCATCATTGTCACTCAGCTTGCCGAGCTCTGTATCTTCTTCATCATGTTCCTCGTCTTCCCCATCCTGCACTTCATCGGAACTTGCAAGATCGCTCAGACTGTCTACGATAGCATTCAACATCTCTTTAAACGTTGTTTTGGGCTTTCCGGTCGTTACCCCCACATTTTCAGCAGTAGTCATATCGTTCAGCTCTTGCATAATCGCTGCCTCTGCGTCTTGAACTCGCTTTCTTGCCACAGCGGTCTCTCTCTCCACATTATCTTTGATACATTTGTCTTTCTTGTCATTGATTAACAAGTGCGTTTCCTTTCTTTTCTCCGCTGAAAGCTTCTTTTTGGATCGCAAGCTGCGCAATGCCCCCAATGCTCGGACCCTTTCTGCCTCCAAGCCGCTCTTGCCTTCATTAGCATGATGACGGCGATGTGTGGAATTCTTTGTCGATTTGCCATATTTGGCTGCCGGAAGTAGAGAACAGTTCTTTTTCGGAGCATCGACTGTTGTATCGTGTGTTGACCTTGTTGTCAGGCGCAATGTCGGATGTTGCCAGATATGGACCACCTGGAGGCAAGCTGAGTGTTTGATGTCAAGGTTCGTACGTTTGATTAACTCGAACAAAGCAAAATCTGCGTTTGATAGTGTTAGCAATGGGTCCGGGTAACCCACCAGCGGTCCGGGTTATGACCTGTGGTTCGGTTTGGTTTGGTTCCAGAACCGGCCAAAAACCCGAACAGCTTTTGTCTTGGCGGGTTGTTACCCGCCCCGGACACAGAACCGCGGGTATTTGGCCGGGTTGGAACCGAACCGCGGTTCCCAATATACGGTTCCTACAGCTTTGGCTCCAATTAAGTATATGAGTTCTGATCGTATCATGACATGATCAGTATGTACATTGTGCAGTATTAGCCCCTCTTTCACCTCCCACATTCAGATTTGCGATCGGACTGATATTCATCAAGTGGCTGTGAAATGAAGGCGATTTTCAAGCGAATTTCGCGGGTTTCGATAGCGCCTCCACGATTATTGGTCCGATCGCAAATCTGATTGCGGAAGGTGAAAGAGGGGCTAAAACTGGACAATTTATGTACTGATCATGTTGTGATACGATCAGAACTCAAATACTCAATTGGAGCGAAAATTGTGCACTTGAAATGCCGGGTTTTTGGTGGCAAAACCGCCCCATTTCCTACGGTCAGGGTTTTTCGTGTGGTAAGACCCGTTGCAACGGTCCGCTTTCAAGTCGAACCGAGCCCGGAACCGACCCGGGAATTTGGACCCGTTGCTAACACTAGCGTTTGAGCATCATTTCAGTTGGAATAGTGACACTAATCGTAC
>Ga0307512_10002514_pt1 | contig 22959 bp, 17 predicted proteins | sample 14_EM_MG_FD_200267 | JGI IMG/M metagenome (GOLD analysis project Ga0307512, IMG submission 200267) | Populus trichocarpa ectomycorrhiza microbial communities from riparian zone in the Pacific Northwest, United States - 14_EM | ecosystem: Host-associated > Plants > Roots > Unclassified | place...
ACAATAGTAATCATTCATGTGACATGATACATGCCAACAAGTCATTTAGCATTTTAAATTCTGCAAATCATAGAGGATCAAAATAAAGGTTAGTGCATATCTTGACATGATTTTCTTTTTTTTTTTTCTATTCAGATGGTCTGCAATTGCAGCAAGATTACCGGGACGCACGGACAACGAAATTAAAAATGTTTGGCACACCCACTTGAAAAAAAGACTTGAGAAAAATCATGTCACCCCAGAAATCAAGGGAAGATCCGTTGATATTTCTAGATTTGATCACGAATTAAATACAGATCAAGAATTACTCGATTCATCAAATCTTGCAGCAGGATCTGATCAGACCGAGGAACACAGACCAATCTCCCCGCAACAATGTTCAAGTGACACCTCCTCTTTGATCACAGGTGATATTGATATCAGTAATAACATGTGCATGAAGATCGAGTCGTCGGATGATTTTCCTGAAATGGATGAGAGTTTTTGGTCAGAAGTATTGTCTGCTGATAATTCAAGAATTGTGAGTGATTTTTCGGCCATTGGCACTGAGCCACAACTTCAATTTCCATTTTCTCCACTAGTAATTGAGGTGGAACAAGTCTATGCCACTAATTCAAATATGTATGATAGCACTGAATATTGGCACGACCTTTTCACAAGAGCTGGGGGATCACTAGATTTACCAGAAATTTGAACAATTGTAACCTTTTTTCCTCCTTTTATATTTGTTTAGTTAGATGGCAGATGATCATGGATTGTTTCTGTCCAGTTTGTTGACTGTTTAGAAGGAAGACAAAAATATTATAGAATTATACTAATAATAATAATAATAATAATAAAAGAAAGGAAGAGCACAGATACTCGGCAAAACTGTCCCGTTTTTTGAACCAGAAGTTCGTTTTTCCAGCAAGCAATCTTTTTCCAAGCAAGGAAAACTGGAAGAGAAAATGTATAAGCATAATCATCTTGACGGGTTCGAAATTGAGGATTAACATTCTACTAAAAAAATCCTGCTGTTGCCGGTAAATAAAACCGAGCAAAACCAAGCATAATGAGGCTTGCTCTTCAGGGAAAGCAAGGAATTTGCCATCCTTTAATCATTTTATCAACAGATTAGTAATTGAACTCGAGCTGAATGAATCTTTTCCTTATCACTTAAACCAACTCCTTGAGATTACGATGTAATTAATGAGATATACTCTATTTTAAGTTGATTCAAAGAAAAACATTCCACTCTCCTCGGATCAATGAGTAAATATATCGCAACTATAAAGTATAAGCATGGTGATCTTCCATGAAGTTTCCAACTAAATTAACACTCACTGAGCCAAGACAGAATTATACATAATGAAAACCCCCGGTCTTGAATGATGTTAGATTCTTGTGGTTTCAACAAGTTGTCACGGATTTTGAATTCTACATGAAGGACTGCCCTTTTGTCAGATCTTTAACTTATTCCTATATTGAACATTAATTCAAATCTTGAAAAGGGTACTTGTGGAAAAGCTTGAAGCTAGCTTCAAGAGATATTTAGAACTTTTCACAACAGATTGATTAAGCTAGGAGGGTTGGAGATGATGTGCTGAGCTTTGAGAGTTGGCAAAGAAGAACTGGGTGGGTAGTCCACAAATTCTCACAAAATAAATCCATTACGTTAAACTTTCTGATACTTAAGAAAATATATTGCCTTGAATGCTAGGTATAATGTGTAGAAATATGCTTGAAGTAATGTGTAGAAATGGGGAGTGAAGTAAATAAACATGAACAAAGTAGGAGGAGAAATATTCTGTGTTGTAAGAACTCTTTTTTACTTGTGTCTCATGAGGCTTTTGTACCCATGGAAAACATCAAATTGCGTAGAGACACGGGCAAAAGTGGTGAAACATTATCTAGCCTATTTTAAGGGCCATTATGCAGAATATTAGCTTCTAATGGATGATGGAGCTATGTTACTAAACACAAAACTAGCCTAGTGTGACGTCCACTGCTGTGTGGGCTCATGTGGCATGCAAACCACAGAAACAAGTACTTTTTCCGGAATTGAGCAATGATTGATCCTATCCCGAGCCGGGATACTTGGCCGGAAGGAAGGGGGATGGCTGTCCTGGTCCTGTGCTAACTCCTAGGCTTGTAGCTGCACTTGACTTGCGATAAAAAAATCGGGGTGGCATGCAAACCACAGAAACAAGTAGACTTTTCCGGAATGGAGCGATGATTGATCCTATCCCGAGCCGGAATACTTGGCCGTAATGAAGATGGCTGTCCTATTCCTGTGCTCACTCCAACAAGCCATAGAAATTACTAATTTATTGTTTCTTGCTCCGCTGTATTTTTAAAATATAAAAATTATTAAGAATACAAAAAAATAAAATAAAATTGAAGTGTGTTATCAAATCGCTTAATGAAATCAATTTTAAAAAAGTTTAATAACTTTTTTTTTTTTTTTTTATCTAACTCAGGTTTCAAATTAAATTATATAAGAATTCATCTAAATTAAATTGATTAATTTTATGTATCAAAATATAATTTTAATGATCAGTAAAAATATAACTTAATTTTTAACAAAATTTCAAGATGATAACTTTTTTCATAAAAACTATGGAGACAATGACAGATTAGATCGATCTCAATCCTCAAACAAACCGTGTTATAGACTTCATTGAGTTTAATAATTTGTTTTTTATTAAATATTTTTTTAATTATATAAAATTAAATACCAACCTAAAATTAAAAAACTTATTTGAGACAATGATAACTTTAAAGAAAGTAAAAAAATAAAAATCATGTAATTTATTTCTCAACCAATCCAATATTGAAAGATAAAATAAAAAAAAATATTAAAAAGAATTAATGAACCAAAAACTAAAAAAACATATTCGGCCAGTTGGTGAACTCGTCAAACCTATGAATCGGGCAACTCGGGCTAGCACACCAAACTTGTAGACCTGATTATGAATTCAAGTGGGATTATAATTGTTTTTACTAAAACTGTTTTTTATTTAACTATATAATAAAAAAAAATATACAATCGCAAAATAAAACACCAACATAATACTGAGATGCTGTAAACAAATTAAAAGATAAATAAAGATCAAAATATTTAACATTACAACACGAGTAATTTACTTTATTTTGTTTAATGAATTTTTCTATCAAAATAAATTTGTAATAGAAAAACACATAAAATTTATTGAATAAAAACAAAAAAAAAATGCAAGGTTGCACATATGAAAAATCTTATATAAAAAAATTTAATATATATATAAAATTAAGATAAAATCACAAATGAATCATACATACCTATTTAAAAATCGAACACACCCAATATTATTAAAAAAATCATCACAAACTAATTAAAACATAAACTCAAAATTTAGTTGAAAAAAAATATCAACTAATTCATCATGATTTTTTTTTAAAAAAAGAATCAGGCCAGACCTAGTGCCTAGCTCAATCAAACAATGGCCCACACGATGGCTTATATTTTTTTATGTTTAATGGGATGGACAACGTGTTATCAGCCCCATGCATAAAAAAAAATGACACGTTGTTTGTTCATCATAAAAAATCAGCCACTATGATGGCTGGTAAAATAGGATCCTTTGTTTTTTTATTAAAAAATTTATTTTCAACCCAGTTTTGATCCAAAACACATAGGAAACATCCTATACATCTTGTTAAACCAACTCATGGTTATGAAAAATGTAAACAACTGCCCTAAACTTGAAATCCACTAAAAACAAAAAAACTTTCTAAGCTCATATTTGAATTTTTCAGGTATTTTCAAGGTAAAAAAACATGTAATCTTAACTCTCCTTATCATATGAAATCATTTGACAAAAAAAACCTTAAACTAACTTCAACATCCGGGGATTATTTTATAGATAACATCCACATTCCAACCTATTATTGTTCGAAAAAAGCCTGATTTATAAATTTTTTTTTTTAGCTTTATCTTTATACATAATCAAAACTAAAAAATAAAATTATTAGACTATTTTAAAAGCATAACCTCCATTTTAGTTTAGAAAATATATTTTTTTATTAATTTTTGAACTCATAAAATCAAAAAAAAGAAAAGAAAAGAAAAACTTTTTAAACACTAAACTTACTATTTGATGCAAGGTTGTCAATTCTGTTTCATTCCATCTGGAATGGCCGGTATATCTTATTCTAGTTTAAAAAATAGAACAAACTGAACAATTTCATCTCGCTTAGAATCTCCGCCTGTTCTAGAAATTTCATAGAAATTCCGGATGAAATGTTCTGATTTCATTTCGGCCAAATAATTTTTTTTTTGCTTTTTTTTAAATATTATTCAATTTTACAGTATCAATTATATCTCTTAATCTGATCGTTGGATCTGGATAAATTTTTACAGGGACATTACATATTGTTATATCTCAAGTTAAAATTTTAGAATAATCGGAGCTTAGAAGGGCCTTGCAAGATTGAATGATATTTTTGCAATTTTGATTAAATTCATAATTTTGTTCGGAAATGTTATTTTATTGTGTTCTTTTTTTAGATTGATTTTTTTTTTTAATTTTATCATTCAACAACGAATTTATTAGTAGTCAAACAATATTTTTACCACTCGTCCAGGTTGTTCTTGAACTCGTCGAGTTAATCGGGTTATATCGGTTCAACTCCTACTTTTTTACTTTTTGGATTTGAATTAAAATTATAAATTGACAATCTTAATTTGATTGGATGAAAGAGTAATGATAAACTTGTAAAAGATATAAATTACCCCAAAAGCAATTAAATTTAAGAAACAGGCATGGGATCTGCTGACCTCTCTTGTCAAAGAAATAGTAAAACAACTATATGGATGAAAATTGTGTGATGCCTCTTACGTGCTTATTATTAGGTGGTTATATACAAGCCATTTCATAGACTTGGAACCATCATTTTCATAATGGTCAGGAGTGCTTTTATATGCAAATCATTTCTTTTTTTTGAAAAACACAAGAAATTTAGTTTAACTATTAAATTACATTACAATATATATATATATATATATATATATATATATATATATATTAATTCTTATATGGAGAGAAAGAGGAAATCTAAGATTGGATTTCTAATTTAACCAAACCCAATGGGACATAAGTTTGGCCCAAGCCGAGCAGCTCATGTTTTGTGTCTCTATTAAGAATGGCTGGTGGTTCAAGATTGGATTTCCGAATCCCACAGGGCTAAAGAGTGTAAGCCCAAACTGCCTTGACGAAAGGGAGCTGTACAAAACGCATGGTTTCGCTGAACCATTTCCCAATTTGCGAAGGTTAAGAAGAGAAAAATAAATGTATCAGATCCAACTTAAAAGTTTTATTTCATCTGTTTCGTTCCAGTTTTGAAAAGCCATATACAAACATGGGCCTTGCAAAGGTTGAGAAGCGTGAACATCAGGGGGTGGGAGCACAGGAACTGTTTGGGATTTGCGATACGTGAAGCTATATACAGAGAAATATCTCAGGAATTTCATCTCCCTGCTCGCGCTACAAACCCATCAGCCACCAATATAGCAGCTTTCAAAATAGTTCGCCGAAACTTGAATATGGGGATATAGGGATCTCTCGGAGCCTTCTAATTAATCTACAGACATTTTCAATTGTAGTTTTTTTTTGTTTGTTCGAAGTAATCCCATGCATTCACATAAAACTCAAGTATCTCCCAAATTAATAAGCAGATAGGCTCAGATTTATCATCTCTAACCCAGCTCGATCTTCAATTAGCCTAGGATTGGGCTTCTATCCATCACCATGTTGATCCCCAACTTTGGATTGGGTAGATCGTCCTTCCCATCTGGGTATCCCATACTCGGATAGGATCACCTTGGACCCAGGCATGACCGTCTAGGAGGCTCAACGGCTCAACCTATCCAACACCCTAGTTGCCTTCTAATAGGCTCGGGGTCCTTTCTCTTTCTATAAGGTCTTGCATCTGCAACCCCGAATGAGGTCACTTGCCTCTGTAGCCTACACATCAATTGTCACGTTGGACTTGTTTATGCTCAGTTAACAATTGATAAGATCGTTTTCTTCTAATATAATTAATAGCATTACCCATTAGTGACTATAAATCTAAATAATTACTATCCGCTTAGGTGTCACAATTGTTTTGTTTTTACTCTCATCATCACCATGCAAATGGACAGGGTTTATAGGTATAAATATGCATCCATGAACCTCAAGGTAGAGAAGAAGTTTAATTTCATTGTAGATCTTCAACACATTGGCCATCTTCATCTACACACAATACATATAAATCGAACATAGATACATAACATAACCTCTTGAGATTTCTCATCCATTATTGCTTTATTAACTCAAGCATTGGAGAGCCTCTACGAGGAGTTTTTTTTTGTTTTTCCCAGAAGTTTGTGATCTTCAGACCCAACAACTTATCTTCAACGTTCCAGCCCAGTCATCTACCTTGAAAAAACTTTGATGTATACATATGTCTAGAACCTCATCATAAGCAATACTTCACATGTACATAATCTTATATAACCAAGCCACAACCCCTGATCAGTATATATATGTCTACGTACCAGATCTTTTAATCAATATTTCTAGCAACTGCAAGCAAAAGAAAGCAAATCTTATTGAGAAGGTGCCTTAATTATATGAACTAACAAGGCTATAAACCTCTTTCAATCGTTTCCTGAATCTCCATCTCTTCCCTGAATGTCAAAATGAACTGCTCAGCCCTTTCATCTATTCCTTGCATCTGGGGAGATGCAAATCCCAATGACTCCCACATATCATCCGCCGTGCAGCCTCTTTCCCCTCTCATGATCTCATCTAATCCCATGCTCGTTCCTCCTGGCTCTACTGTTGTCGCAGCCTGATGATCAAGAATCTTCATAGTCTTTGTAGTTGGCGGAAACTTTGCCACCAACTCACTAGCACTTACAGGCCCTCGAAAGAGCTTATCAATATATACAGGTGCTAATTTTTTGTGTGCATGGCCAAAGCGGCTGCTACGTTGTTTGAAAGGAAGTGCACGACGCTGGTATGCAGGCCTCTTTCTGGTTTCATCACGTTTATGATCAAACGTGTTGTTAATAATATTGTTTGTTCGATATTTTGATTTCTTGATAGATTTGGACATGTTGAGTTTGTGGAGTTTTCTTTGGAATTTGGATGTGAAGCTCTTCCATACCTTCTTGGCTGGCGGAAGCCTCAGATTCAGGCAAGACATGAACGAAAGAAAGAAATGGGGATGAACAAGAAAAGAAGATGCGCGCGTTCAAGTACAGATCAACAGATGATGTGTTAAAACCTGTGCTTTATAAGAAGAGTAGCTAAGATTGTTCTTTCTGCACTGTATTTGTTTTGTCTGACGGGTACGGGATTCGTATTCGACTTGTGCCATAAATTTTCTGTGGACTCAGGACTGGCTTAGTCCATACGCTAAATGTTTGACGTGAGAAAATACAAGTAGCGATAAATGGACCCGCTTACTTCTTACGCTATTATAATCAACTAATCAAGTTCGGTAGAAGAGGAAATCAACCAGTTCGGTGGATCAACTTAAAGCTTAAGACTAAATATAATATAAATTAGATATTCACTTACCGATGGTTATTAGCTAGATAATCACTCCACCTTTTTTGGTTTTGTGTGGAACTACATATGTGAAGTAAGGGGCGGAACTGAAATTATATAATAGAAAAGGTGAAAACTCAATATATAATTTATTATTAGAAAATTTATTTATTTAAAATAAAAATATATTAATTATATTATTCTATATTTAAACACTAAAAATTTAAAATATTTTGCATGGGACAGGCCCTGCTCGCCTCCCCCTAGTTCCCTAGCTAGTTCCGCCCTGTGTGAAGTTATATACCCATTTTACGCACGAAATGGCCACCTGCTGACAAAGGGAAATGAAAAGCTAGCAAAGGGAACATTTTATGAAACTACGATTGACAGATGATTCTAGGAAATTTAGCAGATATTAATGTATAGGTGATGAAGGATTCAGCTGACTATATTTGTTCTCTAAGCGATAACGCGTAATATCTTGCATTGTGACTAAAGAATAACCTCTTTACTGCAGTTCTATCTGATAACTTTTGAATTATGATCCAGAAGTTGTTTTTCTTAAATCAGGCCAAACGGACTCGTGATTTTGTTTTGCCAGAAAGCATTTTTCTTAAATCAGGGCTTCTTAATTAATATCTGCCTTAAATAGATCGAACAGCTTTTAGTCTAGGCCTCACCTGAGTTTACACTTTGCAAGATACCGAAGGAATCGAAATTTTCGATAGGGATTGATATATGCCTTTCCAGTTCTCTACAACATCTGTGATTGTAACGCATCTTTCTTTACCAACTCAAAGATTCCACCGTCGTGTAGAAGTGTTCAGCAAAAAGTGATCTTTATTCTCCATTTTGAAAGCTACATGCATGGTAGCGAGAAATTTAAATAGGATAGATTCCAATCTTATTAAAACCACTGTTTCTTCTCTCTGTCATAGTGTTTACGAATCTAACAACAACAACGTGCAATAATAATTAATCACAGAATACTTTATCAGCACAAAGTGAACCATAATGGTGTTTTCTGAAACAAGAGTTCTTGATCGAAATTGGATAAGAAACATTAGCATGGCTAGCTAGGCTTTATTGTTAAAGAATAATATAAATTATATTTTAAAGTTGAATTAAGATAATTTCTTTTAATACGATATTAGAATTTTATTAATTAAGTAGTTAGGAGTTCAAATTTTAAAATTAAATATAGAATAGTGATGAGTTTGCAAGTTCTAAACTCAAATAACTACTCGAAGGAATGTATTAAAAATACTGAAGATGCTGCCAAAAAGCAATAGGAATTTGATCACAATGAAGTCTCTCTATGGACTGCATTGCATCTCTTTGGCTTAGTGTAATCCGCCTAAAATATTTCACAAAAAGAATCATGTAAACTACCAATGCTGAGTTCATGCCGCATAGAGAAGCCGGCATTTTGTGTACAACTCTGTGATTAACGGTAACAATGCTTAACTGGTTTGTCTCTACCATAGGTTTCAAGCTATAAATAGAAGGATTGAGGTATATACTTCTCCTCAGGGTGTAAGAATTAAATTAACATAAGCCTCGGAGAAAGAAAAGATACAGAAGATATGGCCAAGTCTAGCAACAAAACAACCCTGCTCTTCAACTTGGCTTTGATGCTGTCTTTTCTCCTCATTGCGTCTGTCGTCGAAAGCAGATCAGTTCTTGGCAGTAAGTCTTAGATCAAACACTAGTGTAATTTAAAATCTTTGATCAATTTTATCTTTCTCTTGGCCATAAGGATAGCAGGCAATATTGCAGTATGAATTGATGCCCTTAGTCTTGTTTTCGGGTTTTTAGGGGCAGCAGCATCCACACCAGAGTGTGTCTCAGTGCATGGAGTAGTAACTGGAGACACTTGCACTGCTGTTGAAAAGCAGTTCGACCTAACTGCTAACGACTTCAAAGCAATCAACCCCAACCTCGACTGTGACAAGCTCTTTGTTGGTCAATGGCTTTGCGTTGAAGGCACATCAAATTAAGCTGCATGCTAGCTTTCCAAGTATTCAAATCTTATTGTACGTTTTTTTATGTCTATGAGGACATGAATAAGGAGATGGTCTCCATGTAGCTAAGCTAGGCTTCTCTGTATTACTGGAAATTATGTGCCAGTGATCATTACACTTTATTTTTCTCGGAATTTCAACTGTTTGGCTTCATGATAAAGCTTCGGCCTCCTATCTCTCCTACTCGTTTCCAAGGACTGCACTATCACCATAAAAATAAATTTTTCATACAAAAAAATAAATAAAAAAACAAGGAGAGAGTTAGATATTTGGGATTTTCAGTACGAAATTATCCCCCAAAAAGTTAGTATTTTATATATATATATTTTTGGATAGAAAAGTTTTGTTATAAAAGGATTTTGGTAATTATCCCGCAAAAAGGGAATACTGATGAGTGCTGACAAAGAAGGCAGCCTGACGTTCAAGGCCCACTCACTCCAATACAATAAATGGGCCAACAGGCCCAACACAGCTCTTGGTGCTGATTTACAGGGCTGTAGGAAAGCCAGAACAGCCCTAAAAGACACGTGCCAACATCAGCACTCTTGCGCTCCCAAGAATGAGAATTTTGTTGCCGAGACTTCCCTTTCATGTAGATCGAATCCTCGAAACATTTACCTCATTGATAATAAGAGGTTGTCATATCATTTATTCATACACAACAGCAAGACTAAGGTTTTTTGCGTCACTTGTATAAGTTGTATTATCTCCAAGCTTAATATTTCTTGTGGTAAAATCTCAGTTAGTGAAATGGGGGGCTAGAATGTGTAGTTTTTTTTTGTTTGGGGGCCATTTTATAAGAATACCTTTATAAAATTGTATGAATTCAAGGATGATTTTGAAAGAATTTCAAACTTTGAGGGCCACTCCCTACATTCATCACTGGTTTAACACATCCGTAAGAGGTTAATTCTACATTTGTCATAGAGCTTGTCACCCACACCGATACTTCAGAAAGCAAAGAAATTAAATGAGCACTGGTTGGCTGGCTGGCTGGTTTGATTTCTCTGTTTCTGTGACAAATAGAAAAAGCAAAGACAAGTGGCGGGTGCAAATATTGTTCTTAGGACGTTAGCTAGGAACAGCACCACGTACACTAGATGGCCTTACCAGCTCAACTTGCAACCCAGGCGAGGTGGCGAATCGTTTTAAACATCACGACAATGCCTCCATGCAGAACAAACCAACCCTCCATGCCACACAACCCCGCCAGCCACCACCTCTTTCACCCTATAAAGTGGGCTTCAAGTGCCAGCCCAAGTCACCACTTCTCAGTTTTTTCTTCTTACTTCTGCTGCCCAGTACACTTCCAGCATGACTAAACTTGTTGCATTATTGCTTCTCTCTTTGCTTGCTTATGCAGCTGTAGCAAGCACTGAAATGCAGCAGAGGGAAGCACAACAATGCCAGCTCCGGAAGATCTCTACCAGCAAACCTTCTCATCGGATGAGGTCCCAAGGTGGTGTGACTGAGATTTGGGACCCAGAGGAGGACCAATTCCAGTGTGCTGGGTTCGCTCCCATGAGGGACACTATACAGACTAATTCCCTCTCTTTGCCCAAGTTCTTCTCTGCCCCTCGCTTGGTGTACATTGAGCAAGGTAAGATAAACGATTTTACAAGATCAGGCTGACTGATAATATGGACCAATAATTAAGAGCTCATTTGTATGCTCTTTGAGAAAAGGTAGCTAACATGAGAAGTAAAATGGAACAGGTAGGGGAGTAATGGGAGTCAGCTATCCTGGATGCCCAGAGACATATCACAATGATCAGCAATTTTCAAGAGACCGAGGCCAAGGCCAGAGAGGAATGTCAGGAGACCAGCACCAGAAAGTTCACAGGATTCGCCGCGGAGATGTCATTGCCGTGCCAGCAGGAGCAGCCCATTGGTGCTACAATGATGGTAATGAGGAGCTCATCGCCGTCTCTGTTCTTGATCTTAACAACCAGGCTAACCAGCTGGACCAGAACCTTAGAGTAATATTTCTCTCCATTTTCCTTCGAAGTTCCAGTAACTTTTAATCTGTGGTGAGCGAGCTAAATGTTGGTAATTGTTCATGTTACAAAGGGATTTATGCTGGCGAGCGGCCAATCCAGTCATGGACAGGAAAGATACGAGAGAGCTTCTCGGAGATATGCAGGTCAATCTGAGAGGAGCCATGAAGAGACCTTCCAGAACATATTCCGTGGATTTGACGAAGAGTTGATGGCTGAGGCCTTCAACGTTCCAAGAGAGACTGTAAGGAGAATGCGTCAAGATAGTAACAGAGGACTCATTGTCAAGTGCCGAGAAGATATGAGAATCATGTCACCCGATCAAGAGGAGGAGGAACAAAGCGAATCTTCACCTCGGGACGGCTTGGAAGAAACTTTCTGCAACATGAAAATCAAACAGAACATTGAACTCCAAAGAGAAGCCGATGTTTACACTAAACAGGGCGGAAGAATCAACATTGCCAACCAGCAAAAGCTTCCTATCCTTCAATTCATTGACATGAGCGCTGAGAGAGGCCATCTTATGCCAGTACGTAACATTTAACCCAATTTCAACCCTTAATTTACAGTGCATTTTTTTAATCCAACTTCTTAGAACCATTCCTCTCGCAGAATGCATTGTACACGCCACACTGGTCCATGACAGACAACAGAGTCGTCTATGCTCTCCGCGGTGAGTTGAACGCACAGGTTGTGGATGAAAGAGGAAACACCATAATGAACGAGAGAGTAAGGCAAGGTGACATGTTTGTGATCCCTCAATTCTATGCTACATTGATGAGGGCAGGAAACAATGGTTTTGAATGGGTGTCATTCAAATCAAGCAGCCAGCCAATAAAGAGTCCCATGGCTGGTTCCATTTCCGTGATGAGGGCCATGCCCATTGATGTCATCTCCAACGCTTACCAGATTTCCCCTAGAGAAGCTGAACAATTGAAAATGAACAGAGACCCACAATCCATGCTGCTGTCCCCTACCAGGACCTCATCTTGAACAGAAATTTTGTTCTGCTAGCCACTTCCAGTACTATTAGGGCCACTATTACTAAGACATCCCTTCTTGTTTCCTTAGAGAAGGATCCATCAACCCAGAAGCTTCTGTATATTTAGTGGGCGAGTGTAAGAATGCATGTAAGCCTTCTTTTATGATCAATAAAACGTGGCCTTCTTTTATGACAGCCTTCCAGTTCTACATGGACCCTGGCTCCGATAATCTTTCTTCCCCTAACATTGCCCAGGTTAACGAAGAACAAATAGCCACTGAAAATATCGCATATCCTGGAATGACAGCATAAACTCTGCAGTACTATTCTGAAAACGACGGCCAAGAAAACTTTCTGGTGCAAATAACAGCAGCCATTTCTCAGACAATGAATTTTGTGATTTTTTTACTTGGTAAATGATTTTTTTATTTGATCAAATGAAAAATAAATGCTAGCTAAGCTTTCCCAGGCCACGTGAAAACCCTGGGAAGTTAAGGCTCAAAAAACAAAACTGGAAAATAAAAAAATTCAGTAAATTTCAATTGTACAACATCCATCAGTAACTTGAAAATATGAAAACTAGATGAGGGATTGGACTCCAAGCTGTTGCATTTCCATTAGCTTCCATATTGGGTAGATTGCACCCCCACCAAGTTCTTCTGCATCTACTTGTCGCATAGCCCATGCATAGTATACAGTATGGATTGTATCCTACGATAGCCATAAATACCAAAAAATATATTCAAACTCTCGCAAGCAAGAAAACAAGCAGAAAGAAGAGTGTTGATTTCTAGGAAAAACGTTTTGAGAAAGAAGATTCATATTTACCTGACCCCCTTCTGTTATTGCACCATTTTGATCACGAATACAATGGACTTGCTGTGTCTGGAACTGCATTTATTCCAAGAAACATGGCCATCAATAGGCAGAAAATCATTTAATGATTACAATAAAGTTACCCAAAAAGGGATGCATACCGCCACAATGATTAGCGGAGAGGTTCCCATCATTTTGATCTCCCTTACTTCCACATCAGATATATGTAAAATCTGCACCAATCATAAGGATATTTTTTATCAACTTATCAAACTGGAATATACCATGCATTCCATCTAAAAACAATATACAAATAACTGCAGTCTGCATCCAATACCTACAAGCCATGACAACTACGAGTTCTTTCCCAACTTTGAGAAACATATCCAGCCCATTAATTACCTAGCTATTTTCTAGTCTCAAATTGCTCGATAAACCCACCAAATGATGGTAAATGTAGCAAAATCCCTCAATATTAGATGTGCACACACTTGTCACCATACCGTCATTGTTTATTCATTCTTTGTACTCATCATTTAGTAATTCTAAAAACAGTTATATACTGAATAGGCAATACAATAACATTAACTATTATGTCTGATGAATCACTTGACCACATGCTCTATCACTAAAGCAATTTGAAGGTCAACAAGAAATGCAAATGGATTACTTCATTCATGACATGCATGCTTTGCACGTACACCACCCTCTACCCAGGCACATGTTTATGATGCTAATGATGAGATAGAACTCGGCACCCATGACATCAACAAATAACTACAGTATGCATCCTGATACGTGATATTGTCAATTTTGATTATGACACCAAGTTCTTTCTGACTTTTAGAAACATATTTAGCATTAAAGGCCTAGCTATTTTCTAGTCTCAAATTACTCAAGAAACTTACCAAATTATTGTAAATGTAGAAAATCCATCAAATATTAGATATGCATACACTGTGGGTAAGAGTCTCAACATACCCTGTCATTGTTTCTTCGTTTTTCGAACTCGGCATATAGTAATTCTAAGAACAGTTATATATAGCACAGCACCACGGTCTAACTTGAAGCGGAAATGTGATAGAATAACTATCACATCTGATAACTCATTTAAGAGAATTAAGTTAATAATTATGCTTGGCAAAAGCATCTACAGAGTCCTCTAAAAATACAATAATTGAAATGAAAAACATTTGCCTTTACCATGGATAAAAAAAAATATTAAGAAGGAATGTGCAAACCCACTGGAAGACAAAGACATTCTTCTGCACGAAAAACTAAGCTCAACAAAATGGCACTCCAATCAGCTAAATGCAGCAAAAGCCATGCCATTAAAAGCCTTGAACATTGCAAAATAAAGAAAGTGTTTTAAAGTGGAAATTGTTACCTTGTTATCAAAGAATATACCATGGGCCTCAAATGCCTTATGTTCTGCTTCACGCCGATTAATCACTTCAGAGGTGCAGTATTTCTTCAAAGTTTCTATATCCCCCTGTACATAGAGAGCATTAGTTAGTTGCTGATGAGACAGAATTTCAATTACTCATATGGGCAAAAGGTGGAGAGTCGTGATAAATGAAATTTGTGTTCACCTTCATATAAGCATTAAGGACAGGTCTAATAGCTTCCTGAACTTCTGCCACAAAATCCATCAAAGAAAATGATCTGGTAAAAACACATACGAGGAACAAAAAAGTTCATAAATTTAAGATGTTGGAATACAGAACATTAGTTTGTGAAACAAAAAAATGAAGCTCGTACAGATCTCGACGACGTATTTCCTTGATTGATGCTGCAGCGTCACTTTCTTGAAAGATGGAATCACTGACACTGTCAAGAAAGGAAAATGTTTTATGAACTCTTTAAGGTATTCATCCTCTCTAGCAAGAGCACAGAGGAGAGAGGGAGGGAGAGAGGGCCATACTCCTGGATTTTGTGAACAATGGGACTATCACTTGTCTCCCATCTGTCCCGCATGTCCTCTGCAATCTAGGAATTTCAACCAAAAGGGAAGTTACAAAAACAATTTGAGAGGGGCACGGTGAACTAACACCTCGAGATCTGATATGAAATAATAGAAGATCAGACCTCATGACCCTTTGTCACAACAGGTTCACTGAGACCAGCAAAATGCTTGAATAAAGGATGACCTTGCATCTGGGTTTAAAAGATCAGAAAACATTATCATCGCAGTGAAGAAGCAAGACAATATAAAATAAGTAGCTTTATTTTGTAACGAAAATTCATGCAGCATTAAAAAAATTACTTTTTCTCTTATTGCCTCCCATTTTTTACTCCATCGAGACTGTTTTGAGGGTAGAACAGCAATGTCAGTTTTTGTACTTATTTCACCGCTGAAGGAAGGAGGAGGGGTATATTCCAGGTGCTTTCTCGTATTGGTATTACCATATAACTCATCCTTCACAACATCATATCCTTTCTTCATCATTTCACTGACCCTTGCTTCTTTCAATTTCTGGAAGGCTGAAGACACTTTTGAGGAAGGAATGCTTGATTTAAACTTTCCAAATAATGTTTCTGTTGTATCACTGGTTCCAGTCTGCTTGTCTGCTTCTTCACCAGGAAAGGCCTTTCTACATTCTTCAGCACCAACACCATCTTTAGCCGACGTGCCAGCAGACTCAGATGACTCTTCTTTCCCAATCCCAAAAGTTTCTTTGACCTAATCACCCAGGATGTGAAAAATAATTACTTCATGGCCATCACTCCAAAGAATAGGCTGATAATTCAAAAGGTAAGCATACCTCCTCTGTGGCAGCTGAAACCTTTTCTTTAACATTGGCAGAAACCTAAAAACAACAAACAAATGCTAATAGTAAATTATATCCAACTAACACATGTGTTATTATTACAAACTCAATAATCCTAGATTCTCCAATTCAGAGACTTCGAAACCAAGCCCACTGTCCGCCTATCTGATTAATAGGTTATAGGTCAGTTTCAAAACTCTCTGAACAGAAAGGAAAAAAGACTTTGAAACTCTCTGAATGGAAAGAAAAAATTAATCTTGCAAAATATGAACAATCTATTCACAGAAATGGAATGTTCCAAGCAAAAGATACTTCTACGGTCAACAACATCTGACGATCAATGATATGAATCACACACCTTTTTCGCAGTAGCTTCAGCTTCAGTCCAAACGCAATCCACATGCTTGTACAGCTTCTCAGTTGTCTGCTTTGTTCTGCATTCGCCATTTCATCATCTCAGGCTCTCCCTTGACATACAACGGTATGTCTCAGCCTATTAACTACTAATTAAAGCTAACAAATTACACAAACCATGAACCTGCTATTTATTCTCAAGACACACCTTACCTTACTTTGAGCTCTTCTTTCACCCCTTTCAGTTCCTCTGCTTTTTCCTTCAGTTCCTTCACAGACTGTTTAAATTCTAGATTTCTGCACCCAATATCAACGACAAATGTATAAATAAATTATTACAACTCCACAACTAACAAAAAAAAAGGGACCATAAATACATTTGAGCTTCTCCTTTAACTTTCTTGGAAAACTCATTGAAGACGCTAAATCGACGGTAGCCGGAATACGGGCACCCGTAATTTGATACCACCTGTAATCTGCTGCTTGGAACCTGCAACGCCAAAAACAAAACATACAGTCACTACCCCAATACAGAAAGACAAAGAAAGGGGGAGAGAGAGAGAGAGGCTTTCTTTGGAAAATAACCTGCTTGGATATGAAGTGAAGAAACAGGGGCTGTCTTGAGAGGACCAAGTCTCGAACAAGTTTCCTGCTCGCCATTTAAAACAGAACAATTTTTTTGGTTTAATTCTTTCCAGAGCAAGGAGGAGGAGGGGGAGGAGGTTGTCAATGTTTCGTGAGAAACAAACCAGCAACGGTAGCGGTATTTTTATTTTTTTTTGCCCTAACGTGTGTTTGTATTTTAGCTGCTGCCTATAGAGAATAAGGGAAGGGTTTGTTCGGGTAACGAGAGATCTGTGCGGAACTCAGGATGTCAGAATAACTTGAGCTCGTTTGGGTTAGCATATGAGTCTAGACCAAACAGTAACCTAGGGCCGAACTTCTGGTCTGGGCTGATCTGGTATGGGCTGGGCTGGGTTAAGAGAAATGGTTCGCTTCAAATTTCACTTCAAGAATAAGATTGGAAACACAGATAGATTAGTGAAGAGATTCACAACAGGATCAAACAAGAGTTCAACACGATTCAATCCTGGTCGCACAACACACCAGACGACAAAATCCAAGCTAAAATTTCAAGTTCTTTACATCTGGGCAACATTGCAACACAACAATAACAGAGAAACACACAGAAGGATTGGTCACAAAAACAAGTAAAAATGTATAGTAGTTTATAATTAATTACAAGCTTCGTTGGCAACAGAGAACTGCTTGGCTTGAGTGGCTGCAGCCTCCTTGGAGACCAATGCCTGTATCAGCAGAGTCTTCACTTCCCAAGCAGAGTATGGAAACCCCTCTCTAGCATATGAGTTCAGAAGGGCTGCACTCGCCTGCTTCAACAACCCAGCAAATGCGTTCTCATCGTCGTTCCTAGTAGTTGATTCCAGCAAGGTCACATCCGATCCGTACCGCTCAAATACTCCTGATCCAAACACCTTTGATACTGTTGCTCTCTGCGGGACCATCCTTGGCCATGACTCTCTCCTGCTGCTCCAGAACCTGAGACAGATCCGGGTCCGCTCATGTCACTCAATCCACAACCTTTATACATTACAATACAACACCATACGTACGTATGTAACGTACATGTACGTGGTAGGCGTTCTACATGATTCTTAAGACTGAAACTGAAGGAGAGAAGGTGGGGAACAGAGGACTTACTGGGGAGTGCATCTTCCTCTGGTTCTTGAGTAGATAAAACCAGGTCTTGTGGCTGCTGCTTTTGAAGCTGCAAAGTGAGCAACAAAGATGATGAGAACGAGTCGACTCAGTAGAAAAGGCATACCCATCGTCGTGCTTTAACTTTTGTTACGGCTGTGCTTAAGCTTCCATTCTTCCTATGATGTCGCTGTTTGGGATCTGAGTTTCTTCTAGCTATGTATCTTTGGACACGATTTCAAATTTGCGACCAGTGACTTAGTTAAACGTTGGTGTTCGGCCAGCTTTCACATTTTAATTAATCTCGGATCCCGAAGTTTCTCTGTCCTTTTAGCACGGGTAGCTGTGATTTTGGACCGGTCTCCGTTTTTCGAAAAATATTCTCTAATATAATAATGAAAAGAAAAGATTAAACAGAACATAACTGAAGCATATGGTTAAAATTTGGCGAGGCTTGATGTTTTTTTTATTTTTTATTTTTTTTAAATGATATTATTTTAGATAAAATTAAAAAAATTATTACCATGATTAATTAGTTGACCGTCCAACAATCAGAGACCAAGCCAAGATTTAAAACTATATTCAATATTCATATACTATTTATAATTATTAAATCTGATTCACTATATTAATTTGAAAAATATATGATTGAAAATATTATTTGGGTTAAGTTTTAATTAAATATAAAAATATTGATATAATTAAATTTAATCAAGTTAATTTCAAGGGATTTTATTAAAAAAAATATTATTATTTTAATAAAAATAACTAATTGATTTAACAGCGATTAAATGACTGTATATTAAAAAAAGCTATATAAATTATAATTTTTAAAAAAATAGATGAAAACAACTATAATATTAATTTTTAAAATATTATCATACCTTTATTATCCGAGTGGATTTATAAAACAGATTTAACGCCATGTCGAGTTCTTAAATGTCATCCAAGTGGACAAAAGACGAACTCTAGCAGTTAGCATCTTCCGTTGCTTTCGTGTTCGGCTACCAAATGAGATCTTGCATCTATGCAAAGCTTAATTGCGGAGACGGTTCTGCTCCAAAAGTAAAGCCAAGGGTTGAGAAGGAAGATAGCACGTGAGTTGAGATGGCATAGAAGCTCTGGAAAGCGTCCCATCACGTGCTTTCTTCCTATGTTGTCCTAGGACTGCATTAACTTTTGAACTCGTTGTTCTTGGCAGAGGGATAATTGGGGTTTTACTCATAGTTGATCGATGCAGAAAATCTAGAGGCTGTTTCTACATGTCTTTGAGTGTTTTTCACAGGAAAAAAAAAACATTAAATCCGTCACCAAATCGGAGGTTAGATTTATGGTTTTCTATTGCTTTGGGGCTTCAGGGCGGTTTTGAAATTGAATATCAAACCTCTTTTATGGATCCTTTCGTGAGCTCAATGCTTTCTATACTGATATATTAAGGTTCTTTCTTCAGAATAGCCATGGCTATAGCTCTACCAAAACCTGCCATATCTATATAATCAACGTTAAGAAAGCAGAAAGCAGCAACATGAAGTGAAGAAAACAGCTCCAGAGGCAGGCTAATTACAGGACTTCATTACTCACTTGTAAAAAGGTACAAGCAGCAGTAGTTATTAGAAAGTAGACACACAAACTCTACTTTACATAACAAGAGACCTCAAAGCCCCTTTTTATTTCTACCTTGATTTCTTTTTTAAAAAAAAAATGATACTGCCTGCATGCAGCATCAGATTAAACAGTAGCCCCATCTATACTCAACTAGGCCTCAGCCCAGCTTCCAGATCGAGTCGACCTGTGGCTAGTTAAAGTGGTTTCCTGCCTCTCGAACTTGATTCTCTTTGCATCTTCTACTGAGATTCTGAAGGCACTGGCAAGAACTTCGGCTGGCATGGCCCGGAGTGCCGAGGTGCGACCAGCCAGAGGAGAGATCATGGCATTGTCATTGGTCTTGAAGGATACCCACTCGAAACTTTGTTGATCAGACCGTTTCACAACAGCGAAATTTTGTGGCACTGTCAAGACTTGTCCCTCGCGCATTTCGCCATCAAACACAGTTCGACCACTGTGATCCACCACCTGAACGTGTGCTTGACCCCTGATTGCGTACATTATGCTATGCGCATTCAGGTTCCAATGTGGCATCATCATAGCTTCCTGTGAATTAACAAACATTAAGAACTTTTCTTTTGAGGATGGCATTAATTCCATGCAAAGAAATTTGGCGAGGATATATATATCGCACACTTACATTGTAAAGAACGCCTCTCTCGGCACTGAGTTGGATGTATCGAAGGATAGGGAGATTGTGGCTATTGACAGTGCTAATGCGACCTGCTTCTGGGGTGAACACATCAGCACGTGAGGGGTCGCCAATGTTCTCTCTAATCCTCATTGTGCACATGGTCTCCTCCAAGCCATTGCGATGTTCTCCACGTTGTCCTTGCTCTTGCTCCTCTTGTCTCAAGGGTGGCATGACAATCTGAAGTCCACCTTTCACCCTCACAATGTTGCCCCTTCTGTCACTCTCACTCTGAAGCTTCTTTGCTACTTGTTCACTAACATTGAAAGCTTCAGCAAGGAACCTTGTGTCCATTCCACAGAAGATGTTGTTGCATTGTTGCTGGCCATGCCCGCGAAATGGTTCTCGCCCTGTTCGCTGCTCGCCACGGTGGCGTGGCTGGCCTTGTACTTGCTGGAACTCTTCTTGTGGGTTACCAGCTAGATAGAAATTCTATTACAAAATCATAGAAATGTCAATAACTCTTGTGTTTGAAAAATGATTTGGTGGATCAAGTTACCATGAATAAAAATGATTTGAGTCTTACTCTAGGATTCGTGTCATCTAGCTGGTTGGCACTGTTAGCCATATCAAGGACAGTAACAGCAATAACACGCTCCTTGCCGTCATTGTAGCACCAGTGGGCAACTCCAGCAGGCAAAGCAATGACATCACCCTCTCGGAAGCGATGAACCTTCTGGTGCTGGTCTTGTAACCTGCGGCTGCCTTGACCTTGCGATTCTTGAGATTCTTGGAATGTTTCAGGACATCCAGGCATCAAGGTCCCGGTCATACCCCTACCTGAATATTAGAATCATACACAAATTAGCGAATTAATAATCTTGCTCACTTGTCCTAAAACATATAATATAGAGTAACAAAAAAGTATCCTGTATAACCAACTAGAGGTAATTAATTAAATTAATCTTGAAGTTACCTTGGACGATGTATACAAGTTGAGGAGCATTGCTATAGGATGGCAACAAAAGGCCATTGGGTTCAATGGTCCTCCTGACGACGGCTACACCAGCACATTGGAACTGATCATGGTTGGGATCCCAGGACTCTGTCTCACCGGCCTCACTCTTAATGCGGTTACCAGGCTTTAGGGCGTTGAGCCTATCAAGCTGGCACTGGCCTTGATGCTGACGTGAGCGATCAGCTGTCAAACCTAAGGAGCCATGGAAGAGAACAAGAAAAAGAGAAAAAGAGAGCAGGACATTAGTTTTAGCCATGGATGGCATAGATATAGGCTGCTTGTTGCTAGTGGATTGAGGTGAAGTGGCGACTGGGAGGTGTTGGTATTTATAGATCAGAAAGGGAACCGAGTGAGTGACACATAAGGGAGATGGCAGGTGAGATGTATTCAGCTCTTTCTCAGTTTGCATGGCTACTTGACCCTAACGTCTTACACCTCATAAGATCAGGCGAGGCAGGTGTCCCCGAGCTTCAGAGAACAGCACAAAAGGGTCCTAGAGAAAAGAAAAACATGAGACAGAACGATATTTATGTCTGTACGTATTTGAACTGTATCGAAATTTGAAATATCAGTGTTGTACATAATTAAGCTTGTCGTTTCTATCATAATCAAAACTCCGTATACTTGCTTAATATTAGTTCACACGAGCTTTTATTACCTTTCATACTAAACATCAAGGGTTGTCTGATAAAGCTTCATCACTGTTCACATGTGAACAGAAGCACTTAACTTCTTCTTCTTTTCATTTTTTAACATTTTTCTTTGAATATAATTCTCTTATAACCTATGAAATTAGTTTTTATATTATAGTAAAATTAACAAATTAAAAGAAGGAGAATTAAAATATAAAACACTGAAAAAATATATGTAAAATCTCAAATTCTAAACACCTTTTGTTGTGGTGTAAAAGTTTATTTTGTTTATTTTTCAGTTTTTATATAATTTTGAAATATGAGGGAGAAACTTGTTAATTTTAGTATACACGGTTTCATTAAAAAAAAAAGAATTAAATTTGGTGGAGCTTTTCTATAAACATGTCTTAAAAAAAATATCATGTTCTGTTTTAATTTTTTATTAAGTTTATTTTTTTTATTGACTTTTAGGCTTTTAGGGTTGCTTAGTAGTTTAGAGAGGATTTTATAGTGTTTATTAGTTGTTTGTAGATGAAAATAAATTTTCAACTGAAAACCCTTATTCCTGAGTGTATGGCCATCATAGTAATGGCAAGATTTTGGCAATAGTAGAGGCTAGATTATGGCAACAGGAGGTGAAAAATATAACAGGTCATTCAAGTTCATGATCTAGGTTATTTTTTATTGATTTTTTAATTTTTAATTTTTTAATTTTTTTTTAATATTAAGTTTTTATTTTTTTATTTAATTTTATCATTTAATATTTAGTTGATATTTAATTATTTTTCATGATTTGTTTCGGTATGCTTGAGTTTTTATAGTCTCAAATAAACATCACAACATTTGATTCGTGTT
>Ga0307512_10002515_pt1 | contig 22953 bp, 22 predicted proteins | sample 14_EM_MG_FD_200267 | JGI IMG/M metagenome (GOLD analysis project Ga0307512, IMG submission 200267) | Populus trichocarpa ectomycorrhiza microbial communities from riparian zone in the Pacific Northwest, United States - 14_EM | ecosystem: Host-associated > Plants > Roots > Unclassified | place...
ATAGAAGATTGTGTATTGAGCATACTGTTTCAGGGAGGGGGTGTTGGGGTCGCGCATTTCGCGATGAAATGCATTGTTTTACGCCGACCTCGCAAATCGTGAAGCTCTTGGTTCTGCTCCTCGGTGAATCGATCTCTGTGCTCCGTTATGAGGTGGGCTCTGATCTTCTCTGGGCGGCTCCATGGGGCGTAGCAGAAGGGACACTGGGGCTGCTGCTCATGCTTGTCCCTCGTGTGCCGTCGTAGTTCTTGGGCGCGTCGATATTGTCTTCCGCAATTTTCACAGCGATGCTGCTCCGAGTCCCAGAATTCCTTATTCTCGTCCTTGGAATCCGAGATGCTTCCCGGCTCCGCATGTTGATCCTGTTGAACATCCTTGGGAACTAGAGTCTCAGGGGTCAGCATATTCGTACACTGTCGGGAAGGTAGTACCGCACCAGCACCCTGCACGCCCTCCCTCTGTTGTTCAGATGATGCAAATAGAGACACGTTGTCATGCGATGGGTTTGTTATAGCGTTGGAGTGACACATCTGGGCATTGCCTCCCCAAGGAATTGACGAAGAGCTGGCTTCTTGCTGTTGAGGCTGGACCCCAGTACGTCGAAGTTGTAATCCCGGGGCCACAACACGCTAGGTGCATCGACATTAGGAAGACTGGGACATCTCCTACTCCACGCATTCCCACCTGGTAGGACCCAGGACCATTCATGTGTGTTTGACGATCTGAAAATTCTTCAGGCGCACCAGGCATGTACTCATTAAAGGGGTCAGAAGCAGGAGGTGCCGAAGTCATCACACTTGAAAAGTCATTCCCATACAGCGCTGCCCGCTTTTTTGGCGATATATATAAGTGGCAAGTGGTAGATTTATGCAACCAATAACTTACCTGACTATGAAATTGGGGATGATCGGCAGTCGGGCACCACCCAAAGCCCTGAAGACTGATGTCTGAGTCCTTGTTTTTGGGTGTATCCTCTGACTCTCCCGGAGAGACGTTCTGGATCCCGACGGGTCTTGGAGGCTGACCGTGACTGTAGTTCATATGTTGACGATCCATGAAGTCGTTTCGGTCCATGAAGGCAGTACTCGAGCCGTGTCTCTATATATCACGGGTACAATGCCAGTGGGCGGTTACCGCGGGGACGTCCGGAATGATCGGGGATCTGCGAAAGGGTAAGTTTTCAAGGGATGTTAGGCTTCACTGCGTACTCGGACCTTTTCGCCGAGAATATCTGTCCTACTAATGATACCCAAAGTAGAGGAGGGAGGAGGGCAGGAGGGGAAGGGAGAAAAAAATAGGGTTCGTCGCGTCTACTCCCTCTGTATGATTCCCGTCTCTTGTATTTATAACCATCGAGGCGCAGCCACCTGCAAGTGAAGCGAGGACCAAATAAGCCAATGTCCCTTTGAACAACATGGATACCGGACAAGTGAAGCATACCGCCAGAGCCACGCATCGCGAAAACACACACCCCACAGGTGAGCCTAGTCCCCACAACTGACTCCGTTGGGGGCCCATGTTCGAAGTCTACACACCCCTTTCGTTTATCGATCAATATATCATCAATCACCTGGATTCTCGTAACATTAGGACCGACGGCGACCACCACTCCAAGTCTGCTGATCCATCCGAGTTGGCCCTTCCTTTTGTTCGTTTTGATGCGGACAAGAACGAAGTACTTTTTATCACGGAGGTAATCTTTTTACACGCCCATATCCGAAACTCTTTTCATTACCTATAACCACACCATGGTATCGAGTTGCGAGCCGCAACTCCTATCTGCAAGAATTACTCTTAACTAGCTGCCAGTGGTATTTAGATCGCATTAGCTCCGCGTGGTCCACACTTACATGAGGCCATAGACGACATATTCACCCTCCACACGTGGGGCGGGTCGTAATCCACTTACCCAATGTTACAGCGGCAAGTCAGGTGTCGCACCAATTTCAATTTACCCGGTGGAGTTTCTTTTACAGGCGTCCTGACGCCCTTCACACACTATAACGTGAGTCCTTGAATTGGCAACAACTCGGCATCTTGATCGTGCGTTTGCATGGTATATAAAGTGCATTTGAGTAAACTGACCCACGCATTGCATCAAAAAATATCGGTATCTCCCGCGTCTGCGCTCTTTTTACTAGTGATTCTTTTCAGGGAATAAATAACACAAGCTCCATCACATCTCCGGACCTACCTTGATTACCCCATCTTTGAGAAGAACACGTTATCCACCCATCGCACGTTCTTTGCGGGTCGCTCACCCAAATCTTGATAATCTCATGCCCACAGAAATATACAGAACACCCAAAGCGCCAAATGCCGAGGAAGACCAACACATTGCAGTGTACTGTATACCTAAATCCCGAGGCTACCAAATCCTTAGCCTTGCCAGCGACCCGTTCGCCTTCGGTGTGTTCAGGGTTCACTTCACAGCCTGCGCCTACTACCCTGCACCCAAAACTTGGCATCACACAGCTCTAACCTAACAGGTGCAGTCGTTACTTACTACCTTTTCGAATGCTGACCAACACCACCATCAACGGTCAAATAGCTCATGGTACTTTATGGCAGGTGCACGTTTTGAGAGAGTTAAGAGAAATCGTGCGATTTCACCATGTCCTAACGTTAAAGTTGCTGAGGCGTTTGTGGCAGAGTGTCGTATGGTCAGAAATTTTTTCGCCTTTATATACTGCTTCAGGACTAATGGTCGATTATTATTTCGCATCCACTAAATCCACCGAAATGAGAAAAAAAAAATCACGACTTAACCACGTGTAGATTTGGCGCCGTGTCATGCGTTGTATTGGAGTAGAAGACCCTGTCTCGCAGATGGATCTTCGTGGTTGGCCCTCAGAAGCCGAAGCCCACCAAAGCTTTGCGCCAAGAGTTCGATAACGTCGCATGTGAGCGTGAGCGTGGTACGCCTTCCCTCCACCTGCAAAACTTGATAGGTCCTCAAGGGTGTGACCGTTTGGGACCGCCCCAAACAGGCCTTAAACGCCTGTCATTTCACACATGTACAATGTCATGATCGACTCCTCCAGCGGATTTCTGCACGGATATGAGATGTATTTTTGCGTATCAACATTCCTGGACAGACAGAGTTGGCGGAAGATATCTACAACCTATCACTAGTAATCTTCCGCGCCAGGACCCCGGTACAACAAAACTATCGAATCTGCGCTTTAACTGCCTCAGCCCCACAGTATGCCGCGTGAAGAAACGGAGTGCGGCAGGTAAGAAACCAAAGGTACTTAAGTAACTTTCATTCAATACTGGTATCGTCGAACATCTGATAAGCGCCTGAACTCAAGGCGCTCCTATATTATCTCAGCCTATAACAGCTTTGTGAAATTAAAACCTCTGAATATCCGCTTGCTTAAAACAGGAGGAAGCACACCCCATCTGTGGCGCCTAGCAGACGAAACCTATCATGCACTGCACATAACGGCAAGCTTCCGGGGATAGGGAAGCTTTCCCCAGCTGACTCGGAGTTTCGTCACGTTGGAGGGAACCCCGTACTAAATGCTTCAAACGAACCGCAATGCCCTTGCCAGATAGCCGTCGATGCTCCCACGAGCGCAGATCGACACGGTCTACGCATTTACGGGACGGTGAGAGTCAGTATTTTGGTAACTTTCGGGGGTTGGGAAATACCGCGGCGTTAGAATAGTCCCCGAATAAGTCTGGTATGGCGTAGCTGCGGGGCATTTCGCTGTTATTTTTTCAAATATATCAGTCACCGTTGTCATCATAGAGACCTACACCCAAGGAATAAGAAAATACCGACTGCGTGCTGTCGGAGACAGATAGGACGATGCCCCTTCAGAGCCACAAGAGTCACTAAGCAAGATCTATTACAGAATATCCCAGGCTGCGCCTCATCGAACACTCCCAAATTGGTTCCGTCCCCGTTATGTGATCTGGTGGTGATGGCCGAACTAAAACGCAGGCGCAGGGCAGGAAACGTAGGCTGGATTAGTCAACGCACGGATCCTCGGGAATGTTGTAAAGTCGACGGGTGCAGAAGAGTTGATTGGGCGGTCATAAGGTCACGGGAGTACTGGATTTAGGAAATAAGAAATCAGACTCCCTTTAGGGAACGTGGTCACGGAGACGTCTCAGATGTAACCGCTGATTTGAAGACTGAAACGTTACAATCTCGAGAAGATGCGGAAGCAAATGAGGCGGTTTGAGTGATACTTTGATAAGAGGTGCGTGAATTTTTACGTAAGGGCTTCATTCATCACACGAGGGAGGTTACGCACCGCCCTCGAAGTTTGTGTCCTGGAGAGACCACAGGCCGTAGGGCTGTAAGGTAATGTGTCTACGTGCACTTCCTGGGTGTTAGGCACCATCGACTATCCCAAGCCAAAGGACAGATCAAAGTCGGCCAGGACGAGAGGTCCAGGGTAGAGCTCGTGACATGTTGTCGATATGAGGTTCCCGGCCAGGCGGCCAGTAGTGCCGCGGTTTGACGGCATTGACCGTAAGACGCTACGTGGCAACACTAGGAGGTCGGCGTCAACGGGACCAGTGAGTGAACGTGCAGCTTCGCATCTTCGTGAGAGGTTGAGAAGCCCCCCATGGCCATGGATACGCCCGGACGAATCACAATCACTCAGCGGGCGCCACTCGCTAGCCAAACGCGCTCTTGGGAGAGGAGCACGCGCGCTAGTGATGTGATGCTCGGCCCTCACGATGCAGAAAAATTTCGCCAACAGAGGGAAGCGTCGAAATACATCAAGCCACCTTCTCCCCGAAAAGAAAAAAATACAGGCGAGGCGCTCGGCAACACGGCCGATGTTCCGCCCGACTTATATTTGCGTCCACCTGAGGGCATATGGGAGGTCAGCAGTGCCTTTTTCTCAAACAAGGTGGTTCATCCTTGACGTCCCTTTACCCCTAAATGGAATGGGAGCAGCCTGATAACCATCCAATATTACCCTACGAGCTGGACGAACTCAAAACAGCATTTCGGCGGTACCGAACTTGATGATGGTCGTGAGCTCCTGAATCCATATAATAGAAAAGGTTTAATTCAGACGATATATGGATAATATTAGCTCGAGGCCCGACTTAACTAAGAGCGAAAATATAGAACGTCGTGATACGCATTGAAGGGCGATAATCCAAAGAGCTATTTATGGCGCTTGAAGAAGTCAGGCGTCACCACGTTTTTCTTCACAGCAGCGGGCCTCTGAAAAGATCCTAACCTATGCTCATGATCACAAGTCCCAAGTAGTGTTTCGAACACATCAGCCTCCGAGTTGATGCACGAGCTCGGTGGTAACAACATCCTACACAGAACAAAAGGCGAAGGAACCATCGTCTTAGATACACCGTATGAGTGCTGCTGAGAAATAGCTGTATAGACCCCGCTAGTAGATATTCGAGAACGTTCTAGATTCATAATCGATACGCACATAAGGGCCAAACCTAATCCACGAGATCTGTAGTGTGTTTAAAGCCATCAGGTGGGGTCCCCCACACGCCCCTGTTCCTGTACGCGATGCCCGTCACCGGCGCCAACCTGTGGGCCACGCCGGAAAAAGGCGCAGGTAAATAGAATATTTTAGAAAAATATAAAAATAAAGATAGGCACCTTGGCCGCCCAAGTTAAGTTCAAGAGGACATGTGGTTCAGGTAATCTATCATCGGTCGAAAGTCCACGACTAGTAGCGTGCCGCTTCCGGTGACGAGGGCAAGCCGATCGCGGCCGACACTACTCTGCGTCCTGGTTCCCCAGTTCGTGCAGTATTCCTCGGGGATGCAGCACACACGCTCGCCCACATTGCTGAGGACCCAGTGGCCAAACGAACTCTTGTTGTAGGGGGTCTCGAGGTGCGCGATCGTCGGTCTTATCTTCGTTTCCTCAGGCGCGACGGTGTCCACGTTCCATATCGTGTGCCGTGGCGGTTTAGTCCACAGTCGGCTTGCAACTTCGAGCAGAGAGGCGCTCTCCGTCTCTGTGAATTTGGCGTAATACGTGGCCACCTTGTACGGTTCGCGGCTGTAGAGCTCGTGCCTGGTACCCGTCGCAGTCCCCAGGTCGATTTTCCACACGTCTCTCGTCCGGACCACGATCAGCTCCTCGCCTTGCAGCGACCGTGCTGCCAAGGGTCTCATCTTCCCGGGAAGTTGCTTCCACCGCAACGAGCCGCTCTCGAGGTCGCACGCGCAGACGTACGACGCCTCAGCGACGGCGAGGAAGAAGACCATGGCGACGTGTCTTCCCGTCGCGGAAAACTCGACATGGCAGATCTCCCAGTCGGTGAAGCTTTCATGCAGCACCACAGGCCACGTCGTGGTGGAACGCCTCCTCGAGTGCAGATTCACAATCTCCAAGAGGCCATGGCGCGTTTTCCCTTGGTAGAAGCTCAGAGCGGTGAGCCTGGTCCCATCGGCCGACACTGCAAGCTGTTCGATCTCGTGCTCCCCGAGCTGGACGATGTCTTCGGAGGTACCGTCATCATGCACTCGAGCTAGCCATTGCTGCTTCCCCCCCTTCACAATGTAGCAGCGTTTGGTCATAATTACCCCCGTAGCCTTGATGCTAGGGTTGTGATCTAGGCGGTTGACAGGGGGCTGCATCAGATCTCTGATATGAACAACCTCGCCATCACAGACGGCGAGCAGGCGGCCGTCAGGAGAGATTATTGGGAAGCGATCGAGTCTTGTGCTGTCGATTCCTGACACGGCGCGTTTTTCCAAGAGACTAAATGATGTCGTGCTAAACCGCCGAAGCACGTCACCGCAGATGACCGTAACGACGGAACCGTCCTGGGAAAGGGCAAAGACTGGATACGAGGGAGAATCGGGGCTGAAAATCTTCTTGCCCCTTTGGTCGCCTGATGTAAACACGTAGACGCTGTGATCGCCGGTGGCGGCGAATTTTAACGAAACTATACACGCCCACGCCGCCGCAGACGAAGCGGCAAATGATAGGTGAATTTCATGCGCCTCTGGCAACCATCTCGGCACCAGTGTGAGAGTCCCTTTCGTGACATCACCGCGCTTCGAGTCCCAGCACGGGCCAATCTTCAGCTCCCTTCGCGAAATGGATGCGAGCAATCCAGAAGAGACGGCAACCCCGATCACGGCGGATGAGTGAGAGTAGGGGAATCCCTCTCTTTCGGGCTCCCAGGATGAACGACACAGCTTCCACAATTGAATGCGTCCATCGGCACATCCCACGCAGAGGCTATTCACGTTCGGGTCGAAGGCAGCGCACGTGACTTTTAGCGGGTTTGGTGTCGGAGATCTGTCCACGGAACTGGGCGGCAGCGCGAGTTGGACTTCCTTGAGAGAGCGACTGTCGGCGATCCTGAGTACGAGGCTGGGTGTGACGGAAGCGGAGGACGCCGTCCGGCACCCCAGCGCGATGGATGCTTCAGGGACGGCAGAGCCGCGAGCGTCTCCCGTTCGGTATTTGCCGATCTGAACGCCAGTGACGGGCGAGGCTGTGACGAGGTGTGTGGGGGTGGAAAGACCGAGGCGAGACGCGTCTGCTGAGAAAGCGAGAAGTCGGGGAGTACTGTCGCTGCCGCCTAAGTTACGAACCGTGCACAACTCTTCGGGCCATGTTTCGAGGTAGCCAAGCGTGACGTGGGGTATGTCCCGGTATCGCGCCGAGTAGACACGGTAAAGTGTCGTTCCCTGTGGCGTGAACGGCAGAGCTGAGAAATATATGTGGATGGCGCTCTTGTCCAAGATACTCCCGAACCGGCCGACGAACCGTAGGGCATCTTGCAACATTTCGATGCTAGAAGCAGAGGCGCTATGCTTGCGCGCAAAGCGGGGAATAATGTAAGCAAGGAGTCACGAAAGGAATACTATATAACTACGTGTGGCATACCTGAGTCAGGTCAGCGAGAGCGTGCTGCATCAGCTCCACAGCGGTGTCAAGAAGTCTCATCAAGCTCATGGCCTCCAACCATTCTAAGAGCTTCTCCATGAGGAATGTCTCCAGCATACGTATATTTCCACCGTCGGCGGCAATATGCGTGAACGCGTGGCTGCAGGCGTATCGCAACCCAGTAACGATATACTTGTGGACCCTCCCAGAGGACACGTCATTGTTTGTCGCTGAGGGGCTGCCCATTCTGCATATGTCCCTCCTTAAGGACGTCGCCATCAAGGAGAAACATCGCAAGCCAAGCTGTACCGAGGCTTGGTACGCATCGATAAACCAAAGGGACTGACAACGACGTCGCGAAGTGACATAGTCGTAAAAGGAGGGATGCGCGATTCGGACTACAACGGCGCCGCCGCGAATGGGATTCAGGAGGAGAACGCACCCAAGGCTTTCTAGGAGTGAGCGTATGGCGCTTGTGGCGTCATCGTCGTCCGCCTTGAGAACCGTGCAGATCGCGGATACCGTAAGTGGTTGCTGTGCCGCCAAGACTGTGCTGACGACCCGGCGGTACAGTGGGTCAAGGTCCTTATCATTGGACGCCGCAGGAAGCGCTATGTTCAGCGCCTCCGTATACAGCGCGTCAAGATTAACTTCCGGTGTCGCGGATGTCTCGACACCGTCGGTGCCGCCCAGAACGCGCGAAACTACTTCACGTGGTCGAATCCGATTGGCGAGCAGCGAAGACAAAAGCCGGGCCCACTGAAATAGCCCACCAGCCCTGGAAGCAAGTGCGCCGGCATCTCTTTTGATCTCCGACGCTGACCAGGAGCGCTCCAGCCCCGCCGCCTTGCTGATCCTGTCCAACTCGTGTTGCAGAAAATTCTCGATGTCGCCGTCGTCCCTGCCGGGGCCAACGGCCAAGGAAATCTCCAGTGGCTCCAGAGACTTTAGATGACCGCGCACGTCACCGTGGGGCCGACTAGCGAGGAAAATCTTGACGGTGGGGGGTAGGAGAGGGACCCCTGAGCGTATCGCGGCTAGGAAGGAGGGGCGGATGTCCGCCGGGCACTCGTCCACGCCATCGATCACAAGGACGACTGTCGTCAGAGGGGAGATGGATGCAAACGCTTGCAGGGGGGTGACGATGAGGGCGGTAAACTGCTCCTCCATAGTGGGATTGACGCGGGTATCGTTGGATTGCTCCATAGCTTGGATGACGAATTCGCGCAGACCAGACACGAACGACAGACCGTACGCGAGGAGGCGGACCGCCGACAAGGCCAGAGACCCATCGTCGTGTCGAAAGAAGAAGCAGCTGTACGGCCGTCGCTTGGCATGCAGAGTCGCCGCGAGCTCGTGGCCGATGGCACTTTTTCCTGAGCCCGCAACGCCGTGGAGCCAGCACAACGCGGGACCTTCAGAGGTGCGAACCCATTCCCAGATGCGAGAGATGTAGCGAGCTCTGGTTCCCGGAAGGCATCGACGATCGGAACGCCAACCACCCGTGTCTAAGCCCTCTGTGAGCCGCAATCGGACGGCCTCGTCGCCTAATATAAGTTCATCGAGCATGCCAAGCGGATCAAACAAAGGTGCTCACGAAGGTATTTGACGTCCATCCCAGTAGAAAGCTGAGTCCCAAGCTTGGGTAAAAGAACATGTCAACCACCATTAGAGTGGGAGATCCGGATTGGATCGTGGTCAGAATACACACGCACCATAAAGCCATTGATGCATTCATCGACCTCTTTGTTCAAATCTTCGATCAGATCCGCGTCTGATACGCGGTTTATCGCCCGACGGAGGGCATTTTCGTGCGCGAGGTCGGAAAGTTTATGAGAAACGTCCGCGAGTGAGCTGTCTTGCTCGTCAGTGAATCATGGGAGGGGGAACAGCGCTCTATTACCTTTCTAGCGCTTCTACACGCATCCTTGTACACTTATCCGTGTCAACATCATCGTGTACATTGAGCTCCGCATGGACGATATCAATGAGTTTGTTGATTTTAACGCAGATGTCGTAACACGCTTGCTTATTGTGCTTTGCCTCCTAATTTATCGATCAGAGGAAGTCTGAGCAGTGACAAACAGAGATTTACCTCTACAACGTCCATGATACTCTTCACCGTCGTGATGACACCCTCGAGACCAGGTATGGGCGATATCTTGACTGCGACCGTTAATACTTCCAGCGATATCTTCAGACCTTTGTACACCTCATCTCGTTTCTTTCGTGTAGAGGTTTCGGACATCATTCGGGCGACTTATCGGAAGAAATAGCGTCGCATCCGCTAGTTCAAGCACTTGTGGGTAGAGTGGATACCGAATGAGTGCATAGCTGATGTAGCCCCAACTTTGAACACAGCCGCGAGCCCAAATCAAATTAACCGCCCGCGCCCATCAAAAACATATTGGCTTCTAAATATAATGTAAATTATGTCAGCAAACATTGGAACCTAGTTTTTTGTGGTCGTGCAAGGGTAAAAGGCGTGAAAAGCCACGAACAGAACGTGAAAAAAAAGCTAGCCAGTTAAGCGCCGTTATTAAAAAGCTACTGTAGTTGTTTCTTGTATGCCTTGTCGCAGGAGCTGATTATAACTTGAATATTAGTATGATGTAAATTTTGCATGTTTATCAACAGTCATTATAGGCCATTCTCCATCCGCATTCGTGCCTAACTCCCCCTAGTCACCGTGCCTCAGGATTAGGGACATATTATGATTATGGTGTTCCATCTTTAATTGCAGTATAACAAAGTCCACAATCCATTATAGTGAATGTGCGCCCGATTTTGCGACATACTCTGAAAAAGAAAGCTATAGGAAGTGACAAAGATATTTATGAGTAATCGGCTTGTTGTTGATATGCTGACTTTTCACCTTCCTGAGCTCGCAAAGGGCTGAGAGCGCACAAAACTGAACGAGTGGATTGCTAGCTCAACGACGAGGGTGCAATTACAATATGATTATCGTAACTTGGGTTTTTGCCTATAAATTCTATCATGCAGTATTTCCATGGGTATAGTAGTCTATCCATACACCCTCTTTCCGGGAGAGGTCGAGAATAAATATGAAGTAAATAAAAGATCAGGTATGATAGCACTGAATGGGTTCCGTGGATTCTGGTACATCTACTGAGTACGCGTTCCGATTTCGATTAATATTCTTGATCCTCTTCTCTTCGATCATTTCCTACCTATCAGGTGCGCCTTTTGACCCCTGAATGTGACGAGCTTCAATAATTGCTTTATTTTTCAATCAGTTTCCGGGTCAATCTAGATATGGGATGAAAGACGGTTGATGCACATCATGATCTTATCATGGAAGACAACGGGATCCTAGGCACCAGCACTTTGCCAGAAGAACTCCGAATCGAGTATCTTCTTAGCGACAAGACTGGTACCTAGACTCAGAATATTAATGGTGGTCTTCTCTCCGAATCACAATTCTTCCTTTAATGGTCTCCTCCGACAGAGATGGAAATGAAGAAGCTTCATATGGGTACAATGTCCTCTAGCTCTGACACGATGGACGAAGTCGTGCACCAAGTAGCGCACTGGACGATTCAAAGCCCTCTTCACCCGTCTGGACAACGTCTTCAAACTCCTTTGGCGCTCGGGAGTACTAGTGATAACCTCTCCCACACAAGCAGATCCATCGACCCAAGAAACAAGGGGCGCACATCCACCTAGTACACCAAACGTCTGTTGGCGGCGTACACTCGCAGGGGAAACCGAGTTGGAATCAGAGCGGAATGTGAAGGTAGGGAGAGGGTCATTGCCAGAAGCGCACTGATCTCCGGGGTATGCGTCAGGCTCTGAGAAATGTACACCGAGTTGACGGGTTGAAACAAGGCGCGGCACCCATGGGGGTGTGAGTGATCGCGAAGTAACACTGGTCCAATCACTGCAAACCGAATTAGCGATTGTGTATTTTCGTGGCGAGAGACCCACGTACATCATCCAAAAGTAAGGATGTTGCTTGATTTCCGTAATGTCGGTCAGACGGGAATCAGGGTTTTTCCTCAGGAGCTGAGCATTGCGGTGAGGACTAGCTCGACAGAGGGCCAAAAAAAACGTACTTGGTTCACTAGGTCAAACGCCACTTCCGTCATTAATGAGTTTTCAACCATAACAGGCTCATCACATATAACACGCTCAGCCAAGTGACGCAACCAGGTGGGATCATCATTTGGAACGATATTAGTTTGAAAGAAGTCCTAAAAGGCGAATGAGATATGAAACAAAAGAGTAAACTAAGGACCTACCCTGCTGGCCAACATTTCATACATGATAACACCGAAAGCCCAAAGGTCCGCTTCAAAGCTGTAATCCTCTCCAAAGAGCACTTCTGAGGAAGGGAACGCGGGTATGCCAACACAACCACGCGTAAGATACATGTTCGGAGTAGTGTCGTCAAACAACCACGAACTACCGAAGTCGCCGAGTACGATATGTCCATCAGTATCGATGAAGACATTCTCAGGCTTAAGGTCTCGATGAACAATGTTATGGGCGTGAATATGCTCAATGGCAAGAAGCTGAGTGAGAAAATTAGAGGAGGACAAATCGTAGAATTGATGGACCCACAAGCTCCGCCATATAAAATTGTACATCTTTTGCATCAAGTGGCCGCTCTCCTCGAAGGCCTTGAAGATCACCTCCAGGGATGTGGTCCTATCTCCATCATGAGTGAAGGAGAACGGGATACAAGATACATGCGTGCATACCATGACGAGGTAGTCGTTATCGTTATCGTGGAAGCATGTATGAAGCGGGAGAATAAAGTCGTTCCCACTCAGCTTGGTAAGAGCAGCCTGCTCATTGCGAACCGTGCTGAAAGCGATTTTTCTCCCTTCGGAGGTGTACTTGTTGACGGCCTTGAGAGCATACAAGTGAGACGTATGCTTCTCTCGCACGAGGTAAACGGTCGCAGTGGCTCCAGAACCCAAAGTGCGCAAGAACTCGTAATCGTCAAGGCAAGGGGCGCCGGTGCGGTGGGCATCGACAACGTTAACGACTCGCTTGAGGGAGAGTGTGTTTATCAGAGGGTTAATTTTGAACAAGACTAGACGGCGGGCGAGGACTTACGTCTACCGAGCACGTCCGCGAATGAACGAATGACTGAAACCAAAGCTTTGCGTTGAGCATGATGGTCACTTGCTGAAAACGAAAAGAAAAGTGAAGGAGACATTGCAGGGTTCTTATAGACAAGAGCGCGGTGGAGAGACAGGGGACTGACAGGGGAGGGCTGTGAGGGCTGTGTCGAGAAGTAGAATGAAATGGCATCATGACTTCCGTCGTCTGGATTTACCCAAACAGGCGGGTCACCTTCCCCATGAACTCCGTCCTCCGCCGCTAACACCGACCAACAGTACTGTCCTGCCCCGGCAGTTCCTAACATCTCGGATATCCAGCCTATCTCAAAACGCGCAGGCAGTATTCAAACTACAACCCCCACAAACCTGATGCGTTCAAGGACAAACCTGAGTCTGCTGTTGGGGTACTCCGACATCGTACCCTACCACACGCCCCTTTCCTGCAACCTAAACCTAAGCCTCCACCTGCTCCATTGCCCGTCCGAAGTGCAGGGGTTCACCCCTAAAGTGGCGGCCCTTTTCGTTCTGGCCGGCACCGGCCTCGACTTTAACTTCAGGTTCAGGTGAGAAAAGCAGCGGTTGCTTGAGCAAAAGCGTGAGTCAGCGTGCGCGGCTTCTCCACTTGTCAATTTAGATCCTCATAAATTACTCGGACTAGAGAAGGAGATGGAATCGTGCTCCGTCGGACGCGCGCACGTCGGTGGGCCATTTGAAATGACGACCCATGACGGAAAGCCATTCACGGATAAGGACTTGCTCGGAAAATGGAGCCTCGTTTACTTCGGCTTCACCAACTGCCCGGACCGGACAAATGCCCAGAAGAGCAGGACAAGATGAGCGCCGCCGTGACCGAGCTTGGTGCGCACCCTCACTTCTACACCCTTTTGCTTCATTGAATGCGCTGTGTAGTAAGCAAGACGTATGGTCCCATCGTTCAGCCAACATTCATTTTCATCGATCCCGCACGCGACACGCTCCCCCAATGGCCCGTTACGTGCATGACTTCTACCCTCGCCCCATCGGCTTGGCAGGCGTTACGCGACGACCAAGGCGACTTGCAAAGCCTATCGCGTCTACTTCTCAACGCCACCAGGTACCAAGCCAGGTGACGACTACCTCGTCGACCACTCCATATTTTTTTATTCCATGGATCCTGAGGGGAAGTTCGTCGATGCCTTTGGAACGTCAAGTGCGGAGACGGACGCCGTCGAGAGAGTGAAGGGGGAGATTGAGGGGTGGAAGGCAGAAAAAGGCCGTCTACATTGACGACCACGACTTCTTGGAAAAAAACATGCTATCATACAGGCTCCTAATCAGACACCTGGGCTGGTTCGAGCCTGGTCCAACGTAAGTTGGCTTTTTTGTGGTTGTGCAAGGGTAAAACAACTAGCTATTTTATGAGCATCTGAAAACTGAGTGTCATTTTTTGCACGTTCAACAACAGTTATAGTACTTGTAGGGCCATTCTCAGGATTGGACATATTATGAACGAGACGAGTCGGTTGGATTCTATATACAGTATTTCTATGGGTATAGTAGTGTATCCATACACCCTCTTTCCGGGAGGGGTCAAGTATAAATATGATATAAATAAAAGACGGAGATATGTTGCGCTACGCGGTGCGCACTGGACGATTCAAAGCCCTCTTCACCCATCTGGACAACGTCCTCAAACTTCTTTGGCGCTCAGGAGTACGACGATTAACCTCTCCCGCTTTGACCCATGAAACAAGGGGCGCACATCCGCCTAGTTTACCAAACACTTCTTGTCGGCGTATGCACGCCCACGCACCGGACACCGAGTTGGAGTCAGCGCGGAATGTAAAGGTAGGGAGAGGGTCATTGCTAGAAGTGTACTGCTCCCCGGGATAGACGGCAGGTTCTGGGAAATGTACATAGAGCTGGCGAGTGGAGAGAAGGTGCGGCACCCATGGGGGTGTAAGTGATCGCGAAGCAACACTGGTCCAATCACTGCAGAACACGTTAGCGATTGTGTATTTTCGTGGTGAGAGTTACGTACATCCCCTCAAAGTAAGGGTGATTCTTGACTCTCGTAATGTCGGTCAGACGGGAATCAGGACTTTTCGTCAGAAGCTGAGCATTGCGGTCAGGACTGGTTCGACGGAGAGACTAAAAAAAACCCATACTTGGTTCACTAGGTCAAACGCATCTTCCGTCATTAATGAGTTTTCAACCATAACAGGTTGATCAGATATGACATGGAGAGCCAAGTGACTCAACCAGAGGGGATCATCGTCTGGAACAGTGTCACTTTGAAATGCCTCCTGAAAAGCGAATGAGATACGGAACAAAAGAGTGAACTAAGACCACTTACTCTTCCAGCCAACATTTCGTACAAGATAACACCGAAAGCCCAAAGGTCCGCTTCAAAGCCGTACGGCCTGCCAAAGAGGACTTCTGGGGAAGAGAACGCGGGTGTGCCAACACAACCAATCGTAAGATCCGAGTCCTCAAACGCCCAGGAAATACCGAAGTCGCCGAGTACAATATGTCCATCGGTGTCGATGAAGACGTTCTCGGGCTTAAGGTCTCGATGAACAATGTTGTGGGCGTGAATATGCTCGACGGCAAGAAGCTGGGTGAGCAGATTAGGGGAGGACAAATCGTTTGATTGTTTAGACTCACAAGTTCCGCCATGTAAAAACGTACAGCTTCTGCATCAAGTGACCGCTCCAGTTGAAGGTCTTGGAGATCTCCTCCAGGGAGGTACTCCTATCTCCACCATGAGTGAAGAACAGGAAGCTGGATATATGCGTGCATACCGTGACGAGGTAGTAGTTCTCGGTGTCGTGGAAGCATGCATGAAGCGGGAGAATAAAATCATTCCCATTCAGCTTGGTAAGAGCAGCGCGCTCCTTGAGGACCGTGCTGCTCGCGATTTCGATTTCTCTCCCTTCGGGGGTGTACTTTTCGACGGCTTTGAGAGCATACAAGTAAGACGTATGCTTCTCTCGCACGAGGTAAACGGTCGCATTGGCTCCAGAACCCAAAATGCGCAAGAACTCGTAATCGTCGAGGCAAGGGGTGCCGAGGGCGCAGTGAGCATCGACGACGCTAACGGCTCGCTTGAGAGAGAGAAAGTTTATCAGAGGGCTAATTGTAAACCAGACTAGACGGCGGACGAGGACTTACGTCTACCGAGCACGTCCGCGAATGAACGAATGACTGAAAATGGGACTGAAGCTTTACGTTGAGCATGATGGTTACTGAAAGAGCGAGGAGGGAGACATTGCAGGGTTCTTATAGACGAGAGCACGGTGAGGAGACAGGGGACTGACAGGGGAGGGTTGTGAGGGCTGTGTCGAGTAGTAGAATGAAATGGCATCATGAGATTAATTCTTGGTGGGGCTTAACATCGTCTGGATTTACCCAAACAGGCAGGTCACCTTCCCTATGAACTCCGTCCTCCGCCGCTCACTACGACCGACCAACAGTACTGTCCTGCCCCGACAGTTCCTAACATCCCGGATACCCCGGCCTATCTCACAACCACATAGGCAGTATTCAACCCACAACCCCCACAATCCCGATGCGTTCAAGGACAAGTCTGCTGTTGGGGTACGTCACGTCCACTCGGACATCGTTCCACCCAACCATACGCCCCTTTCCCGCAACCGTCTCCATGCTAAGCCCCCACCCTACTCCATTACCCTTCTAAAATGCAGGTGTTCACCCCTAAAGCGGCGGCCCTTTTCGTTCTGGCCGGCACCGGCCTCTACTTTTACTTCAGGTGGGAAAAGCAGCGGTTGCTAGAGCAAAAGCGTGAGTCGGCGTGTTCGGCTTCTCTACTTGTGTCGGTTTAGATCCTTATAAACTACTCTGAGCCAGAGAAGGAGATGGAATCGCGTTCCGTCGGACGCGCGCACGTCGGTGGGCCATTTGAAATGACGACCCATGACGGAAAGCAATTCACGGACAAGGACTTGCTCGGAAAATGGAGCCTCGTTTACTTCGGCTTTACCAACTGCCCGGATATATGCCCAGAAGAGCTGGACAAGATGAGCGCCGCCGTGACCGAGCTTGGTGCGCACCCTCACCTCGTACATCCTACTCTTACTTCATTACATGCGCCGTGTAGACAAGACGTACGGTCCCATTGTTCAGCCAATATTCATTTCCGTCGATCCCGCACGCGACACGCTCCCCCAGATGGCCCGTTACGTGCATGACTTCCACCCTCGCCTCATCGGCTTGGCAGGTGATTACGCGACGACCAAGGCGACGTGTAAGGCCTATCGCGTCTACTTCTCAACGCCACCAGGTACCAAGCCAGGCGATGACTACCTCGTCGATCACTCCATATTCTTTTATTTCATGGATCCTGATGGAAAGTTCGTCGATGCCTTTGGAAAGTCGAGTACAGAGACGGACGTCATTGAGAGAGTGAAGCGCGAGATTGGGGAGTGGAAGGCAGAAAAAGGCCGTCTTGTTTGACGACCACGACTTCTTAGAAAAAGCATGCTATCATACTTTGCACGATCATCATTGTTATCACCATTACCACCACTCCGTAATGATTATTGTTTCGCTCGAGACAGGAATTGCATTAGGATGGGTGAAGGAAACACACGTGCGCGTCTATTATGAGTCTGTCGCGGCGTCCCTCTCCCGGAGTTTCTGCTTTGACAGCACCTTCATTCTGCGCATATAGCTAGATAACACGGCGCACTTAGATGTGTGGAAAATCGGCACAAATAGTACATGGTGACTTACTCGTCGTATTGACATCTGGGGTCGAGTATTTGATATCAGAGGAGGAAAAAGAAAACATACGACGATAAAAACGTACTTTTCATACGCGTGCCTTTCGTTCTCACATTCCCATGGCAAGTAATACTTTTCCTTGCGGCAAACGTTCAAAGGCAGCAGCAGGCTACACGCGCGCAGAAGAGAGGTGAACACGACCCATCCGTTGGAAAAAAAGATTGTGTGAGCGTAGGTTCGGGGGGGCACGCGAATGCGAAGGGAAAGCAAGACATACGCAGAACACTGATCCCGCCAAGCGATCGGGACTCTGTGTGCCTTGAGCTCTTCCTGAGAGGCCGTGGTGGAGGACATTGGCTCTACGTCGTGTGTTGCTTCGGGAGACAAGTGATGACGCCTCACGGGTCCGTCCGCCACCTCAACTCAGCGGGCCGGCCGGAGATTGTCCGGGGCTGGGTCGTGTACAGTAGTTCACTTCACAACTCCCGGGCCGGAGCTAACTCTAAGGCTGGTTTCATCGACTTACTACCTCTTACTGTAGCATTCCGCTGCTAGATTTGCGCTGCCAAGCTGTTTTCTCCAAATCCTACTTGCGGTCTCCCTTAGTGGTCGTCGTAGGGCTCGTTCATCTGGCTTATGAATATAAAAGACAGGGGATAGTATCCTGTTGGCTTTTGCCTACTATGATAGCGAATATGTGCGAATACAATCCTTGGCTTGACCTCCGATATCTTTATTTCCTTTGAGCCCAGACGATAAACATCGTCTCGCGCCAGTTAATCCGATTTACACACAGTCCGAGTCAGAAAGTGGAGTCACCCTAGACGATCTCAAGTTTTTGCTGGTGAAAGTTTCAACGCTGAGTCATCAATGAATTACAAGTACAGACCGCAAACCTGGTTCAGTGACGAGCACGTAGTGAGACAGTGAAAGTGATCCCCGAGGTGAGTGAACTCATGATTCATAAATGCATAACGCATAAAGAATAGTGAAACGACACACATACCCCGTCAAGCTCGCGCAACAACGAAATGTGTTCATTGGTTCCTAGCATTCTTTTACGACCTATATCCCACAGACCTATATTCTACATGTACATACAGAGACGAGTAATTCCAAATTCAGTTCACCTATACCAGTGCATGCGTCCCCAAGCATCCAATGTTCACAGACCCCGCAGCTCACGTTCCTGTGCAAGCAACGCGAGAGCTTCGGGGAAGCGCGGCGAGATCTCGCACTCGAAGGGGACTGGACGTCTGCGAAAGGATCCAAGTTAGCATCTACTTCAAGGTCGGTGATGGGTCTACTGACACAACGACACCGTGATCGACAAAGCCATCCACATCCAATGGAAGGGCCTCTCCTGACGCGCCCCTCTTACGCTCGATATTCGTTGCCCATAGCATGATTGCAATGTCGATGAACAGCGAATTGTTGGCCATGTGGCGACCGACGCACAGTCTGCGGCCAAACCCGTATGAAACATGTCCCTCCTCCCTGACATCCGACGGGCTAGGAGCAACGTCCCCATCAGTTTCGAGATGCCGCGCCGGGTCAAAATGCTCAGCATTCTCGCCATAGACCTCGGGGTCGCGGTTCATATGCCACACGTTTGGGATACAAATCGTGCCTTTCGGGATGAACATCTCCTCATACCAGTCGTCCTCCGTCAATCGATGCGGGGCGGCTAGCGGAGCCGCCGGTCTCCAACGTAGGATCTCCTTGACCATCGCACGAACATAAGGGAGGCGCGGATAGTCGGCGAAGGTGGGCAGACGCTCGCGGCCGACAACTGCATCAATTTCGGCATGTGCACGAAACTGCGTCTCTGGGTAGGCAATCATGGCAAGTGTCCACCAAGCCATCACAGTAGAAGTAGACTCCGCACCACCGACACTGTAGGGTATAATAGAGCGGAAAATTGTTAGCCAACGTTAATGAACATGCAACATCACTGACTACATCGTTCCTGCGACCCACGAGCGTTCTTGGGACGAGAGCTTGTTTCTCTCCGTCTCATGAATCAACGTTGCACTTAGACTTTGATCATCATCTCCCTTTGTCTATGCAGAATAACCCGTCATTGCGATATCGAAGCATATAAATGAGACACTTTCGTACAACGTTTTCCTCAACAGTACGGAAAAGGCCTTCGAGCATTGCAGAGTCTTGCTCATACCAATCCTCGGCCTCTCGCTTCCACTTCGCCAGCCTTTTTGTTTATATATGTATAAGATCCATGTGAGTTGATTGGTAAAATAATGATAGCGCTCACCAGCTAGGGATGTGCCGCATCCAGGGGAAGAACTCCACCCAGTAAGTGCCTGGATAAGCAGCCCGAGTGACACGATTGGCGAAGTCGTTGATCTGCTTTACGGTGATATCTTCTTCAGAGGTGATCGGAGGGCAGCCGTAGACAATGGAAAGAATCATCGATGCCGCGGTGCGGCGAAAATGCCTGTCCCATTGTGCGGGCTTAATGAGGCAGTCGCAGACGAGGAGGATGGCCTCCGTCGTTTGCCTCTCGTAAAACCTCTTTACTGAACTTTTGCTAAATCCCTCGTTGGCTGCCTTGCGCATCCTACGCCAACTGAGGGATTTTTGTTCTATATGAGGCTGTTCATGATCAAGCCGGAAGGGGATAATGACTCACGTGTCATCGAAATGTGACAATGCGAACAGGAGACCACTAGTCATGATGTCGCACGCTACAATGTTCTGTGGCCGATCCGAGTATATCTTGGAGCGTCGATCGAGCAGTTCTCCAGCTACTTTGTAGGAGTTCAAGATGACAATAGGTTGACCGGCTACGTTGAGATAGATGAGGTCACCTGCTCAGACCCGGTGTGCTTTAGAATGAACCAGGACCCCAGGAGGGGATAGAGGGAGCGAACTAACCATACTTCTTTCGCCATTCTGCGAACTTAAGCCATTGCCCTGACCGTAGATCGAAAAGATTTCCTACGATCGGGTAACCACAAGGTCCTGGAGGTAACCTGCGATATGGACTTGGGAGGTAAAGAGCTGTACAAATCATAATAAGACCGAGAATGGCGCCAATGGTGAATATTCCATGATGTTGCGCATCCGATTGGAGTCCCAGTAGCGAAGGCCTGTGATCCTGTAGTAGGCCAAGAGGAAGGAAAGAGAACGACGACATGACCATCTGCAAATAATCGACTGTGTGAGTTTATATTCCCCGATTCCCTTGACGCCAAGAGTGGCCAGGTCATCCCCGCAGTAAACGGGTTAGCTCGGGATTATGACTTGAAGTAGGTCGGCGTCATCATAAAAGCTCCCTTGTACAGTTGTAGTCGTGGCCCCCCTTCGGGTATAGGTAATAGGTAGGTCGCCGCGCCAAATGATCGGAGTGTGACCGAATGTCGATGAGATCATTGAATACCGGACTGTTGTAATTTGTTATTTCGGCTTGTTATACTATTAGTAAAAAGGCCCTTTACAATAGGTCCTTTTGTTGAAATGAGAGGCGTCAAGCGTCAAGGTGTTAGTGAAGAAACCGGCTTCACGGAAGCAATTCAGTATCGGCAGTGTATCGGCCCGCCGAAGGGCGATTTGCGGTTATTTTGTAGAGACCGGCCCGCTGACCCACTGAGGGCTCTCCACATGATGATGATGCAGGTTCAAACGTTCAGGTTTCAGCTTCTGGGCACCTTCCGGGGGACATGTCCCAATTCCTCAACGCGACTCAAGCCTATGCAACTTTGACGCATGTCTGGGAGCCAAATGATCCAGCGCCTTTTTTGGGTGTGCGTCCCCGGGCCCGGCATCCACCTCACGGCCGGGTGATGACTTGAGTGATGGCACTGATGGGTTAACATTGATGGTTAAACGTGGCATATAAAAAATTTCAGGAGTACGGAGGCCTCCACTCTCGGAATCCAACACTCAATTCATTCGTACCGAAGTTCCTTAATCCTACTGCCTGTTATGTAATGGAGCATCAACTGGACGACTCACCGTGACGATAATATATAATACTTAGGGCCTGTTCGGGAACCAGTTTGTATCTCGAGATGCCAGCCAAAACGATATCTCGTTGAAATATTGTTTGAGTGGGAAAAAATGTGCTGTTCGGCAAAAATTTCACGCATGTGAAATCATATTTCGTTTGAAAAAATGCCAGCCAAGTCCAAATGCACCTCCAACCCTCGATTTCGTCGAAATTGCATTTCTGTGACGGCACGTGTGACTTGTGTGTTACTCATGTGATGCACCAACAGACCTGCACGTGAGTGAAGAGCCTCACGTGCATCAATAATGTAAAGAATCTCGATCCATAGCACTTGTGTGATCAGTCACGTCGTTCTAGCCTCAGTCCGACTTTATTGCGCAGCGCGGCGATTTCAACACAGAATAACGATATGTTTCTACAACAACTAGGGTCCATAGGTAGGCACCAAGGGGGATTCATGTGTAACAACGCAAGGTACTTGCTCTACACTTTCGCGCGGCTCTGCCCACATGAGGACGCGACCTCCTCATGTGCAGACATATTCTCCCTCACATGTGCGTCCTCGGTCACCTCGGACATGCATTGTGACAGGCCACCCAAAATGGAAAAGTCTATTTGGGTCGTAATCACAGTGCGTTCGGATCACACAAAAAAATTCTTGGGTGCAAAAACAAAATCTCTATTTGGCACCGTCCAAATTGAGATTGCCCACGAAATACTATTCACTCGAAAAAGTTCCCGAACGGGCCCTAACCTTCGAGAGGTAGTCCAAGTACAATGCAAGCAAAACATCGACCCCCCCCCGCCATTCGCCCCACTAGCCTCAGGCGAAGTAGTGGTATTACTACAGTATAGTAGGCGACGCACGATGGACGTCACTGACACGTAGTCGAGCAGTACACCCACACACGGACATGCACGACAGGGAAAGGTGGATTCGAGCCCAGAGATCTACATCGGGGCTCGCGGTGCTCGTTTCCGAGGCTACAGCGCGTGCTGGCCTCACATGGTGTGTAGGAGTGGGGCAAAACCTCGACCCCAATGGGCCCTCTGGCCCTGTCTACGAGACGAGACGAGACGGGATCTCCCTCATTGCCTTTGAGCGGACCTTGATGTCCATTGCACATGGTCCCAGGACAATCTGTTTCTGGACCTCATTTCCAAAACATAGATCAAATGTGTGAGGCCCTGTAGGGGACGGTGTGGAAGATCTAGCCAGAATGGAGCTCGAGCGAGGAGAATGTCTATCACCGATGTGCAGTAAAGAGACCCGAGAAGGCTCTTTCCCAATGCAACGGTACCAC
>Ga0307512_10002516_pt1 | contig 22951 bp, 24 predicted proteins | sample 14_EM_MG_FD_200267 | JGI IMG/M metagenome (GOLD analysis project Ga0307512, IMG submission 200267) | Populus trichocarpa ectomycorrhiza microbial communities from riparian zone in the Pacific Northwest, United States - 14_EM | ecosystem: Host-associated > Plants > Roots > Unclassified | place...
CGGGGACGCGTCCGCCCGTCCGCCGCGCGAACGCAACATGGTCCGCCGCTTCTTCCTGGACCCGGCGGCACGGGAAATATGCCCGCCGGAGGACGTGCCCGACCACGCACGCGCCCATGTGGCCAATCTGCGGGCGGTGGCCGCGGCACGTCCCGACGACCCGGAGCCGGCGGCGCTGGTGGCCGAACTGCGGGGCGCGAGCCAGGAGTTCGCGAGCCTGTGGGCCGAACACGAGGTAGCGGTGCGCCGCCAGTCGACGAAACGCTTCCGGCACCCTCTGGTGGGCCTGCTGGAACTGGACTGCGAGGTCCTCCTGAACCAGAACGGCCACCACATGCTCATCGTCCACACGGCCCGCCCCGGCACGGAGTCGTACGAGCGCCTGCAGCTGCTGCGGGTGGTGGGCCTGCAGGACATGTCCCCGCAGGCAGCGACCCCTTAGAACCCCAGCTTCCGCAACTGCCGGGGATCCCGCTGCCAGTCCTTCGCGACCTTCACGTGGAGGTCCAGGTACACCGGAGTGCCCAGCAGCGCCTCGATCTGCTTGCGGCTCTTGATGCCGACCTGCTTCAGGCGCTGGCCCTTCGGGCCGATGATGATGCCCTTCTGGCTGGGGCGCTCGATGTAGACGAAGGCGTGGATGTCGAGGAGGGGCTTGTCAGCGGGCCGGTCCTCGCGCGGCAGCATCTCCTCGACGACGACCGCGATGGAGTGCGGCAGTTCGTCGCGCACGCCCTCCAGCGCGGCCTCGCGGATCAGTTCCGCGATCATGACCTGCTCGGGTTCGTCGGTGAGGTCGCCCTCGGGGTAGAGCGCCGGACCCTCGGGCAGCAGCGGAACGATCAGGTCGGCCAGCAGGTCCACCTGCCGGCCCGCCGTCGCCGACACCGGGACGATCTCCGCCCACTCGAAGCCGAGCTCCTTGCCGAGCTGGTCGATCGCGATCAGCTGCTCGGCCAGGGTCTTCGAGTCCACCAGGTCGGTCTTCGTGACGATCGCGATCTTCGGCGTCTTCTTGATCGACGCCAGTTCCTTCGCGATGAAACGGTCACCGGGGCCGAGCTTCTCGTTCGCCGGCAGACAGAAGCCGATCACGTCGACCTCCGCCCAGGTGGTGCGCACGATGTCGTTGAGGCGCTCGCCCAGCAGCGTGCGCGGCTTGTGCAGCCCAGGGGTGTCGACCAGGATCAGCTGGGCGTCCTCCCGGTGCACGATCCCCCGCACCGTGTGCCGCGTGGTCTGCGGCTGGTCCGCGGTGATCGCCACCTTCTGGCCGACCAGAGCGTTCGTAAGAGTGGACTTGCCCGCGTTGGGGCGGCCCACGAAGCAGGCGAAGCCGGCGCGGTGGGGTGCCCCCGAGGATTCAGACGGCTCGGATGACTGACTGCGAACGCTCATGACGCCCATTCTCCCTGATCCACAGAGCCCCGCCGTACAAGCGCCCGACCGCCGGCCACCCTGTGAGGCCGCCGCAACCTCCACGCAAGCAGCTCGTGGCCGTGGTCGCCGTGGCGGCGCACGCCTTCCTCGTCACGTACGGCATCGGAAAGCTGATCGACAAGGCGATGGGCCTGCGCGCGAGCGAGGAGCAGGAGCACACCGGGCCGGACCTTACGGTGCACGCCGAGACCGCATACGATCACGGCGTCCTGGGCCACGGCGCCCCGGTGTCGTCGTCCGTTCCCTCCTCCGCGCAGAAGGTCCAGAGCCAGGCATGAAGCTCATCACCGCGATCGTCAAGCCCTTCCGCCTCGACGAGGTGAAGACCGCCCTCCAGGAACTCGGCGTGCACGGTCTGACCGTGACCGAGGCCAGCGGGTACGGCCGTCAGCGCGGCCACACCGAGGTGTACCGCGGCGCCGAGTACCAGGTCGACCTCGTCCCCAAGGTGCGGATCGAGGTCGTCGTCGAGGACGCGGGCTCGGAGGCCGTGATCGACGCGATCGTCAAGGCCGCGCAGACGGGGAAGATCGGGGACGGAAAGGTGTGGGCACTGCCGGTCGAGACGGTGGTACGGGTTCGGACGGGAGAGCGCGGTCCCGACGCGCTCTGACCGCGAGTACGACTCCGACGACGGTGACCACCAGCAGGACCACCGCCACCACCCACGGCAGCGCGAAGAACGACGCGCTCGCCGACTCCCGGGTGTGCTTCGCGCTCGCCGTCAACGTGACGTCGCCCCAGTCGAGTTGGGGCGCTCCGCGCCACGGTTCGGTGAGGTGGACGCGCTGGCCCGGCAGCAGCTCGGCGGGGATGCGGGACAGGTCGCGGGCCAGGAGCGTGCGGCCGAACAGGCCCTCCGCGCGCAGCTCCACCTTCGGGTCGAGGGTGACGTTGCCGGTGTTGTGGAGGGTGTAGGAGATCGTCGCCGTACTGTCGCCGAGGCCGGGGACGAGGGGCTGGTGGTGGACGACATGCACGTTCTCGACGGCGATCGCGGGCAGGGTCGGCCCGCCGACGCGAAGGTAGACGCGGGCGCCGACGGCCCGCTGCACGCCGAGCGCGAGTGAACCGTCACCCTTGTCGATCCTCCCCCACTCTCGGCTTCGCTCGAGCGGGGGGACCCCCATGTCGAGTGCGACCAACGCGCCCGGATGGTCGCCGGGTTCGGCGTCCTCGGGAACGCGCAGCGTGAAGGGGACGGTGACCTTGCCGTGCGCCGGGACGGTCACGCGCGACTTCGCGGGCCTCGCCCAGGCGCCCACCCCTCGCTGCTTCTCCTTGACCGTCCGCACCGCGAACCCGCCGTCCCGCGCGGTGTTGTAGGCGTCGGCGGCATACAGCCGGAAGGTCAGCGGCTGCCCGGTCTTGTTGGCGACGACGACCTTGTCCTCGATGGTCGTTCCGGGATCGGCGGAGAGATAGAAGTACGGGCGCGCGGCGATCTGCGAGGAGAACGGGTAGACGGACCAGCTGCCGTTGTCGGCGGCGTGCGCGGGTGCGGCGAGGGCTGTGAGGGCCGTGAGGGCTGCGAATCCTGCGAGGAACGGGCCCAGGAGGAGGACGTACAGCTTGCGCATGGGTGCGGACCCCCACGTGGCGGAGTGAACGGGCGGGTGCGGGCGCCCGTGCGGTCAGGTGAGCGTGAGGGTGAGCACGCCGGCGTAGGAACCCGGGGGCGTGAACGCCGGTACGTCCAGGGAGAGCCCGGCGTCCGCCGTGAACTCGCCGCCGGTCAGCGTGCCGTTGGGGGTCGACGCCAGGGTCGCGCCCGAACTGCCCACTGTGCCCGCCGAACCGGCCTGGCAGGTGCTCGGGCTGCCCGCCTTGGTGGCGCAGGCAGGGGTCCAACTCAGCTTCCCGGCACCGATCTTGGCGCCGGGGCCGGTGAAGTCGGTGACCTTGCCGGTGAGGGACCAGCCCGCGGGTCCGCCGCGGAAGTCCTTGACGGTGACGGAGTTCAGGGCGCCGGTCGAGGCCCCGCCCTTGCCGAAGTCGACCGCCGACAGCCGGACGGAGTCCCCGGCCTGGGACATGGACAGCGTGCCCGCCTTCACCGTGGTCGTCAGCTTCTGACTGCCGTCGGGAACGGGGGTGTTGCCGTTGACCACGTAGGCGGCGGGCCCGGCCCCCTTGCCGGCGTTCCACGCACCGCCCTCGTACGCCACCACACCCGTCGTCGTCCTGTCGCTGACGACGAGTGAGCCGCTGAAGGAGCCGTCGGCGGAGGCCGTGACGGTCGCCGTGTCCGCGGTCTGGGCATCCCCGGAGCGTCCGGCGAGGGTGACGGCCGCGCCCGCCGTGAAGTTGCTGCCGCTGACGGTGACGCTGTCACCGGCGTTCCCGGAGGCCGAACCCAGCGAGATGGCACGGTTGTTGGCGGGATTGGCGTCCGTCGCCGTGACGGTCCCGGAGACCGGGGCGGGCGGGTTGGTCACCGTGCACGGGGTGTCCAGCTCAAGGATGTAGCTGGTGTGGATGTTGTAGTCGCCGGGCGAGAGCGTGATCGATCCGGCCGCGGTGACCTTGAAGGTGCCGGTCATGGAGAACGACGGGAAGGCGCCGTTGCCCGGCACCGGATCGTTCTTCCTGGGCCCGGCGACCGTCACGTTCCCCGTCTGCGCGCCGCCGAGGGTGACCTTGCCGGTGGGCGTCATGATGTCGGCCGGCAGGGCGATGGCGGTGGGGTTGCTGGCGGCGGGCTTGACGACGGTGTAGGTCACGGTGACCGTGTCACCGACCTTCGGACTGGCGTTGTCCACCGAGATGTTGGCGGTGGTCGTGCCGTCGATCGGCGGGATGCCCGCGACGGCGGGCGGAATGCAGTGCGTGGCGAAGTCCACGTCCGCGGCGGCTCCGGCCGGACAGGCCAGCGCCCCACCCGCGGTGACCGCCAGCGCGGTCGCGCCGAGCAGCGACGCCCAGCGGTGTCTTCGGGTTGTCGGACCCATGGGTGTGCCCCCTCTCTTCTGCGCTCACTGGGGGCATTGATGTGTGGATTGCGTGAGAAGTCAATGGAGATGCCGGAACCGAACTGATGGACCGTCAGTTCCACAGGTTCGGGAACTGACGGTCCACGTAAGCCGGTTCAGTCGACACTCGATCGACGTCTCAGTCGACGCTCAATCGACGTCCCAATCAACGTCTCAGTCGACGTCTCAGTCGACGTCTCAGTCGAACACGAACGGCCCGGGTGACTGCGCACCGGTGGCCGTACACGTGATGGTGATACCGAAGACGGTCATCTGCAGCGAGCCGCCGAAGGCCTCCAGGCTGTCGCCGGAGGCGACGGTGCCGGGGAGGGGGCCGACGGTCACGGGGTCACCGGCGGCCATCGCCGGGTTCTCCGTACCCGTGAAGGCGGTGGTGCCGCCGCTCGCCTTGACCATGGTGAGAGTGGAGGAGATCGAGTTCTCCGACAGAGCGATCGGAGCGGTGATCGCGGACGACGTGAGGGTGATGGTGGCCGACGTGCCGTCCTGGGTGGCCGTGAGTGTGGCGTCTCCGCCGCCGAAGCTTCCGCAGTCGGCGGTGATCGTCGCCGTGCCCGGGGTCACGGCGAGGGCACTGGGCGCGAACGCGAGCGAGACGGCCGCCAGGGCCGCCACCGCCATTGCCGCACCTGTTGCTGTTCGTTTGGCTCTCATGAGGATCCGGCTCCCTTCCCGAAGCTGGGAACTGCCATGTGGGGATGGATGGGAGAGGTCCGGACGGACCGTCAGGAGGCGTGGTGCGGTACGCCGTGCGGGGGGTGGCAGGGAAAATCTGACGGTCCGTCGGAACTACCGGTTCCATTGATGCCCGTGGGATGGAGAAACGGCAAGGACGAATTCCGGACGACTCTGAAGCGGCCGGTTTTCAACCTGCTGTCACGGTCGCCCGTACCGTGCCGTCGGGCCCCGCCACCAGCACCGGAGTCCCCGCCCCGCCCAGATCACGTACGGCCGCCCGGTCCTCGGCCGACGCCGACTCGGCCTGCGTCACCACGGCCGCCGCCTCCAGGGACTTCGCCCCCGAGGCCACCGCCATGGCCACCGCCGTCTGCAGCGCACTCAGCTTCAGCGACGGCAGATCGACGCTCCCGGCCACATACGTGCGGCCGGTCTCGTCCCGTACGGCCGCCCCCTCGGGCACGCCGTTGCGGGCCCGCGCCGAACGGGCCAGGGTGACGATCTTGCGGTCCTCGGGATCAAGCGCACTGCTGTCGGTCATGAGCCGAGCATACGTATCGGCACCGGCGCTATCCGGCCACGGGGTACATCGCCCCGCGCCTGGCCTCCGGAGACGCCGGCCACTCCAGCTTGGCCGCCGTGTTCGCCTCGTCCAGCGGGGTGTGCAGCACGATCGTGAGATCCGGCCGGGCCGGCACCCTCATCGCCGTGGACTCCACGACCAGCAGCCCGACCAGCGGATGCCCGAGCTCCTTGCGGATCTGCCCCGCGTCCTCGATGTCCCGCTCCGCCCACAGCGCGGCGAACTCCGCGCTCGACTCGGTCAGTTCCGCGAGCAACGTCCGGAACCCTCGTCGTCGGGCCGGGCCGCGCTGGTCGCCATAGGACTGCGGGTGCGCTCAGGGGCGGTCGAGGCGGAGCCGGTCGGCGCGCGGTAGACCGGCCACGACCAGGTCGTACGAGTCCTCGACGAGCTCCCGGACCAACCCGTCCGGGAGCTCGCCGTCGACGGTGACGGTGTTCCAGTGGCGCTTGTTCATGTGGTAGCCGGGGATGATCAGCCCCGGGTGGTCGGCGCGCAGCCGGACCGCGTCCTCGGGGTCGCACTTGAGGTTGACGGTGAGCGGGCGGAGGTCCAGGCGGCTCAGGGCGAAGAGCTTGCCCAGCACCTTGAAGACCGAGGCCTCCGGACCGAAGGGGAAGTCCTCCACGGTCGCGTTGAAGGACAGGCAGAAACCGCGCAGCTCCTCGGGGCTCACTCCTCTTTCGCCTCCTCCTCGGGCGGGTCCGACGGGCCCACCGGCTCCACCAGTACGGTCACGATCTTGTTCCGGCGGCCCGCCGCGGCCTCCGCGGTAAGGCGCAGCACCCGCCCGTCGGGCAGTTCCACGACCGAGGAGGCCTCGGCGATGGGCACGCGGCCCAGCGCCTTCGCGAGCAGGCCACCGACGGTCTCCACGTCCTCGTCGTCGTACTCGTCGAGCCCGTACAGCTCGCCGAGGTCGGTGATGTCGAGGCGGGCGGTGACGCGGTAGCGGTCCTCGCCGAGGTCCACGACCGGCGGGAGTTCACGGTCGTACTCGTCGGTGATCTCGCCGACGATCTCCTCGAGGATGTCCTCGATGGTGACGATGCCTGCCGTGCCGCCGTACTCGTCGATCACGACGGCGACGTGATTGCGGTCCTGCTGCATCTCGCGCAGCAGGTCACCGGCGTTCTTGGTGTCGGGCACGAAGGCGGCGGGCCGCATCGCCGTGGACACCAGCTCGCTCTCGGCGTCCCGGCTGATATGCGTCTTGCGGGCCAGATCCTTCAGATACACGATCCCGACGATGTCGTCCTCGCTCTCGCCGGTGACCGGGATGCGCGAGAAACCCGAGCGGAGCGCGAGGGTGAGGGCCTGGCGGATCGTCTTGTAGCGCTCGATGACGACCAGGTCGGTCCGCGGCACCATGACCTCCCGTACGAGGGTGTCGCCGAGCTCGAAGACCGAGTGCACCATGCGGCGCTCGTCGTCCTCGATCAGCGACTCCTTCTCGGCGAGGTCGACCAGCGCCCGCAGCTCCGCCTCGGAGGCGAAGGGACCGCGACGGAAGCCCTTGCCGGGGGTGAGCGCGTTACCGATCAGGATGAGCAGGCTCGGGATCGGGCCCATGATCCTGGCCAGCGGCACCAGCACGTACGCGGCCGCCGTCGCCGTGTTCAGCGGGTGCTGGCGGCCGATGGTGCGCGGGGAGACGCCGACGGCCACGTACGACACCAGGACCATGACGCCGATCGCGACGAGCAGCGCCTCGGTGGTACTGGAGAACTCCTGCAGACAGGCGTACGTCACCAGCGCCGCGGCCGCCATCTCGCAGGCGACGCGGACCAGCAGGGCGACGTTGAGATAGCGGGTCGGGTCGGCGGCGACCCGGGCGAGCTTGGCGCTGCCGCGGCGGCCGGAGCGCACGGCTTCCTCGGCGCGGAAGCTGGAGACGCGCGCGAGGCCCGCCTCCGCGCAGGCGGCGAGCCAGGCGACGACGACCAGGGCGATCGCGCCCGCGACGATCTGGGGGCTCATGAGACGGTCGGGGCCGGGGACGGGCCGGTCAGGCCCTTCTCCGCGCGCCAGCCGTCCACGATGGCCGCCTGCAGACCGAACATCTCGGCCTTCTCGTCGGGCTCCTCGTGGTCGTATCCGAGGAGGTGCAGCACGCCGTGGACGGTGAGCAGCTGGAGCTCCTCGTCCATGGAGTGCTGCGTGTGCGCTTCCTCGCCCTGCTTCTTGGCGACCTCGGGACACAGCACGATGTCGCCGAGGAGGCCCTGCGGGGGCTCGTCGTCGTCCTTCGACGGCGGACGCAGCTCGTCCATCGGGAAGGACATGACGTCCGTGGGCCCCGGCAGGTCCATCCACTGAATGTGCAGCTGCTCCATGCCGTCGGCGTCCACGACGATCACCGAGAGCTCGGAGAGCGGGTGGATGCGCATCCGCGCGAGCGCGTAGCGGGCGATGTCGAGGATCGCCTGCTCGTCGACCTCGGTTCCGGACTCGTTGTTGACGTCGATCGACATGGTGCTGCTCGGTCTCCCGCTTTTAATTGTTACAGCCCCTTGTGCCCGGACTGCCTGCCCCGGCCGCCCGTGTGGGAGCCGTTCTCGGTGCCGTGCCTGCTGTCGTACTTCTCGTACGCGTCGACGATACGGCCGACGAGCTTGTGCCGGACGACGTCCTGGGACGTGAGGCGGGAGAAGTGGACGTCGTCGAGGCCCTCGAGGATCTCCTGGACCTGACGCAGACCGGACTTGGTGCCGTTGGGCAGGTCGACCTGCGTCACGTCACCCGTGATCACGATCTTCGAGTCGAAGCCGAGGCGGGTGAGGAACATCTTCATCTGCTCGGGGCTGGTGTTCTGGGCCTCGTCCAGGATGATGAAGGCGTCGTTCAGGCTGCGGCCGCGCATGTACGCCAGCGGCGCGACCTCGATCGTCCCCGCCGCCATCAGCCGCGGGATCGAGTCCGGGTCCAGCATGTCGTGCAGCGCGTCGTACAGCGGGCGCAGGTACGGGTCGATCTTCTCGTAGAGCGTGCCGGGCAGGAAGCCGAGGCGCTCTCCCGCCTCCACCGCCGGGCGGGTCAGGATGATGCGGTTGACCTGCTTGGACTGCAGGGCCTGCACCGCCTTGGCCATGGCGAGGTAGGTCTTGCCGGTGCCGGCGGGGCCGATGCCGAAGACGATCGTGTGCTTGTCGATCGCGTCGACGTACCGCTTCTGGTTGAGGGTCTTTGGGCGGATGGTGCGGCCGCGCGAGGAGAGGATGTTCTGCGTGAGGACCTCGGCCGGGGTTTCCTGGCCGTCGCTCTCCCCGTTCTCACTCGCCCTGAGCATGGCGATCGAGCGTTCCACTGCGTCCTCCGTCATCGGCTGTCCGGTGCGGAGCACCAGCATCATCTCGTCGAACAGGCGCTGGATGAGGGCGACTTCCGCGGCATCGCCGACCGCGCTGATCTCATTGCCCCGGACGTGTATGTCGGCTGCCGGGAAGGCCTTCTCGATCACGCGCAAGAGGCTGTCGCCGGACCCCAGGACGGTCACCATGGGGTGCTGGGCGGGGACGGTGAACTGTGCTCTCGCCTGCCCCTGTGCGGGGGTGTGAGCTGTGGGTGTCTGAGTCATGGGCCGGCTCTGTAGGCCTTGCTCGTCCTCCTCGAAACGACACGCCAGCCGCTTGGGCTGCCTTGGCGTTTCCAGGGTACGCCGGGGGACTGACAACGCCGTAGGACTTTTCGGCGGCCGCCTACGCGGACTGTCCGAAGCCGATCGTGGGCACCGCACGTTGCAGTGGCCACGGTCTGGCCTCCTCGTCCGGGAGCAGGTCCGCCAGGAACGCGTACCGTCTCAGCGCCGCCGGGTCCTGGTCGTCGTACGACTGGACCTTGCGCCACCAGGCCGCGATCTCCGACCAGCCGGGAGCGGAGAGGGAGCCGCCGAACTCCTGGACGGACAGGGCGGCGGTCAGGCCCGCGAAGGCGAGGCGGTCCGCGAGCGGCCAGTCGGCCAGGGTGCCCGTGACGAAGCCCGCCACGAAGACGTCCCCGGCGCCGGTCGGGTCGAGGGCCTCGACCGCGATGGCCGGTACTTCGGCGGTCTCGCCGGTCCGGCCGTCCACGGCGTACGCGCCCTCGGCACCGAGGGTGACGACTGCGAGCGGTACGTGTTCGGTGAGGGCGTGGGCCGCCGCGCGCGGGCAGTCGGACCTGGTGTAGCGCATCGCTTCTTCGGCGTTGGGCAGGAACGCCTCGCAGTGCTCCAGGTCGGCGAGGCCGGCGAGGTCCCAGCGGCCGGTTTCGTCCCAGCCGACGTCGGCGAAGATGCGGGTGCGCTTGTGGGCCGCCTGCTCGATCCACGGGGCTCGCTTGCCCGGCGTCAGGGACGCGATGGCCGCACGCGCGCGTGGGGGGCAGTTCGGGGCGGGCCCTTCCGGGGGCGGCTCATGCCCGTGGGAGACCATGGTGCGCTCGCCCTCGTACGCCATCGACACGGTGACCGAGGAGTGCCAGCCGGGCACGGTGCGGGAGGCGGAGAGGTCGATGTGCTCGCCCTGCTCCAGGGCGTCCCAGCAGTACTCCCCGTAGTGGTCGTCGCCGAAGGCCGCCGCGAGGGACGTCCGCAGGCCCAGGCGGGCCAGGGCCGTGGCCATGTTGGCGACGCCGCCGGGGCTCGACCCCATCCCGCGTGCCCAGGACTCGGTGCCGCGCACCGGGGCGGAGTCGAGCCCGGTGAAGATGATGTCGAGGAAGACGGTGCCCGTGAGGTACACGTCCCAGGGGGGATCGTCAGGCGTGCGCAGCGCGGCCAAGGGGTCGACCTGGGCCTGGCACTGCGGTCCCTCTGTGATGGGCGACGGTCCCTTTCCGTTGGACGCGATCACGGTGCACTCCCTGACATGGTGCGGATCAGGCCAGTGTGCACCACCCCACTGACAACGGGCCGCCGCTCACGGCGCAGGCGCCCGTCGCGTCGGGCCCTCGCAGGTCCCGGGCGTGCCGGGCGGGCGGCGTCCGGTGCCGGCCGGGTTGCGGTGGCGGCCGGCGCGGGTGCCATGGGGGTACGCATCCGGTCGTTGCCGCCGCCCCCGCCACACCACGCCACGGTCCGGGATCCGCCCGCTGGCCGGCCGGCGACTACCAGCGCGGCGTCGTCGGGGTGACCCACCCGGGGTCGGCGACGCGCATCGCCGCCGCGTCGTCGCGCTCGCGCAGCGCCCCGTCGTCGTCGAGCCACCGCCGGTGCAGGAACTGCAGCCTGTCGCGGTCGAGTTCGACGCCGAGGCCCGGTGCGTCGGAGACGGTGACCCGGCCGTCCTCGAAGGCCGGCCGTTCGGTGAGTACGTCCTCGGACTGCCACGGGTAGTGGGAGTCGCAGGCGTGGTGCAGGTTGGGGACGGTGGACGCGACGTGGGTCATCGCGGCCAGGCTGATCCCCAGGTGGGTGTTGGAGTGCATGGAGATTCCGACGCCGAACGTGCGGCAGACGGCGGCCAGTTGCTGGGTGTTGCGCAGGCCGCCCCAGTAGTGGTGGTCGGAGAGGACGACCTGGACGGCGTCCTTCGCGAACGCCTCCTTGATCTCGGCGAAGGTCGTCACGCACATGTTGGTGGCGAGCGGCACGCCGGTGGCGGCGGAGACCTCCGCCATGGCGGGGGTACCGAGCGCCGGGTCCTCCAGGTATTCGAGGACGTCCCCGAGTTCCTTCGCCACCTTCAGCGAAGTCTCCACGGACCAGGCGCCGTTGGGATCCAGGCGCAGGGGGTGACCGGGGAACGCCTCGGCCAGGGCCCGGACGGCCGCGATCTCCTCGTCGGGCGCGAAGACACCGCCCTTGAGCTTGAACGACGTGAACCCGTACCGCTCCTTGAACAGCCGGGCCTGCGCCACGACACCGGCCGGGTCGAGGGCGGCGCCCCAGTCGTCCTTCTCGCAGACCACGCCCTCGGGGTGGTCTGCCCACTTGTAGAACAGGTAGGCGCTGTACTCGACCGCGTCCCGCAGCTTGCCGCCGAGCAGCGCGTGCACCGGCAGGCCCAGCGCCTTGCCGAGGGCGTCGAGGCAGGCGACCTCGAAGCCGGAGACGACGGACAGCCGCAGCTTGTCGGCGGTCTGGACGCCGCGCAGCCCGCCGACGTCGACCTGGCCCAGGACCCGGGAGTCGTCGACGGCGACCTCGTCGGCGATGGTGAACAGGCCGTTCAGATCGCCGACTTGACGGCCCTTCAGCTTCTCGGCGAAGGGGCGGGCGAGCTCCAGGTACTTGGTGTCGCCGTAGGTCTCGCCGAGGCCCGTGATCCCGTCGGCCGTCACGACCTCCACGATGAGCCGCGGGGTGTACGGCTGGTGCACGCCCTGGGTGTTGAGGAGGGGCGGGTCGGCCACCAGGATCGGGGTCAGCCGTACGTCCGTGATGGTGAGATCGCGGGTCACGACGTGGCTCCTACGAGGTCGAGTCCGGTGGTGAGAAGGGCCCTGAGGTCGGCGAGGTCGGCGGCCGAGGGCTCGGTGAGCGGGGCCCGCACGGGGCCGACGGGGCGGCCGCGCAGCCGGGCCGCCGCCTTCACCAGGGACACGGCGTATCCCGGTACACGGTCGCGGAGTTCGACGAGCGGGACGTAGAAGTCGCGCAGCAGCCGCTCCACGGTCTTGTCCTCGCCACCCTGCAGTGCGGTGAAGAAGGCGTTCGCGATCTCGGGAGCGAAGGCGTGCACGGCCGAGGAGTAGGCGGGGACGCCGACGGTGGCGTAGGCGCGGGCCTGGATCTCGGCGGTGGAGGCGCCGTTGAAGAAGAGGAAGCCCTCGGGGGCGGCGAGGGTGAGGCGCTGGAGGCGGTCGAGGTCGCAGTGGCCGTCCTTGAGGCCGATGACGTGGGGGATGCCGGCGATGCGCCGCAACGAGTCGGCGGTGAAGGCGACTTGGCCGCGCTGGTAGGCGATGAGCGGCAGCCGGGTGCGGGCGGCGATCTGCTCCAGCTGCGCGACGAGCCCCTCCTGCGGGGCGGCGACCAGGTAGTGCGGCAGGACGAGGAGCGCGTCGGCGCCGGCCTCCTCGGCGATGTGCGCGAACCGTACGGCCTGGGCCCAGCCGTATCCGGTGCCGGCCACGACGGGCACGCGGCCGGCCGCCTCCGCCGCGGCGATGGTCACGACCTGCCGGTACTCGCCCTCGTCCAGTGAGAAGAACTCGCCGGTGCCGCAGGCGGGGAAGACGGCGCCGGGGGCGGTGGCGATCTGGGCCGCGACATGGGCGCGGAAGCCATCGGGGTCGAAAGAGCCGTCGTCGTGGAAGGCCGTGAGCGGGAACGACAGCACGCCGTCCGCCATCCCGGTCCGCAGCCTCCGCACCACGGTCTCCGTGTCCGTACCGCCACTCACCCTGGTCATCTCCCTATGTAGACGTCATCCACGTATGAAGATGGAGATTAGATACACGAACACCGGGCGTCAATGGGGCGGGCACTCCCGATTACGATCGGCTCATGCCGGAGACAGGGAGCGAGACCGGGGGCGTCCGCGAGGTGAAGTCCGCCGCGCGGACGGTGGAGCTGCTGGAACTGCTCGCCGCGCGCGGCGACCGCCCGGCGCGGCTGCAGGAGCTGGCGGACGAGCTGGGCGTGCCGCGCAGCTCGATGTACGCGCTGCTGCAGACCCTGATCAGCAGGGGCTGGGTGCGCACCGACATCACCGGGTCGCTGTACGGCATCGGCATCCACGCCCTGCTCACCGGCACCAGCTACCTCGACTCCGACCTGCGCGTGCGCGTCGTACGGCCGTATCTCGACGAGGCGTCGGAGGCGCTCGGCGAGACGATCCACATGGGGCGGCTGGACGGCCGGGACGTGGCGTACCTCGCGACCCGGGAATCGCACGAATACCTGCGCACCATCAGCCGGGTGGGGCGGCGGCTGCCCGCGCACGTCGGCGCGCTGGGCAAGGCGCTGCTGGCCGAGCGGGGTGACGAGGAACTGCCGGAGGGGCCGTACGAGGCGCCGACCCCGAACACGCACACCGGCCGGGAGTCGCTGGCGGCGGACCTCGCCGAGGTGCGGGCGCGGGGCTACTCGATCGACCGCGAGGAAGGCGTCCTCGGGATCGTCGGGTTCGGCTTCGCGTTGCGGTACGACGCCCCCGCGCAGGACGCGATCAGCTGCTCGGTGCCGGTGGCTCGGCTCACGCCGGAGCACGAGGAGCGGATCGTGGCGGTGATGCGGGAGATCAGGGCGAAGATCGAGGCGACTGCGACTGCGGCCGGCGGGGCGGTGCACTGGCGTTAGCGCCGGTTGGGTCGGCACCCGGCGGTGGTGTCGCCCTCGCTGGGGGCTGCCGCCCCCGGGCCCCCGCTTCGGCCTGAACGGCCTCGTCCTCAAACTCCCCCGGAGGGGGTACCCCCGGACGGGCTGAAAGATGACGGCCGGAGGTGCCATGGCCGGCGGTGCTCAGTCGAACTCGTAGGCCTCCACCTCGGCGAGGTAACGGGCCCGCCGCTGCTCGTCGTCCTCCAGGAAGGACGCGCGGAAGGAGTTGCGGGCCAGCTCGCGGAGGCGGTCCTCCCCCAGGCCGAGCGCCGAGCGCACCGCGTCGAAGTTGTCGCCCGCGTAGCCGCCGAAGTAGGCCGGATCGTCGGAGTTGACCGTGCAGAGCAGGCCCGCGTCCAGCATCGCCGGGAGGGGGTGGTCGGCGAGGGTGTCGACCGTGCGCAGGCGGACGTTGGAGAGGGGGCACAGGGTCAGCGGGATGCGCTCGCGGACCAGGCGGGCGACCAGCGCCGGGTCCTCCATGCACCGGAGCCCGTGGTCGACGCGCTCGACGCCGAGCACGTCCAGGGCCTCGGTGATGTACTCCGGCGGGCCCTCCTCCCCCGCGTGCGCCACGCGCCGCAGACCGAGCGCGGCAGCGGCCTCGTACACCTCGCGGAACTTCACCGGCGGGTGCCCCACCTCGGCCGAGTCGAGGCCGACACCGGTGATCCGGTCCAGATACGGCTTCGCCTCGTGGAGTGTCTCCAGCGCCGACTCGGCGGACTCGTCGCGCAGGAAGCACAGGATCAGCCTGGTGGAGACGGAGTGCGCCGACTCGCTGTGCCGCAACGCCCGCCACAGCCCCTCCACGACCGTGCCCATCCCCACGCCCCGCGAGAGATGCGCCTGCGGGTCGAAGAAGACCTCCGCGTGCCGCACGCCCTGCGCGGCGGCGCGGGCGAGGTAGGCGTTCGCGAGGTCCTCGAAGTCCCGCTCGGTGCGCAGAACGGCCATGAGCTCGTAGTACAGGTTCAGAAAGGACTGGAGGTCCTCGAACTCGTACGCCTTGCGGAGCTCGTCCGTGTCGGCGTACGGCAGCTCGACGCCGTTACGGGCAGCCAGCTCGAAGGCCAGCTCGGGCTCCAGAGTGCCTTCGATGTGGAGGTGCAGTTCTGCTTTGGGGAGGGGCATCGCAGCATCGTACGGGTGTTTTATCGCCGTTTCGGAACCGGGACCCGGAGCAGATCCTGCGCGACGGTCAGCTCTCCCTCGAAGCCGGCGGCCCGCGCCTGCCGCTCGAACTCCTCCGGGTCGGAGTAGCGCTGGCTGAAGTGCGTGAGCACCAGATGCCGTACGCCCGCCTCACGCGCGACCCGGGCCGCCTGCCCGGCGGTCAGGTGGCCGTGCTCGACCGCGAGCCCGGTGTCCTCGTCGAGGAACGTCGACTCGATGACGAGCATGTCGCAGCCGTCCGCGAGGGCGTACACGCCGTCGCACAGCCGGGTGTCCATGACGAACGCGAACCGCTGCCCGCGCCGCACCTCACTGACGTCCTGAAGGGACACCCCGTCGACGACGCCCTCGCGCTGGATGCGCCCGATGTCCGGGCCCCTGACGCCGTGCGCGGCCAGCCGCTCGGGCAGCATGCGGCGGCCCTCGGGCTCGATCAGCCGGTAGCCGTAGGACTCGACGGGGTGCGAGAGCTTGCGGGCTTCGAGGGTGTACGAGGCCGTGACGGCCAGGGGGCCGTCCGCGTCGGCCGGGGCCCGGGTGAGCTCGACCGTCTCCCGGTAGGCGGTGGCGTACCGCAGGCGGTCGAAGAAGTGCTGCCCGGAGCGCGGGTAGTGCGCGGTGATCTCGTGCGGTACCCGGTCCAGGTTGATGCGCTGGATGACACCCGCGAGGCCCAGCGAGTGGTCGCCGTGGAAATGGGTGACGCAGATCCGGTTCAGGTCGTGCGCGGCGACCCCGGCGCGCAGCATCTGGCGCTGCGTGCCCTCGCCGGGGTCGAAGAGGATGCCCTCGCCGTCCCAGCGCAGCAGATAGCCGTTGTGGTTGCGGTGCCGGGTCGGGACCTGGCTGGCGGTGCCGAGAACCACCAATTCACGTACGGACACCGTGAGTTACCCGGGGGGCCACTGCAGGCCGCGGCCGCCGAGGACGTGCGCGTGGGCGTGGAAGACGGTCTGGCCGGCGCCGGCGCCCGTGTTGAAGACGATGCGGTAGCTCTCCAGCTTGTCCTCGTCGGCGACCGTCTGGGCCTCGCGCAGGAGGTCCGCGGCGAGGACCGGTTCGCTGGCGGCGAGCGCGGCGGCGTTCTTGTAGTGCGCCTTGGGGATCACCAGGACGTGGGTGGGTGCCTGGGGGTTGATGTCCCGGAAGGCGACGGTGGTTTCCGTTTCGCGGACGACGGTGGCCGGGACATGGCCCGCGACGATCTTGCAGAACAGGCAGTCGTCCTGCGGCTCCCCTGGCATGTGTTCTCCTCAGGCCGGTTGATCGAGGTTGATCGAGTGCGTAGACCGAGTGCGTTGATCGAGTACGGGGGCATCGTATCGAGGGGGGTCAGTCCAGGCTCGGTGGTGTCTTCGCCGGGGTCTCCTCCAGTGCGGCCAGGGCGATCCGTACCGCCTCGTCCAACTGCACGTCCCGGCCCGCCCCGTGGTCCTGCGGCCGCTGCACCGCCTCGACGTCCGGCTCCACCCCGCGGTTCTCCACCCCCCAGCCGTAACCCTCCAGCCAGATCGCGTACTTGGGCTGGGTGATCAGGGTGCCGTCGACCAGGTGGTAGCGGCTGTCGATGCCGATGACGCCGCCCCAGGTGCGCGTGCCGACCACCGGCCCGATGCCGAGCGCCTTGATGGCCGCGTTGACGATGTCGCCGTCGGAGCCGGACCACTCGTTGGCGACCGCGACCACGGGGCCGCGCGGGGCGTCCTCGGGGTAGCTGTAGGGCCGCATTCCGCGGGGCACCCCCCAGCCGACGATCCTGCGGGCCAGCTTCTCGACGACCAGTTGGGAGGTGTGTCCGCCGGCGTTCTCCCGGACGTCCACGACCAGGCCCTCCCTGGCCACCTCGACGCGCAGGTCGCGGTGGATCTGGGCCCAGCCGGGGGCCTGCATGTCGGGGACGTGGAGGTAGCCGAGCCGGCCGCCGGAGCGTTCGTGGACGTAGGCCCGGCGGCCGGCTACCCAGGCGTGGTAGCGCAGCGGCGCCTCGTCGGCGATCGGTACGACGACCGCGTGCCGTACGTCGCCGCCGCCGGACGGCGAGATGGTCAGCTCGACCGGCTTGCCCGCCGTGCCGACCAGCAGCGGGCCGGGGCCGGTGACCGGGTCCACCGGGTGGCCGGCGACCGCGACGATCGCGTCGCCCGCGCGGACCGCGACGCCGGGCGCGGCCAGCGGGGAGCGGGCGTCGGGGTCGGAGGTCTCCGCGGGCAGGATGCGGTCGACGCGCCAACTGCCGTCCTCGTGACGGGAGATGTCGGCGCCGAGGAGTCCCTGGCGGGCGCCGTTGCCGTGGCCGCCGCGCGGCTGGACGTAGGCGTGCGAGGTGCCGAGCTCGCCCTGGACCTCCCACAGCAGGTCGACGAGGTCGCTGTGGGTGGCGATGCGGTCGAGGACGGGGCGGTAGCGGTCGAGGACGCCGTCCCAGTCGACGCCGCCCATGTCGGGGCGCCAGAAGTGGTCCCGCATGATGCGGCCCGTCTCCTCGTACATCTGCCGCCACTCGGCCGCCGGGTCGATGGTCTGGCGTACGCGGGTGAGGTCGACGGTGACGTTCGTGTCGCTGTCGTCGTCGTTCGAGGCGCGCCGGTCGCTGGGGACGACCTTGAGCCGGCCGTCGGTCCGCAGCAGGACCCGCTTGCCGTCACCGCTGACCTCGAAGTCGTCGGCGTCGCCGGCGAGGTGCTCGACGCGCTGCTGGACGAGGTCGTAGCGCTCCAGCTCGGTCTTGGGCTCGGGCGCGTCGGGGGTGGCCCGGGAGGCGCCGAGTTCGCCGCGCACCGGGTGGCGCAGCCACAGCACGCCGTCCTTCGCGGCGCGCAGGGTGCTGTAGCGGGCGGCCTCGACGGGGAAGGGCACGATGCGGTCGGCGAGGCCTTCGAGGTCGATTCGGGTGGCGGGGGTGCCCTCGCTGTCGGGCGTCTCGTCCTTGTCGGGGGCGTCGAAGGGGCGTCCGTGCCGCTGCGGGCCGAACGGCGAGGGTGTGGTCGCCGCCAGGGTGATCAGGTACGGGCGGGAGCCGACCACGAACGCCAGGTCGAAGACGTGCTCGTCGTAGACCGGGTCGAAGGAACGGCTGGAGAGGAAGGCAAGGTGCTTGCCGTCGAGGGTGAAGGCGGGCGCGTAGTCCTGGAAGCGCAGCGGGGTGGCCTCGGTGACCGACAGATCGGTGGTGTTGGCGAGTCTGAGCTGGCTGAGCGGGCGCGGGCCGGGGTGGGTCCAGGCCAGCCACGCCGAGTCGGGCGAGAAGGCCAGGTGGGACACCTCGCCGTCGTCGCTGCGGTCCACCTCGCGGACCTCGCCCGACTCGCGCTCGACGAGCAGCAGCCGGCCGTCGTGCGAGGCGACGGCGGTGCGGCTGCCGTCGGGGGCCACGGCGAGTCCCAGGACGCGGCCGAGCTGTCCGGCGGCGAGCCTGCGCGGGGTGGCGCCGGGCGCCAGGCCGGTCGACGGGGCGAACTCCAGGGCGTCCTCGCCCTCGGCGTCCGTCACCCACACCACCCACTCCTCACCCTCGACGCGGAAGGTGCGCGGCAGCCGGGCCCGTACGCCGCCTTCGGCGGCCAGCGCGCGGGCCGGGCCGGAGCGGTGGGTGATCCAGTGGACCGAGCCGCGCACGCTGACCGCGCTGCCGCGCGCGGTGCGGTCGGGGGCGGCGGAGTCGAACCAGCGCCCGGCGTTCACCGGGAACGTCTGCAGGTCGACGCGCGGTCCGCCGAGCCGGATGTCCAGGCGGCGCGGTTCGGCGCCGTCGAGGTCGTCGAGCAGCCACAGTTCACCGGCGGCGGCGTAGCCGACGCGGGTGCCGTCGCCGGCGGCCTGGCGGGCGTAGAACCCGTCGAGGGGGGTGTGGCGGCGCAGGTCGGCGCCGTCGCCGAGGGAGGAGTACAGCGCGCCGGTGCCCTCGTGGTCGGACAGGAACGCGATCCGCTCCCCCGCCCACACCGGATGCTCGATGTTCCCGTCGAGCTCCTCGTGCAGCCGTACGAACTCGCCGTCGCCCCCCGGGTCGATCCACAACTTGCCCGCCGTACCACCCCGGTACCGCTTCCACCAGGCGGCCTCGCCCTGCATCGGCGCGGACAGGAGCACCGTGTGCGGCCCGTGGGCCACGCCGCCGACGGGTCCGTACGGCAGGGTGCGGGCGGGCCCGCCGTCGAGCGGGACGGCGTGCGCCCAGGTCCGGCGTGCATTGGCCCGGCCCTGGGCGCTGGTCACCAGGACCTGTCCCTCCGGGGTCCAGCCGCGCACCCTGGTGCCCCAACTGCCCCAGTACGTAAGGCGCCTGGCCGGTCCGCCGTCGACCGGCGCGACGTGTACCTCGGGGGCGCCGTCGCGGGTCGAGGTCCAGGCGAGGGTCGTCCCGTCGGATGAGATCCGGGGCTGGGTCACCGGTACGTTGTCGGCGCTCACCCGCCGCGCCCAGCCGCCGTCGAGGGGCGCGAGCCATACGTCGTCCTCGGCGACGAAGGCCACCAACTCGCCGTGCACATGCGGGAACCGGAAATACGCGGGCTGAGTCACCTGATCACTCTAGGCAAGGGGCGCAGGCACGGACAGCGGTTCGGATCACTTGCCCTCGACGGGCCAGCACTGCGGATCGCCCTTGCACCAGATGGTCTTGGTGACGGTCACGGTGACGGTGGCGCCGGGCTGCTGACCGTTGGAGGGGTTGTTGATGATGGGCGACGGGGTCGCGTTGCAGTTGCCGAGCCCGGTCACGTGGAACCACTGCTTGCCGCCCACCTTGGCCGTGAGGTCGCCGCGCACACAGGCGCCGTCGATGGCGCGGGTGACCTTTCCGGTGACGGTGATCTCCCGCCCGTCCTTGGTCTGCCCCTGGCAGTCGACGTTGGCGATGGTGGTCTCGCTCGCCGAGGGTGCCGTCCGACCGGGCGTGGAGGCCTTGTTGTCCCCGTAGTTGGCCGTGCAGCTGAGCCACTGCACATCGACCTTCCGCTGCTCCAGCGCCTTGGTCGCGGTCTGGTCGGTCGTGTACGCCACGGACGCCGAGTTCAGCCCGGCCGGATCACACGCCACGACGCCACCGACGGCCACCACGGCAAGCCCCATCACGGCCGCCACCCGCCGTCCCCGCGGCCGCCGCCAGATCCGCCTCAAGGCCCCCATGGAGGGCAGCCTGCCACTGACCGCGCCCACGCGATAGAGCGCATACGGCCACGAAAGCGCCCGCGCGCACCGCTGCGGGTCAGCCGCGCAACAGCAGCCACTCCTGCAGTTCCACCACGTTGCCCTCCGGGTCCTTGAGGTGGGCCACGCGCATACGGTCCGTCATGGCGGCCGGGCCGTGCACGAGGGTTGCGCCCCTGGCCACGACCTGCTCGCAGTAGGTGTCCAGATCGTCCACGCGCAGCACGACCAGAGAGCGGTGGCCCGTCGCCGAGTCGCCCAGCTCACCCAGCACTTCGGCCATCATCGAACGGTCCTGGAGGGCGATGCCCGCCGAGCCCGTGGCCGGGCTGAACTTCTCGTAGGGTCCCCCGGTCGCGCCCGACTGCGGCTTGAGGCCGAGGACCTCGGCGTAGAAGCGGTAGCAGGTGGCGAAGTCGCTGACGAGGAGCCGGACTTGGGCGAGTTCCACGGTGTTCCCCTCGTGTGGGTCAGGACCAGCGGCCGGTGCGGCCGAGAAGCAGGGCGGTGGCCGCGGTGCCCGCGGTCGAGGTACGCAGCACGCTACGCCCCAGCCGGTACGCCTTCGCGCCGGCCTCCTCGAAGAGCGCCAACTCCTGCTCGGAGACGCCCCCTTCGGGGCCCACGACCAGCACGATCTCACCCGAGGAGGGGAGTTCGGCAGTGGCCAGCGGCTCGCTGCCGTAGTCGCGGTCCTCGTGCAGTACGGCGGCGAAGTCGGCTTTGGCGAGAAGTGCGGCAACCTGCTTGCCCGTTGCCGCGTCCGCGATCTGCGGGAAGCGCAGCCGGCGCGACTGCTTGCCGGCCTCGCGGGCCGTGGCACGCCACTTGGCCAGTGCCTTGAGGCCTCGGTCGCCTTTCCACTGCGTGATGCAGCGGGCGGCCGACCACGGCACGACCGCGTCGACGCCGGTCTCGGTCATCGTCTCGACGGCCAGCTCGCCGCGGTCGCCCTTGGGAAGGGCCTGGACGACGGTGATACGGGGTGCCGGCTCGGGCTCGAACGGGAACTCGGTGGGCTCGACGAACAGCCGGTCCTTGCCCTCCGCCCGGACGACCGCACCGGCGGCCCCGCGGCCCAGACCGTCCGTCAGCACCACATCCTCGCCGGGCTGCAGCCGCCGTACGGACACCGCGTGCCGCCCCTCGGGGCCGTCCAGTTCGACGATCGCCCCCGGGCCCACCCCCGCCAGGGAGTCGACGACGAACACCGGCGCGGTCATCGCAGGTCGCCCTTGGCCGACAACGCTGTCTTGGCGGCGTCGAGTTCGGCGGCGAGGACCTCGACCAGCCGGCCGGCCGCGAGTTCGCGGGCCATGCGATGGCCCTGCCCCGCCCACAGCGCCATGCCCTGCGCGTCACCGGAGGCGGCGGCCTTCTTGCGCAGCGGCGAGGTGAGGTGGTGGACCTCGGGGTAGGCGGCGGGGGCGTACGGGCCGTGCTCGCGCATGAAACGGTTGACCAGGCCGCGGGCCGGGCGGCCGGAGAACGCGCGGGTCAGCTCCGTACGCACGAACAGGGGGTTGGTCAGCGCCTGCTTGTGGACCGCGTTGGCGCCGGACTCCGGCGTGGCGAGGAACGCCGTGCCGAGCTGGGCCGCGCTCGCGCCCGCCGCCAGCACCGCGGCGATCTGGCCGCCGCGCATGATGCCGCCGGCGGCGACGATCGGAATGCTCACGGTCTCGCGGACCTGGGCGACAAGGGACAGCAGGCCGATGCCCGAGCCGTCGTTGTCCGGGGTGTCGCGGTGCGTGCCCTGGTGGCCGCCGGCCTCCACACCCTGCGCGACCACCGCGTCGGCGCCGGACCGCTCCACGGCGAGGGCCTCCTCCGCGGTGGTCGCGGCGACCAGGGTGAAGGTGCCGACGCGGTGCAGGGCGTCGATCACCTCGCGGCTCGGCACTCCGAAGTGGAAGGAGACCACCGGCACGGGGTTGTCGACCAGCACGGCGAGCTTGGAGTCGTAGGCGTCGTCGCGGCCGCTGTCCCGGTCACCGAGCTCGGTCTCGTACCAGGCGGCCTCGCCGGCCAGCTGGTGGGCGTAGATCTCCACGGCGCCCGGGTCGGAGTACTCGGGCTGCGGCATGAAGAGGTTCACGCCGAAGGGGCGGCCGGTCAGCCCCCGGAGCTGCTTGATCTCCTGGTACATACCGTCGGCCGTCTTGTACCCGGCGGCCAGGAATCCGAGCCCGCCGGCCTCGCACACGGCCGCGGCGAGATGCGGCACGGAGACACCGCCCGCCATGGGGGCCTGCACGATCGGATGAGGGAAGAGATCGGTCAGAGCGGAGGACATGACGGCATGTTGTCACGTCCTCCGAACAAGTCCGAATCCAGCCTTACGGCAGGCATAGGCCTACGGCACCTCTGGACGCCGGTCAGCACTTTCAGCCCGTCCGGCGTTTGAGGACGAGGCCCGTTCAGGGCCGAACAGGGGTCTGGGGGCGGAGCCCCCAGCACCACCTCAGCGCCCGTTGAACGCATCCTTCAACCGCGAGAACAACCCCTGCTGCCCCGGCTGAAACTGCCCCGTGGGCCGTTCCTCCCCCCGCAGCTTGGCCAGCTCCCGCAGCAACCGCTCCTGCTCCGGGTCCAGCTTGTTCGGCGTCTGGACCTCGACGTGCACGATCAGGTCGCCGCGTCCGCCGCCGCGCAGGTGCGTGATGCCCCGGCCGTGCTTCGGGATCG
>Ga0307512_10002517_pt1 | contig 22951 bp, 20 predicted proteins | sample 14_EM_MG_FD_200267 | JGI IMG/M metagenome (GOLD analysis project Ga0307512, IMG submission 200267) | Populus trichocarpa ectomycorrhiza microbial communities from riparian zone in the Pacific Northwest, United States - 14_EM | ecosystem: Host-associated > Plants > Roots > Unclassified | place...
CGTCCACCAGGATCTCGCCCGCGTCGGGTTGCAGCAGGCCGTAAAGCTGGTTCATCAGCGTCGACTTGCCGGCGCCGTTCTCGCCGAGCAGCGCGTGTACCTCGCCGGGTTCGACGGTGATGTCGATGTGATCGTTGGCCACCAGGTCGCCGAAGCGCTTGGTGATGCCGCGCAGTTCGAGTCTCAGCGGAATCTCCTGAGGGCGTGGTCGTCCAGGCCAACGATGCAGGCCGAAGGTGAGAACCGTAACAAGTACGGGGTGAAGAGCCGCCGCCCAGCCACGAGGTGTCATTCCCCGCGGCCGCGCGGCGGCTCAGAAGTACCGGTCTAGCGTTGGATCACGCGGGCGCGTTCGCCGATTCGACCTTGACCGTGCCGGCGATGATGTCGGCCTTCAGCTTCTCAACCTCGGCCTTGAGCCCGGCGTCGATCTTGCTGTCGAACTGGTTGTACGGCGCCAGCGAGACACCGTTGTTCGCCAGCGTGCCGCGGTAGCCGGGGGTGGGCGTGAGGGCCTTGCCCTGGGCACCGGAGACGACGGCCTCCTTGACGGCGTCGCTGATGTTCTTCACGACCGTGGTCAGGAAGACACTGCAGTAACTCGCCGCGCTCTTGCAGCCGTCCTGGTCGACCCAGACGACCGAGACCTTGCCACCGGACGCCTTCGCAACGTCGCCGCTGCCGAGGCCCGTGCCGCCGGCAACCGGGAAGATCACGTCGGCGCCCTGGGCGACGAACGTGTTGGTGATCGCCTTGCCCTTGGCCTGGTTGCCGAAGTCTTCCGAGAACGTGCCGTTCTGCTTGGCCTTGTCCCAGCCGAGCACCGTGACGCTCTTGCTCTTCTGCTTGTTGTAGTACGCCACTCCGTCGGCGAAGCCGTCCATGAAGACGGTGACCGGCGGGATCTTCAGACCGCCGAACGTCGCGACCTTGCCCGACTTCGAGTAGCCGGCCGCGAGGTAGCCCGCGAGGAACGCGGCCTCGTCGGTGGCGAACTGCATCGGGTACACGTTCGCGCCCGTGCTGCCGCTGTCGACGATGCCGAACTGCGAGGTCGGGGCAGCGGTCGCGACCTTCTTGGTGGCGTCACCCATCAGGCCGCCGACGGCCAGGATGAAGTTGCACTTCTGCGTGACGAACTGCTGCAGGTTGGGCTCGTAGTCAGCCTGGGCGCTCGAGGCCACGTACTTCGGGTCGACGTTACTGGCCACCGTCTTGGCGGCCTGCATGCCCGCCCAAGCCGACGCGTTGAACGACTTATCGTCGATGCCGCCGGTGTCCGTGACCATGCACGCCTTATATGCCGCCGCGGCGCTAGTAGCGCTGCCACTCGGGGTTTCAGCGGGGGCGTTGCCACAAGCAGCGGCGGTGAGCGTCAGCCCGCCCGCCGCGAGAATCGCAACGATTCGCTTCCCACGTACTGGGCGCAAGACGCCCTCCTTCCACTGGCTCGCCGATACCACTCGGTGAGTCTCAGGTCGGGAGCGTACGCGCAGGCCAACGCCGCGTCAGGAGATCCGGCCGGACTGTTGGCACACCGTTACCAGGGCGCAACCGAGGCCGGGCCTGAACGAGGGCTTAACCAGCCAGGGACGGCAAATGCCCGGTTTTCCGCGTAACAGGCCGTTAATCTTCCGGCGCCGCGACGATTGCGCCTTCGTTTCTTTGGTTCGCGGGGGTGCGCCGTCCGGCGGTGATCAAGGCCCGGACGCCGAGCCCGCCGACGGTGGTCCCGATGGCCAGCGAGGCGACGATCAATACGGCGTGCACCCAGAGGAACGCGGTCGGCGATCCGTTCTGAAACGCCCGGTCGTCGGCCCAGATGGCGAGCCCGAACCGCGGCCAGATCACCCAGGTCCACACCCCGACGCCGATCAGAAAGACGGCCCACCGCCGCGAGATCACCACCGGGCAAGTATGCGCGCGCACCCCGGACGACCTCGCCGGCCCCGCACGAGCTAACGCGGCAGTCGCGCGGCTATCCGGGCGAAGCCGGCCTTAATCTCGGCTTCGGTCGGCACCGGGCCGGGCCGCACGCTCGCCGGGGAGTCGAGGCCGTCGTCGGACGGCGGGGACTCCCAGGCCGCCCGGGCCAGCTCGATCTCGTCGCGGATCGCCTCGGCGTCGGCTAGTGGCAGCAGCGGCTCGACCACGGCCAGCAGTTCCTCGTCGGCGACGACGGCCTGGGCTAGCGCCATCGCGTGCGGCCGTTCGTACGGACCGCAGACGACCGGCTCCCAGTCCTCTTCGTCGCCCAGCGCGCCGATGGTGATGACCCAGGGGAGGTCGGCGATCGGCGAGTCGTCTGGCAGGTCAAGCGTCAGCAGTGTGCCCACCCGCACATCATTCCGGGCGCCCATGCCGAATCCAGGTATTTTGTCCTACGGGGGCAGTTTTATCGTCTGCCGAGATGTCGACGACGCGGCCGTGCGGGCTGGTCGCCGCCCAGGCCGCGCCGAACAACAGCAACTGGTTGAAGACGTACAGGTAGACCAGCACGCCGACGGCACTCGCGACCAGACCGTAGGCGGGATTGCGGGTGATCAGACCGACGAACGACTTGCCGACGGTGTTGAGCAATGTCACACCGATGCCGACCTGCAACACCGGCGGCGCCATCCGGCGCAAGGTCATCCGCAGCCGCGGCACGGCCGCCAGCAGAGCCGCGGCCAACAGGATGTTGACCGCGACGGTGAGGATCAGGCTGGCCGCCGAGAGCACGAAACCGAACCGGTCGCCGGCCAGCCAATCGAGCAGCTTCTCCAGGCCGAAGACGGCAAGCTGGGACAGCGCCAGCAAAAGCAGGATCCCGAGCAACACCACAAGATCCAGCGCTTGGCGTACGCCGATATAGCCGGGTTGCTCGTTGAGTCGCCAGATCAGCCGCTGCGAGGAACGGATCGCCTCGACCCAGCCGATGCCGGTGAAGGTCAGGCCCACGATGCCGACGATCCCGACGGTTTTGCCGCTGTCCAGGATCTGCTGCAGGTTGAGAAACGGCAGATTCTGCTTGAGGAAGTCGTTGACGATGGCGAGCAATTCGGGATTGTTGGTGATCAGGATCCCGAAGAGGGAGTAGCCGATCAGCAGCAGCGCGAAAACGGCGAAGAAACCGTAGTAGGCGATCGCCGCGGCGAGCCGCCCGCCCTGCACCTCGGTGTAGCGCAACCAGGCCCGGCTTAGATGGTCGAAGTAGCGCGAGCGGTGCCGTAGCGCCATGACCCGCGCCTCGACCGCCTCGTACGCCTGGTCGAGGCGCCTCACCGGCGGGACATCTCAGCCGCCGAGCGGAAAGTCGCGCCGGGGCCGCCACGGCCCCTCGCCGCCGTGCGAGAACAACGTGAACGACGTCACGTGGAACCGGGCCGAGAAGTCGGCCAGGTCGTCGAAGACCGCGTCAAGCGCCTCGGGCGGCACATCCTGCGCCACGGTCACATGCGGGTGGTAGGGGAACTTCGAGTCCCGCTGTACCCCGTCGGCCGCCGCGATCGCCGCCGCCAGCAGCTCGCACTCGCTGATCCCCACCGCCAGCGTCACGAAGACCACCTCGGTGAGCGGCCGGAACGTGCCGGTGCCCCGCAGGTGGATGGTGAACGGCGGCTGGGCCGTCGCGAGCGATTCCAGGTGCTTCTCCACCGCCGGCAGCGCGTCGGTGGCGACCTCGGTCGGCCCGAGCAGGGTGACATGCGCCGGTGTGTACGCCGCTTGCGGATCGCCGGCGTCGCCGCGCCGGCGGGTCAGCAAGCTGCCCCACGGTTCCGGGATGTCGATCGCGACGCCGATCCGGGTGGTCGCCCTGGTGCTCTCCCCCACGCGGTCAGGCCCCGCGGGCCGGCGCCAGGAAGCCGACGTTCTGATACGCCGTGCCGAGGGTCACCGCCGCGACCGCGCGCGCCTTGTCGGCCCCGACCGCCAGCACCTTGTCCAGGTAGCCCGGATCCTCGAGGTAGGCCCGGGTGCGCTCCTGGATCGGCTTGACGAACTCGACCATGATCTCGGCGAGGTCCTTCTTGAGGTCGCCGTAGCCGCGGCCGTCGTACTGCTCCAGCAGTTCGTCTATGGTCCGCCCGGTCAGCGCGGCGTAGATCGTCAGCAGGTTGCTGATGCCGGGCTTGTTCTCCTCGTCGTAGAGGATCTCGCGGCCGGTGTCGGTGACCGCCGATTTGATCTTCTTAGCCGACCGGGAGGGCTCCTCGAGCAGCTCGATGATGCCGTTCGGCGAGGAGGACGACTTCGACATCTTCGCCGACGGGTCCTGCAGGTCGGTGATCTTTGCCGTGTCGCGCGCGATGTAGGCCGCCGGGACCGTGAAGGTCTGCCCGAACCGGGTGTTGAACCGCTGGGCCAGGTCGCGGGTCAGCTCGAGATGCTGCCGCTGGTCCTCGCCGACCGGGACCTGGTCGGCGTGATACAGCAGGATGTCGGCGGCCTGCAGGATCGGGTAGGTGAACAGGCCCACACTGTTCGAATCCGCACCCGCCTTGGCCGACTTGTCTTTGAACTGCACCATCCGGCTGGCCTCGCCGAACCCGGTGATGCAGCTCAGCACCCAGCCGAGCTGCGCGTGTTCGGGCACGTGGGACTGGACGAAAATGGTGCAGCGCTCGGGGTCGAGACCCAGCCCGAGCAGCTGCGCGACGGACAGCCGCGTCCTGTTCCGCAGTGCCATCGGGTCATGCCCCATGGTGATCGCGTGCAGGTCGACGACGCAGTAGAAAGCGTCGTGGGTTTCCTGCAGGGCAACCCAGTTCCGCACCGCGCCGAGGTAGTTGCCGAGGTGGAACGAGTCGGCGGTCGGCTGAATGCCGGAAAGCACGCGCGGGCGGCGGGTGACGTCGGACATGAGCGCCATTGTGTCAGTCTCGCCAGGCTCTTCGTCAAACGGTGGCGGGCCAGTCGTCTGATGTTTGAATACGTTGACTTATGAGCGTTCTTGATGGAATCTAGTCACGCACAGCAACGCTGCCTAGGCTCGACCCTAGGGATCGTCCGCAATCGGCAGCCACCGCGACTGGAAGGCCAACGAACGTGAAACTGCTCGTCACCGGAGGCGCCGGCTACGTCGGCAGCGTCACCAGCCGCCTGCTGCTCGACGCCGGCCACGAGGTCGTCGTGCTGGACAACCTCAGTACCGGTTTCCGCGAGGCTGTCGCCGCCGACGCCACCTTCGTCGAGGCGGACATCCGCGACGCGGCTCAGGTGCTCACCCCCGAGGCGGGTTTCGACGCGGTGCTGCACTTCGCGGGCCTGATCGCCGCGGGCGAGTCGATGGTCAAGCCGGAGCTGTACTGGGAGCACAACGTCGTACGCTCGCTGGCCCTGCTGGCCGCCGTGCGCGCCGCGAAGGTGCCGCGGATCGTCTTCTCGTCCACCGCCGCGGTCTACGGCAACCCCACCGAGCTGCCGATCACCGAGTCGGCGGTCAAGGCGCCCACCAACACCTACGGCGGGACGAAGCTCACCTTCGACCTGGCGCTGACCTCCGAGGCGTTCGCGCACGGGCTGGCCGCCGTCTCGCTGCGCTACTTCAACGTGGCCGGGGCGTACATCCGCCCCGACGGCACCGCGATCGGCGAGCGGCACAGCCCCGAGACCCACCTGATCCCGATCGCCCTGCAGGTGGCCAGCGGCAAGCGCGACAAGCTGCAGCTCTTCGGCGACGACTACCCCACCGCCGACGGCACCTGCGTACGCGACTACATCCACGTCGAGGACCTGGCCCGGGCGCACCTGCTCGCCCTGACCGCGGCCACCGCCGGCGAGCACCGCATCTACAACCTGGGCAACGGCAACGGCTTCTCCAACAAGCAGGTGGTCGAGGTGGCCCGCGAGGTCACCGGCCACGAGCTGCCCGTCGAGATCGCCCCGCGCCGCGACGGCGACCCGGCGGCGCTGGTCGCCTCGTCGGCGAAGGCCCGCGACGAGCTCGGCTGGATCCCGGCGCGCAACACGCTGCCGGACATGATCGGCGACGCCTGGGAGTTCTACCGCTCCCACGTGGCGTGATCTGATCAGAACCATGACGACCGACTCCGATGTGGCAGCGCGGGCCACGGCCAGCTTCCGGAACGCGTACGGGACCCGGCCGGACGGCCTGTGGGCGGCGCCCGGCCGGGTGAATCTGATCGGCGAGCACACCGACTACAACGACGGTTTCGTGCTGCCCTTCGCGCTGCCGCAGCGCACGGTCGCGGCCGCCGCCCGCGCCGAGCGCGACTGGACAATCTGCTCCGACTTCGGCGGCGAGCCGGTCACCTTCGGCCCGGCGGAGGTCACCGAGCCGGGCGCGCTGCGGGGCTGGGCGGGCTACGTCGCCGGCATCGTCTGGGCGCTGCGCGACGCCGGCTACGACGTGCCGCCGGCGCGCATCGCGTTCGCCTCGGACGTGCCCGTGGGGGCCGGGGTGTCCTCCTCGGCCGCGCTGGAATCGGCGGCCCTCACCGCGCTCGTCGACCTGGGCGGCCTGCAGCTGCCGGTGGCCGAGCGGCCCGCGCTGGCCCAGCGGGCCGAAAACGTGTACGTGGGCGCACCAACCGGGATCCTGGACCAGTCCGCGTCGATCCGGTGCGTGGCCGGGCGAGCGCTGTTCCTGGACTGCCGCTCGCTCGAGGTCGACCAGATCCCGTTCGACCTGGCCGCCGAGGGCCTGGCGATCCTGGTGATCAACAGCAACGCCCCGCACCAGCACGTCGACGGCGAGTACGGGGCCCGGCGCAAGTCCTGCGAAGAGGCCGCCCATATCCTCGGCGTGCCCGCCCTGCGCGACGTGCCGGACGACGGCCTCGAGCAGACGCTGCGCCGCATCGACGACGAGGTGATCCGGCGCCGCGCCCGGCACATCGTGACCGAAAACCAGCGCGTGTTGGACACCGTCGAGCACCTGCGCTCCTGCCGGATCCGCGAGATCGGTCCGCTGCTGACCGCCTCGCACGCCTCGATGCGGCACGACTTCGAGATCACCGTGCCCGAGGTCGACACGGCCGTGGAAGCGGCCCTGATGGCCGGCGCCTACGGAGCCCGGATGACCGGGGGCGGCTTCGGCGGCTGCGTGCTCGCCCTGATCGACGCGGATCAGGCGACCCTGACCGCGGCGGCGGTCGAGTCGGCCTACGCGAAGAAGGGTTTCGCCGCACCGACCAGTTGGGTGGCGGTCCCGGGTCCGGGCGCGACCCGGCTGTGACACAGCTGCGCCCCACCCGTCTTTACGGACGGATGGGGCGTCGCTCGGTTACTGGGCTTCGATGATCATTCCGGCGCCGACCGTACGGTTGGTGGCCTCGTCGATCAGGATGAAACCGCCGGTGGTGCGGTTACGCCGATACTCGTCCGCGAGCAGCGGAACCGTCGTGCGCAGCTTGACCCGGCCGATCTCGTTGAGGGCGAGCTCCGGCGCGGTCTCGTCCCGGTGCAGCGTGTTGACATCCAGCCGATACTGCAGGCCGCGAACGACCGCCCGGGCCGTACGGGTGGTGTGCTTGATCGCGTACTTGGCGCCGAGCCGCAGCGGCGCCGTCTCGTCCATCCAGCAGATCATCGCCTCGACGTCCTGGGCGACGGCCGGAGCGTTGTGCGGCCGGCAGATCATGTCGCCGCGGGAGACGTCGATCTCGTCGGCCAGCCGGACGGTCACCGACATGGGCGGGAACGCTTCCTCGACCGGCCCGTCGGCGGTGTCGATGGCCGCGATCGTGGTGGTCAGCCCGGACGGCAGCACCATCACGTCGTCGCCGGGCTTGAGCACGCCCGAGGCGACCTGGCCGGCATAGCCGCGGTAGTCGGTCACCACCGTGGACTGCGGGCGAATCACGTACTGCACCGGGAAGCGCACGTCGACCAGGTTGCGGTCGGAGGCGATGTGCACGTGCTCCAGGTGGTGCAGCAGCGACGGGCCCTCGTACCACGGGCTCTTCTCGGAGCGGGAGGCGATGTTGTCGCCCTCCAGCGCGGAGACCGGGATGACCGTCAGGTCGGTGATCTCGAGCTTGGCCGCGAACGAGGTGAACTCGTCGGCGATCTTGTCGTAGACCTCTTTGTCCCAGCCGACCAGATCCATCTTGTTGACGCAGAGCACCAGATGCGGCACCCGCAGCAGCGACGTCAGGAACGCGTGCCGGCGAGACTGCTCGACCAGGCCCTTACGCGCGTCGACCAGGATCAGCGCCAAGTCGGCCGTCGACGCGCCGGTCACCATGTTGCGGGTGTACTGAATGTGCCCGGGGGTGTCGGCGATGATGAACTTGCGCCGCGGCGTCGCGAAGTACCGATACGCCACGTCGATCGTGATGCCCTGCTCCCGCTCGGCGCGCAGGCCGTCGGTGAGCAGCGCAAGGTTGGTGTACTCGTCGCCGCGGGCCGCGCTGACCGCCTCGACCGCCTCGAGCTGATCGGAGAAGAGCGACTTGGTGTCGTACAGCAACCGCCCGATCAGGGTCGACTTGCCGTCGTCGACGCTGCCCGCGGTGGCGAACCGCAGCAGGTCCATGTTGCGCGCCGCGGCCGCTTCCGGCTCCAGGACTGCCTGACTCATCAGAAGTAACCTTCCCGCTTACGGTCTTCCATCGCGGCCTCGCTGACCTTGTCATCGCCCCGGGTCGCGCCACGCTCGGTGATCCGGGTGGCGGCGACCTCGTCGATGACCTTCTCAACCGTGTCGGCGTCGGAGAGCACCGCGGCTGTCTGCGACGCGTCGCCAACCGTGCGGTAACGCACCGTACGCGTCTGTGCCGTCTCTCCGGACCGGACCCGGATGAACTCGTTGACCGCGTAGAACATCCCGTCCCGCTCGACCACCTCGCGCTCGTGCGCGTAGTAGATGCTCGGCAGCGGGATCTGTTCCTTGGCGATGTAGTGCCACACGTCCAGCTCCGTCCAGTTGGACAGCGGGAAGACGCGGATCGACTCGCCCGGGTGGTGCCGGCCGTTGTACAGCCCCCAGAGCTCGGGACGCTGATTCTTCGGATCCCACTGGCCGAACTCGTCGCGGAAGCTGAACATCCGCTCCTTCGCCCGGGCCTTCTCCTCGTCCCGGCGGGCCCCGCCGAACAGGGCATCGAACCGGTACTTTTCCACCGCTGCGAGCAGCACCGGGGTCTGGATCCGGTTGCGGGTGCCGTCGGGCAGCTCGCGAACGTGGCCCGCGTCGATGGCCTCCTGCACGCTGGCGACCACCAGGTTGAGACCGAGCTCGCCGACCCGGCCGTCGCGATACTCCAGCACCTCGGCAAAGTTGTGACCGGTGTCGACGTGCATCACCGGGAACGGGATGCGGGCCGGGGCAAACGCCTTCTCGGCCAGTCGCAGCATCACGATCGAGTCTTTGCCGCCGGAGAAGAGCAGGACGGGGCGCTCGAACTCGGCCATGACCTCACGCATGACGAAAATGCTCTCAGCCTCGAGGGCGTCGAGATGCGAGACGCGGTAGGGCAACGGATTGCTCATGCGGCGGGTACCGGGCCTTTCCTATCGGCCGACCTGGGCAAAGGTCAGGTTGTCGGGAGGTGACGCTGCAACGCTGCGAGTAACCGGGGAGCGAGATCCTTGCGGCACACCACCAGATCCGGCAACTTTGGATCGGCCCCGTTATATTTCAGCGCAGATCCGTCGATTCGGGAAGCATGTAGTCCGGTGGCCGATGCCACAGCCACCGGCGCGGCACTGTCCCATTCGTACTGTCCGCCCGCATGTACGTAGGCGTCGGCATCGCCGCTGATCACCGCGGCGATCTTTACCCCCGCCGATCCCATCGGCACGAGCTCGGCGCCGATGTCCTCCGCCAGGGCGCTGACAAAGGCCGGCGGGCGGGTCCGGCTAGCCGCGATCCGGATCGGGCCGCCGGTCGCCGCCGACAACGGCAACGGCGGATAGGCGGGCGGAACGTCCGTGGCGATCGTCCGGTGCTGCGCGGGCATCGCGACGGCGCCGGCGGCCAGACAAGCTGGGGCGGAACTATCCGCGCTCCACAGCGCGACGTGCACCGCCCAGTCGCTGCGGCCCTCCTCGGAGAACTCCCGGGTGCCGTCCAGCGGGTCGATGATCCAGACCCGGGAGGCGCCGAGGCGTTCGGGGCGCACGGTGGTGTGCTCGCCGTCCTGCCACGCCACCCGAGAGTGGTCGTCCTCCTCGGAAAGCACGGCGTCGGCGGGGCGCCAGCGAGCCAGCTCGGCGCGAAGCAGATCGTGGGCGGCCTTGTCGCCGGCCGCCTTCAGGGCCTTGCCGTCCGCGAACCCCATCTCATCGCGAACCGCCAGCAGCAGCGAGCCGGCCCGCTCCGCCAGCCAGCGCGCGAACGCCGAGTCAATGACCGGTGGCGCACCACTGCCCTCGCCCGCGGGCTCACGCTGAGCACCCACTCGGGCCGAGGTATCGGCCTGCTCGCCCATTCTCGCTCCTCTTGTTTAGTACGCTCCCGACGAGCGAACCACCGCGGTCATGGTCCGCAAGAGGATCACCAAGTCCAAACTCATGGACCAGTTCTCCACATAGCGAAGGTCCAGCCTGACCGCCTCCTCCCAGGGCAGGTCCGAACGTCCGGAAACCTGCCATAGGCCGGTCATGCCCGGCTTCACCGCAAGCCGGCGCCGCACATCGTCGGCGTAGGCGGCGACCTCCGCGGGCAGCGGCGGCCGCGGACCGACCAGCGACATCTGCCCGGAGATCACGTTCAGCAGTTGTGGAAGCTCGTCCAAGGAGAGCCTGCGCAACCACCGACCGACCGGGGTCACGCGCGGGTCGTCGCGGATTTTGAAGAGCACACCATCATGCTCGTTAAGGTGCTTCAGCTCGGCCAGCCGTGCCTCGGCGTCGACATACATACTGCGGAACTTGAAAATGCGGAACTCACGCCCGTCACGGCCGACGCGCACCTGCCGAAAGAGTACCGGGCCGCGCGAAGTGCAACGGACCCAGAGTGCGACTCCCAAAAGCACCGGCGCGAAGAACACTAGCAAGGTCAGCGACCCGAACCTATCGAACAACTCCTTTACGACCCGGACACCGCCGTGCAATCTGGGATGCTCGACATGCAACATCGGCAGCCCGTCGAACGGCCGGATCGTGGTCCGCGCGCCAGCGACGTCGATCAATGAGCTGGCCACCACCAGGTCCACCTCGTCGCGCTCGAGGCGCCAGGCGAGCCGGCGCAGCGCAACGCCGTCCAACTCGGGACAACTCAGCACCACCACCGTGTCGGCGTCGGCCAGATCCACCGCGCTGGCGACATCGTCGAAGGTGCCATACACCGGCAAGTCGACCGCACCGTCATGATCGGCCGGCAGGCACGCGCCAACCACCTCAAGACCGTGGTAACGCTCCCGGCGCAACTGCCGGGTAATCCCGATGACCGCCATCTCATGCCCCACCACGAGCACCCGGCGCAGCCCGGCGCCGCGCCGCCGGGCCACATGCAGCCGCTTACGCAACGCGAACCGGAAGACCAACACCCCGGCGATCGCCGTCGGCAGCGCAACCAAGACATAAGAGCGGGCCAGATCCAAATCCAGCGCGTACGAGATGACGGCCGCGCCGGCGATCAGCCCGACCCCGCCGCGAATCACCCGCTGATACTCATCCGTGCCCACGAACAGGTACCGCCGCTCGTAGGATCGACCCACCGCCAGCACGAACAACAGCGCCACCGGCAACAGCGCGGAAAGACCCAGATACCAGCGGTTGTACACGGTGACGTCGGCGCCGAACCGCAGCCCGAAGGTCAACGCGCCGGCGCTGACCCCGGCGAACAGGTCACAGAGCAGCAGAGCCCGGACGTATTGGCGCTCCCAATGCTGCCGGCGCGACATCGCCGCATGCCGGCCACGGACCCGGACGAAGGGGCGACTAGCCGGGCGGGCGGCGACGGATCGGTTGCGCTCCGTCGACCAGTGCCGGTCGACAGCCCGATTACGCGCCCGGTCAGCCGGAATCCGACCAACCAACGGCGCCGCGTTATCCACTGCACCGCCACTGCCACCGACGCCTGCGCCGCCACCAACACCTGGTCCTTCGGACGGTGTGGAGAACCCGGACCTCGCCTGCGCTCGGTCGGATGGCGTGGTTGGGGATGGGATCTTGGCGTTTCGGCCGGCTCGGTAGGGCGCCGCTCGGCGGGGGCGGGGGCCGTGGTTGGCGGGCGGATGATTGGCCAGGCCGTATTGTTCGGGCACGGGCGCCGCGTCGATCGTGGGCAACCGCACGGTGGGCTCTTGGAGCGCGGATTCCCGTTCAGCGGACAGGTCCTGATGCACCGAGCCTCCCGCCACGCCGATCTTCCGCACCGTTCGGTGCGCTTCACGTGACCAACGCGCGGACGGGCCAAGGCGTCACGGGACCGATCGACGAACAAAAGCGCTCTAAAGGATCTTTGCGTTCGGCCACATCAGCGCGCCGAACGTGGTATTTATACCCTTTCAGCCGCCGTGGTACTTGTTCTGCGCCCACTCCACGCCCTCGAGCACGACCGCCTCCACCACGTCGGCCGCCCGGTCCACCAGGAACTCCAGCTCCTTGCGCTCCACGGCGGAGAAGTCAGACAGCACGTAGTCGGCCGGGTCCTGCCGGCCCGGCGGGCGCCCAATACCGAACCGCACCCTCGCGTATTCCTTGCTACCCAGCGACTTCGACATCGAGCGCAGCCCGTTGTGACCGCCCTCACCACCGCCGCGCTTCGCCCGTACCTGCCCAAACGGCACGTCCAGCTCGTCGTGCACCGCGAGCACCTGCTCCACCGGCACCTTGAAGAACTGGCTCAGCGCCACCACGGGCGCCCCCGACAAGTTCATGAACGTCAGCGGCTTCGCCAGGATCAGCTTCGGGCCGCCGAACCCCAGCCGGCCCTCGGCCACCCCGGCCTGCGTCCGCTTCGACCGGCCAAACTTCGCCCCCACCCGCGACGCCAGCAGGTCGGCCACCATGAAGCCCACATTGTGCCGGTTGGCCGCGTACTCCTTGCCGGGGTTACCCAGGCCGACCACCAGCCAGGGCGCGTCGTCCGTCATCGCTGCCTCTCATACGCAATCAGGGAAAGTGCCGGCCGGCACTTTCCCTGATGAATCGTGCTTGGCGGAAGCCCTACTCCTCGGTGGCCGCGGCCGAGGTCTCGCCCTCGGTCTCACCCTCGGAGTCGCCCTCGAGCTGCTCGGCGGTCTGCGCCTGAGTGACGATCGCGAGCACGAAATCGGGCTCGACGGCCAACTCGGTGCCCTGCGGCAGCGTCACGTCGGCGGCGGTGATCTGCCGACCCGCCTCGAAGCCCTCGATCGACACCTCGAGGCTGCTCGGCAGGTGCATGGCCTCCGCGGTGACGGACAGCGTGTTCGACTCGTTCACGATCAGGGTGTTGCGGGCGGCCTCGCCGACCAGCGTCACCGGGACGTCAACCTGAACCTTCTCGCCCCGCTTCACGATGATCAGGTCCACGTGCTCATACGTGTCCTTGATCGGGTCGCGCTGGATCGCCTTGGGCAGGGCCAGGGTCGTGCCGGTGCCACCCACGATGTCGATCGTGAACACCTGATTGAGACCACCATGCCTGATCGCGGCGGCGAACTCACGCGCCGGCAACGCGATGTGCTGGGGCTTCTCGCCGTGGCCGTACAGCACGGCGGGCACCAAACCGGCCCGGCGCGTGCGGCGGGCACCACCCTTGCCGAACTCGGTGCGGGGCTCGGCGCTGATCTTTACCTCGGACACGGGGAAACTCCTGAAACTAATTCGACGGGCTGCGGCTAAGTCGGCGGGCTGCGTTCACGGCGGGGCTGCGGGCGGTGCCGGGCGAGGAGGCGCGCTGGGCACAGGCCCGGAGCACCGCGTCGATAACGGTGCCTCCAAGCGGACTGCGAACTTCAGCAGACCGCGGGGCACCCTCGCCGTGGCAACCGGCCCAGCTTACCTTCCACTCCCACGCGTAGCCCACCGGGTCCGGTCAGCTCGCTCTTCCCGCGAAAAGTTCACCCGGTCGATGCCGCTTTTCGGCTGCTTTCGTACGGTGGCTCAGCTCAACCCGCCGAACAGGGTGGTCACCGAACCGTCGTCGAAGACCTCGCGAATCGCCCTGGCCAGCAGCGGCGCGATGGACAGCACGGTGATCTTGTCCAGTTGCTTCTCCGGCGTCAGGGGCAGCGTGTTCGTCACCACGAGCTCGCTGATCCGGCTGTTCTTCAACCGCTCGGTCGCCGGATCGGACAACAAGGCATGCGTGGAGGCCACGATCACATCCGCGGCCCCCGTGTCGAACAGGATGTCCGCCGCCTTGGTGATCGTGCCACCGGTGTCGATCATGTCGTCGACGATCAGGCAGACCCGGCCCTCGACCTCACCGACCACCCTGTTCGCCACCACCTGGTTGGGCTTCAACGGATCCCGGGTCTTGTGGATGAACGCCAGCGGGCAGCCACCCAGCCGGTCGGTCCACCGCTCCGCCACCCGGACCCGGCCCGAATCCGGGGCCACCACCGTCATCGGCCGGCCCTCGAACTTCTTCTGCACGTGCTCGGCCAGGATGTCCATCGCGAACAGGTGATCGACAGGCCCGTCGAAGAAGCCCTGGATCTGCGCCGTGTGCAAATCCACCGTCAAGATCCGATTCGCCCCCGCCGTCTTCAGCAGGTCGGCCATCAGGCGAGCTGAGATCGGCTCCCGGCCGCGGTGCTTCTTGTCCTGCCGGGAATACGGGTAGAACGGCAACACGACGGTGATCCGCTTCGCCGACCCGCGCTTCAACGCGTCGACCATGATCAGCGTCTCCATGACCCAGCGGTTCACCCCTTCGGTGACCGACTGCACCACGAACGCGTCCGAACCGCGCACCGAGTCCTTGAACCGGACAAATATCTCGCCGTTCGCAAACTCGTAGTTATCCGACGGGGTCGGCGCCACACCCAGCACCTGGCCGATCTCCTCGGCCAGCTCCGGGAAGCCCTGCCCGGAGAAAAGCATCAAACTCTTACGGTTCTCCGCGACGATGCTGCCCATCGGCTCGTCCGCTCCCGTGTGGGTCGAGGGGAATATTCGCTTGAAGTATCCCCCGCCACCGTCTTCCCGCCATGCACCATGTTCCGCGAGGTGGGATGGCTCACCCCGCTACTGCGCGGGCTCCGCCTTCTCGTTGGACTCTGCCGCGTTGGACCCTGCCGCGTTGGACCCTGCCGCGTTGGACCCTGCCGGCGCGGATTGCGCCGCCGCCTCGGCGGCCGCCGCCGAGACGGTGCCGGCCCGGCGCTGGGCCGTCCAGCCCGGCACGTTGCGCTGCGGCGCCCGGGTCACCCCGAGATTTCCGGCCGGCACACCCTTCGCAATCGCACTACCCGCCGCCACGTACGCGCCCGCCCCGATCTCCACCGGTGCGATCAGCACCGTGTCGCTGCCCACGAAGGCCGCCTCCCCGACGGTCGTCCGGTGCTTGTTCACCCCGTCGTAGTTCGCGAAGATCGTCCCGGCACCGATGTTCGCCTTCGCCCCGATCTCGGCGTCACCCACGTACGAAAGGTGCGGGACCTTCGCCCCGTCGCCGAGCTCCGCGTTCTTCGTCTCCACGAAGCCGCCGACCTTCGCCTTACGCCCCAGCCTGGTCCCCGGGCGCAGGAACGAGAACGGCCCCACCGTCGCCTCGGGACCGATCTGCGCGCCGATCGCGTGCGTCCGCAGCACCACCGCGCCCTCGCCCACCACCGTGTCGATCAACGTCGAGTCGGGCCCCACGATCGCGCCGGCCGCCACGCTGGTCGCACCGAGCAGCTGCGAATTCTGGTCGATCGAGGCATCGGGCGACAGCCGGACGGTCACGTCGATCCAGGTCGTCGCCGGATCGAGGATCGACACCCCGGCCCGCATCCAGGCCATGTTCACCCGGTCGCGCAGCAGCGCCCGCAGCGCAGCCAGCTCCGCACGATCGTTACAGCCGAGCGTCTCCCGCGGGTCGGCCGCGACGTGCACGCCCACCGGATGCCCGACGGCCGCGAGCAGCCCGAACACGTCGGTCAAATACTCCTCGCCCTGGTCGTTATCGCTGGACAGCTTGGCCAGCGCCTCGCGCAGCAACACGGCGTCGAACGCGTAGATCCCGGCGTTGATCTCCCGGATCGCTCGCACCTCGCTCGACGCGTCCCGCTCCTCGACGATGCGCTCCAGGTTGCCGGCGGCGTCCCGCACGATCCGGCCCAGCCCCGCCGGATCGCTCACCTCGGCGGCCAGCACGGTCGCGGCGACCCGGCCCTGCTCGTGCGCGGTGACTAGCGCCGCCACCGTCTCCGGACGCAGCAGCGGCACATCGCCGTTCAGCACCACGACCGTGCCGGTGCCGTCGGGCACGGCCTCGAGCGCGATCCGGACGGCGTGGCCGGTGCCGTTCTGCTCCGCCTGCAGCACCGGGGTGGCGGCCGGGGCGACCTCGCTGAGGTGCGCCGTGACCTGCTCGGCCTTGTGCCCGACGACGACGATCGTGCGCTCGGGCTCGGCGGCCTGGGCGGCGCTCAGAACGTGCGCGAGCAGCGTCCGGCCGAGCAACGGGTGCAGCATCTTCGGCGTGGCGGACTTCATCCGCTTGCCCTCACCGGCGGCAAGAACGACGACAGTACGGCTCCGACCCTGGCTCACGCGGGACTCCATTGTTCGCAGTGGCGGTGCATCGCGGCGTCGACATCGTGGCGTCGACTCAGCCACAGAAGCCATCCAACGGGCTTCTACCATAAATTTGCTCGGCTGTCAGGACTCGAACCTGAAATGGAGGGACCAAAACCCTCAGTGTTGCCAATTACACCACAGCCGATCGGTTCGGTCGCCACACTAGCGTCTGACGACCACCGACGGAATCTACTATCTCAGCCCCGTCAAAGCGGCCATGACTCCCTCCACCCGCCAGTAAAGCTCCCGCGACTTCGGCACGCTGATGGACAAGCAGCCGTGGTAGTCCTCACCAGCATTCATCCGCTTCGTGTTCGGCGAGTGACGCTTGATCGTCGGCCGCTGGAACAGCTCCCGCGCCAACCCCAGCTCCGCGGCCCACCAGTCGGCGGCCGCCTCCGCGTCGGCCGTCTCGTGGATGTGCACGCGATACTGGACCGAGTCGGCAGACCGGCCGGACGCCGCCAGGAAGCGCAGGAACAGCCGGAGCAACCCCGGGTCGGTGTTGATGAAGGTCAGCCGATCGAGTCGTCGCCACGGCTTCGACTTGGCACCTTCGCACCAATAGATCGCGGCGCCCACGACGAGCAGATCCCGCTCGGACAGATCTCCGACGCTTGCGGCCGCCGCGGCGTGCGCTTGGGCTTGCCGCTGGTCGCGCTCCGCCCGCTTGGCGCCCCACCGCCCCGCCGCCATCAGCGCCGCGTGCTCCTGCTTGCGCCGGGCGCGCTCGGAGTCGGGATCCAGCGGAACGTGCTTGACCCAGGAGTAGGCGGTCGACTTCGCGACGCCGAGCTCTGTCGCGAGGTCGTTCACCGACCAACCCTTCGCCCTCAGCTCGAGCGCCTGGGCGCGCAGGGCGTCCTTCGCGTTTGGCCGGCCGGTCCACTCCGGCGGCGCGATGCCCCGGAGCCAGTCGGTCAGCGTCGCGCTGCCGACGCCGAAATGCTTCATCAGTTGGGAGAGAGACAGGCCAGGATCGACACGGAGGCGGCGCGCTTCGTCGCGGCGGGGGTCGTTCATGGTTACTACGTTAGGACGCAGGTATGACGTTTTCAAGCCGCCCGCGGCTAAGGCTCGCGGGCGGCTCAAATCCGTACCTTAGGGATGGGCCGCGAAGAACTTCCAGATTGTCGGGGTCGCCTGGATGGCTGTGGACGGGGCGTCCAGGCCGAGCAGCTTCTGGGCTACCGGCGCCGCCCGGCCGCCCGGCCATTGGTGACCGGCGCCGGCGATCGTGATCAGTTCGACGGCTCGGCCATCGGGGCAGGTCGACGTCGAGATGGTCACCACACCCGAGGTTGATGCCTGGGCCGGCGAGCAGTTGTCGGTCTTACGCCAGGTGTTGATCAGCGACGGCACGGACGGGCCGTCGATCTTGGCGGGGAGCCGGCTGCCGGCGCCGGCGTTGTTGCGGCGTCCCGGCCCGCCGTTGTACGGGATGGTCTTATCGGCCGTGCCGTGGATGTGAATGATCGACAACGGCGCCGGGCTGTCGCACTTGTTGATCATCGTGCCCGAGACCGGGCCGATCGCGGCGAAGATCTTGGTGTCGCAGGCGAGCCGGTAGGACATCATCGCGCCGTTGGAGATCCCCGTGGCGAAAATCTTGGACTGGTCGACCAGCGTGCCGAACGAGCCGACCAGTTGGGTGAGGAAGCCGACGTCGTCGACATTGTCGTGGGCGGCGACGCCACAGCAGTCGGGGTCGACGTTCCAGGTGCGCCGGATGCCGTCGGGGTAGACGACGAGGAATTTGCCGCTGTCGGCCTGGGCGTCCCAGCCGTACGAATCCTCGGCCTGCTGGCCGGTGCCTGCCGCGCCGTGCAAGACGAGCACCAGCGGGGCCGACGACGACAGCCCGGCGGGGCGGTAGAGCCGGTAGGTGCGCTCCTTCCCGGCAACCGTCATGGTGCCGGTGGACTTGCCCTCGCGCACCGACTTGCCGGGCTGGGCTGTGCCGCCCGGTGTCGTACCGGTGCCGGTAGTGGAGGCGGCGCTATCGGTCGGGGTGGGTTGGCTGTCGCGGTCTAGGCGGCGGCCGGTGCAGCCGGCTAGCAGGAGCAGGGCCACCAGCAGCAGAACTCGGGCTTTCACGGCGACATCGTCTCCTGCGGATGTTCGGGCTTGGTAAGGGAATGGAAAGGGCTGGGCGAGGAATCCCCGCCCAGCCCTTTCGGCGCGGTTGCTTACCGCTTCTTCATCTCGATGAGCTCCCAGCCGCCCTCGGGACGCGTGTCCTTTGTGTCGGTGCGGAGGTTCATCGGGTTGGCCATGCCCACGTACAGGCCCCCGGTGCCGTTGGGGATCATGTTGCGGATGCCGTAGTTGAGGTAGTTACCGAGGCCCCGGGCGTTGAGGACCTGGGCCTTGCTGTCGGGGGTCGGGAACATCCAGAGATCGCCGCCGAACTGGCTCGGCTTGATCTGGGTGGAACCGAAGTTCTTCGGGTCCGACAGCGCCTTCTTGGCCAGCGAGTTGACCGGCGGCTTGCCGCTGGCCAGCAGGTCCTTGACCAGGTAGCTCCAGTCCATGGTGCCGACGAAGAGCTTGTTGTCGACGACCGTCATGCGCCACGTGTAGTTGTTGAACTGGCTACCGAAGCCCGACTTGCCGTACAGCGGGGTGAAGTTCGTCGACTTGTCCGACCAGGTGGCCGTCGTCGGGTCGTACGCGGGCAGGGTCTTCTCGCCGTACAGCAGCTCGATTTTCTGGGTCGGCAGGCCCAGGTCCTTGCCGCGCCAGATGCTGATGGCCCGCTGGGTCTTGATGGCCTGTTCCTTCGCCGCCTCCGGGGTGGCCGGCGGGTACTTGTTGGCCTCGGCCACGCTCGACTTCATCGGGACGTGCATGGTGCCCCAGTAGACGTAGTCGCCGAACGCCGCGATGCCGCCGCCGCCGTAGGTTGCCCCGACGACCTTGTCGGGCTCGTACTGCAGCGCGTTCCAGACCTGCGTCCACTTGGTGGAGTCTTCGGGGTTGAGGCCGGGCGCGCCGTCCGACAGGTTCGGGCTGACCCACAGGCCGGCGATCATCGCCACGCTGGTCGGCTTGGTGGCCGGCCAACTGGTGGCCGCGATCCGGTCGCCGTAGACGGTCAGGTCGGCGGCCTGCACGGGCAGGGTCGCGACGGTGGTGAAATTGAACGGGTCGGTGTTGGAGCCCGACCAGCGCAGCACGGCACCGCCGGCGGATCCGTTCTTGCCGACGCCGACGCCGAGGTAGAGGGCGTTCTGGGCGACCAGGAAGGTTCGGATGTTGCCGAAGTTCGGGAAGTTCATCGAGCCGAGGTACTTCTGCGTGGTCGCGTCGAACGCGAACATGTTGAGCGTGTCCTCAAGCGCGGGCCCGCCGAACAGGACCACGTTGCCGAAGGTGCCGGCGGCGCGCAGGCCGACGGTGTGCGACAGGCGCAGCGCGTCGTCGGGGCTCTTGGCGACGATCTCGGCCGACTTGTTCACCGACTTGCGGGTGATGGTGTCGTAGGTCCAGACCTGCGGGGCGCGCATGTCACCGAGGTAGGTCGGGATGGCCGGGTCGTTCTTCTCCACCTGGCTGTTGCCGTACTCGCAGGTGTAGTCGTCGTTGGCGACCGGGTTGACGATGTCCAGGGTCGCGCCGCTGACCAGGCAGTGCACGTTGGCGCCGGTGCCGAACCAGATCAGCCGGCCGACCTGGGTGAGGCCCCAGACGTACGCCTGGTTGACCTTGGCTTTTCCGGTGGCGCACGGCGGGCCGGACGGGTAGGGCTGGCCGATGCCGTTGAAGCACTCGTCGGGCTTGGCCTTGGCGAGCAGGTTGAACTTGTACTGCGCCTTGCTGGCAAGCTGCGCCGAAATCGTGGTCTTGAGGGCGTCTCTGCTGGGCGAGGCTGAGGCCGGTAAGGCCGAGCCGCCCGCGACGACCACCAGCGCCGCGGTCGCGGCCACCACCCGGCGTACGGTGGTGGTGATCTTTGTATTCACGGATGTCTTCCTTTCGCTAAGCGCAAACAAGCGCCCTCCGCCGTTCGCGGGGGCGCACATCGTGCCTGGTGAGCGGGCGGCGTCGTGGGAAGCGCCGCCCGCTCACGCTTGCGGGGGGACTACTTGGGTGACTTGTCCAACTTGATCAGCTCCCAGCCACCCTGCGGCACGTCGCCGCTGGTGTCGGTGCGCAGGTTCATCGGATTCGCCATGCCTATGTAGAGGCCGTCACCATCGACGACCATGTTGCGGATGCCGTAGTTCAGATAGTTGCCGAGACCGGTGGTGCTGATCGGCACCGCCTTCTCGGTTGTGGACGGGAACATCCACAGGTCGCCACCATATGCAGACGGGTCAATAGCTGACGCGCCGAGGTTGGCCGGATCCGTCATCGCCTTCGCGTCGCCGGCGTCGAGGCTGCTGGCGGCGCCCTGGTTGGCGATGTCCTGGACGATGTAGCTCCAGTCCATGGTGCCGACGAAGAGCTTGCCGTCGGCGACCACCATCCGCCAGGTGTAGTTGTTAAACGGGTGGTCGAAGCCGGACGCGCCGTAAAGCGGGGTCCACCCCGTGGACACTGTGGACCAGGTCGCGGTGCTCGGGCTGTAGGTCGGCAGCGCCGTCGCCCCGTAGAGCAGCTCAATCTTCGCGTTCGGCGTGCCGAGGTCCTTGCCCCGCCAGATGCTTATTGCCCTTTGGGTGTTGGCAACCTGCGCTTTTTTACCCTCGTCGGTGGTCTGCGGGTAGGCGTTCTGGTAGACCTTCGTGGCTTTCATCGGGACGTGCATGGTGCCCCAGTAGAGGTAGCCGTCGTAGGCGGCGATGCCGCCGCCGCCGTAGGTCGCCGACATGATCCGGTCGGGTTCGTACTGGCCGGCGTTCCAGGACTGGGTCCAGCCGGCGGCGTCCTCGGGGTTGAGGCCGGGTTCGCCGTCGGCGAGTTTCGGGCTGGTCCACACCCCGGCGAGTTGGGTCGTCGAGGTGGGCTTGCTGGCCGGCCAGCTGGTGATGGCGATCCGGCCGTCGTAGTAGGTCAGGTCGGCGGCCTGCACCGGCAGGCTCCCGACGACCTCGAAGGAGAACGGGTTCTTCAGGCTGCCCGTCCAGCGCAGCACGCCGCCGCCCGAGGAGCCGTTGTTGCCGATACCGACGCCGAGGTAGAGGGCCTTCTCCGCGACCAGGAACGTGCGGATGTTGCCGTACTGCGGCAGGTTGATCGAGCCGATGAACTTGTTGGTGTGCGCGTCGAAGGCGAACAGGTTCAGCGAGTCGTTGAGCGCCGGGCCGCCGAAGAACACGACGCCGTTGAGGTTGCCGGCGGCGCGCAGGCCGATGGTCTCGCTCAGCCGCTTCGCGTCGTCGGCGCTCTTCGCCCTGATCTCGCCGGACTTGTTGACCGACTTCTTCGTGCACGCGTTGTACAGCCACACTTCCGGCGGCCGCTGGTCGCCGATGTCCGCGGGCCAGCTGGCGTTGTCGCGGACGGTACCGCTCTCGGCGTACTCGCAGACGTAGTCCTTGTTGACCACGGGGGTGTAGCTGTCCAGCGTCGCCCCGCTGACGAGGCAGTTGACGTTGGCGCCGGTGCCGAACCAGACGTCACTACCGATCTTGGTCAGGCCCCAGACGTACGCCTGGTTGACCTTCGACTGGCCCTCCGCGCACGGCGGCCCGACCGGATACGGCACGCCGATGCCGTTGAAGCACTCGTCAGGTTTCGCCTTGGCCAGCAGCGTGGCCGTGTAGGCGTCGCTGTCGGCGGCCTGGGCGCTGGCCGGGGAAGCAAGCGCGCCAAGGCCGACGACCAGTACGGCGGCGGCTGTACCCAGCCGGCGCAGAGTTCCGTTCACGGGGGATGGTCCTCTCAACACATGGTCGAACAGGGTTTCAGGCAGGGGATCTGTGGAGTTTGCGGAGCTCCCAGCCGCCCTCAGGGACGTCGTCGGCCGGGTCCGTACGCAGGTTCATCGGGTTGGCCATGCCGAGGTAGAGGTCGTCGCCGTCGGCGACGATGTTGCGGATGCCGTAGTTCAGGTAGTTGCCGAGACCGGTGGTGCCGACCGATTGGGCGGGTTCCGTTGTGGACGCGAACGTCCACAGGTCCCCACCCCAGCCGGCCGGGTCGGTCGGGGGTGCCTGCGGGAGCAGGTCGTGGACGAGGTAGCTCCAGTCCATAGTGCCGACGTAGAGCCGGTCGCCCGCGACGGCCATCCGCCACGTGTAGTTGTTGTACGGGTTGTCGAAGCCGGACTTGCCGTAGAGCGGGCTCCAGCCGGTCGGCACAGCCGCCCAACTGGCCGTCTCCGGGTCGTACACCGGGAGCGCGGACTCACCGTACAGCAGCTCGATCTTTTGGGTCGGCAGGCCCAGGTCTT
>Ga0307512_10002518_pt1 | contig 22942 bp, 27 predicted proteins | sample 14_EM_MG_FD_200267 | JGI IMG/M metagenome (GOLD analysis project Ga0307512, IMG submission 200267) | Populus trichocarpa ectomycorrhiza microbial communities from riparian zone in the Pacific Northwest, United States - 14_EM | ecosystem: Host-associated > Plants > Roots > Unclassified | place...
TTCTCCATCATACCAAATGGTGTCGGAGTGGAGGCCAGTTATTCCCTTGGCCAAGATGTCATCGGCTGGAGGCAGTCAAAAACCACAGGCGGGACCCTGCGGGAAAAAGTCGTCATAAGGCAGTGTGCTCGAGCCAATAACGGGATTTTGGCAGGCACTGATCCAGAATTAGATACCACGAACACAGAAAATGACTCGGAAATGAAGAAAGAGGTGGAGGAAAGGAAATTGCACAGAATGGCCAAGGTTCACGGCTTGTTGGAGATGTGGCAGGGCAGCCAAAACCTACGAGCTACCCAGAAGGAATCTCGCGCTCAAAACAAGCAGATGACCACCGTGGGATACATTTAGGACACGGAAGAGATTGTCAAAGCATCCTGGTCACTCTTTCAACATGATGGTGCCGCTGCATTTGAATTGTCAGAAAGATCACCTTTGCCACCAGATTTGTCTGCACAGGACCTCTTTGGAGGATGAACTCAAATCTTAAATGTCCGCCGAATCCGGAGAATCAACCGTCATCCAGTCGAAAGCGACGATGATAGCGCACCTGAAAGCATTTCGGATAACGATGATTGGCTTAACTGGCATGGTGACTTGGATAATACAAATGACAGTGAAGAGGATTGTGTAGTGGACGACAAATCCGACATAGAGCACAACAATGGCATCGAGGATCCGGAATGCCCAGAGCAGCAGAATGTGAGTGGCGCGACAAATGTGCCTGGATTGGTTCGGCCGACCCGGAAGTCAAAGAGACAGGCTGAAAAGGTGTTGGTGACGGTCAATGCAGTTGAAACGCGGAGAAATAAAGGAGGAAAACACTATTAGGACAGGATGCGTCAATGGTTCACCAGCTTTATGTAGCTTGACTGAGAGTTTCAGTTAGAGATGTATTATGGGCGAATGGTAAGAAGTAGCTTTTGAATATCGGTTCATAAATAGATGCATAGCACGCGCAATGAATCTTTTGGCATCAATCTTTTGGCATGATACATCAATTTTAGTCGTGTGAGAGTGAACAGTGCAACATGATTACGCCGCTCGGCTTTGCCACAGGGCCGAGTCTTAATCAAGCAGAAAGACAATCGACAAAGCCAAATCAGGATGAATACAATTATCAACGGCGGCAGATGTTGAATGGACACTACGTTATAATGAGCGTCAACGGAGCGTCAACGATTTGTGGGCTTGTAAGTACGGTAATTCATCAGAGACTTGGTCGTTGTTATGCATAACGGACGTATTGGCCGCATTTATTGGGGAAAGGGATAGCAACATGGTCACCGCCCCATTCTCAGCATGAGCATCAACGGAGCCTCAACGATTTGTGGTCTTGTGAGTATGGTAATTCACCAGTGACTTGGTCGTTGTTACGCATAACGGATGTATTGGCCGTTTTTATCGGCAAAAGGGATAGCAACACGGTCACCGCCCCATTCTTAGCATGAGCGTCAACAGAGCATCAACGATTTGTGGTCTTGTAAGTACGGTAACTCACCAGTGACTTGGTCGTTGTTATGCATAACGGACCTAGTGGCCGCGTTTATTGGCAAAAACGATAGCAACACGGTCACCGCCCCATTCTTAGCATGAGCGTCAACGGAGCGTCAACAATTTTTAGCTTTGCATCTTGAGTAAGTTATGTTCCGATTGGTTGTGGACATCCATCTATGAGATATTGGCAGTCTTTACTGGCAAAAACAACAGCGACATGCTCCCTGCGGCATCCTGAAAATGAGCGTCAACGGAGCGTCAACAGTCTTAGGACTTGCATATTTCGTAATCAAGGCGTCGCGCGCATCTTCGCTTGCATAACAGTATTATTGACCGCCTTGCTAGGCAAAAATACCATATATCGAAGGTGAAACACAGATACCAAAATAATCGACATTGCAAACTGCTCAACAAGCAAAACCACCTTGTTGGTTGCTGTAAATGCGATTTCGATAAGATACTATTGACACACTGCAAATTCAAGAGCCTTATATGAATGTATAGATGGACCCGCTGGGCGACCTGCTGACAACTCGCCCAATTCAGACGGGTTGGGAGTTTACCATGGAACCTTACCCGAGTGGGCAGTTTGGGTTTATTGACAACCCGGACTGAAAATTTGGCAACGGTTCGGTTTGGACCCGGACCCGGATCCCATGTCATGGTCCGGAACCGTTGGTAACACTACTCCTAGTTGTACGACAATGGAGGGATTCAGCAAAAACGGGAGGCACAGTGTAGAACGTGCTAGACTCTGAACCATGACCATACTCGGGGACAAGATCCCTTCAAAATCATCCAATCCTGGGGTTCACTGCAATCAGATCAAATTCGGATTAAACTCAGCATTGATATTCACTATTATAGGAACGTCTGAAGGTCTATTTGCACCGCTTGAAGGGTGTTTATGCCATGTTGGTGTGAGTATCACAGCATTGCAATTGTTCTTGGCACAATACTCGATTGTGTATCTCCTCAGCATCCAGGTGGAAGTCCCTCTCTGGCAGCACAGATGGAATGGCAAAGTGAACAATGACATATTCTCTATCCTATGGGATCAGTTGCGTGTGCTTTTTCCACCGCTAGGCGTTGGTAGCTGTGTTGGATGGTTGCACAGTTGGGACGACTTGAGAACAACTTAGTTCGCTTGAAGATGCAGGAGGTCTGAGCGGTGAACGTGCCATGTAATGCCGAAGCAACGGCCGGTGTCGCAAACTGTCGTGACCGCGAGTACACAATCTCCTCTCGAGGCTACTCATTGATGAGGTGCTTGGTGGTTGTGAAAGATGAAGGCTGCACTGTTTTGTGTTCATTAACCAGCCAAACGCAGGATATGGATCAAATTGTAGGGACTCGAGTATATAAATCCCTTCTGTCCACCTACATCTCCATTCTCTTTTCTTCCCGCCTACACCTCCATTCTCTTTGCTTCCTGTATTGAACACACTCCCAGCATCCTGAACGATCTCGACATCACACGTCCTGCATAAAACAATGCCTCTCGTTCCAAAACACACCCAATACCCTACACATCATCGAACGTTCACTGTGGGCTTCATTCAGCTATGTTCAACTGTATCATTATGCTTATGCCTCAGATGTAGATCCATTTTCAACTTGCCGCGATGGCACCAAAGGGCTGCCACACAGGAATGGGGAAAGCAACTGCAGGAGAAATAATGCCGACATCAGTTATTAATCGACCTGTGTTGTTGGATCGGAACCATATAAGGGTATTCATCTTGTTACACATCTGCAGACTCATACGGATATACAATGTTCGGGGAGTCAAGGATGAGAGGGCTTGGGGCCTCTTTTATGCTATAATCTTTCTTAATCCAGTCACGACTCGCCACTTTTCACAATTCCGGCTGATGTGGCCGCACTGCAGGAGCAGGAGTTCACCTCTTCAGGAGTGGTGGGCAGCCTTGCGCTCATATATGGCGCAAATGTTTGACAACACCCGCGTGAAAATGAACAATTGGAGGTGGGACAACCCCCACGCCTTTGGGCATCGGGTCGATTCCTCCAATCTGCGGACAGCCTGCTCGGGAAAGGGTACACGCACCCACCAGCCTCTCTCTTGGTACAGTAGCCATGATCTCAGGGCAAAGATCGATCCGCCAAGCTGCCGGCAGTACAACCCAGGCGAATCCCTGGCTGTTAGCCCACTGAATTGGGATGAGATAATCGACCAGGATGATGGTGATGAGAACTGGGTGGATCCTGGAGCACCACACTGGAAGGAGCCATCCTGGCGATGGCAATGACAATGACAAAGGCGAGGATGAGGAGGATCCGCAGACCGGTGAGACTGGGAGCAGGAACTGGAAGGGTTCAAAGGATGGGAAGGGAAAAGGGAAGACGACTGAGGATGGGAAGGGGAAACGGGATGTGAAGGGGAAGGGAAATGGTAAACAGAATGGTACTGTTAAACAAACCCCAGGGGCAGATGATATCTCTGGTGCCGTTGCTTTCCAGTTGTAGAGGAAACGTCCAAGGCAGACTTGGACACGGAGAGCCAACTCGAGGGGGTATATGTAGAACCACAAGGATTGTGGCGTCATTTTCCAGACATGATGATACCGACTCTACCGAGTTGGACGGCGAATATGACTCAGAACATGATCCTGATGAAGATATGCGCATGGAGGACGATGTGGATGCACCGGACCGCGTTGAATCAGATAGCAATCTGGATGTGGAAAGGGACAGTGACTAAGACAATGAGAAAGATGCAGAGGAGGAGGATACGGATGAGGAGAATGAGGAGCAGGAGGAGGATGAGGATGATGAAGAGGATGATGGCAAAGAACGTCGGACGATTAGGCAGGGAGAGATCGTAAATACCTCAGCTGACGATATAGATATCATGGTAGAGAACCAGCCAATGGTGCTATGTGTGCAAGCCCAGCAGATGCCCAAGCAGACCCCACAGCCACAACCTCCGGCACCTGCCCCATAGCCACACACCCCGGAGCTTCGCCCACGACCACGAACACTGGAGACTCATCTCCTCAGAGCGCAGGAGGATTTGGGGCTTGTGACGCCGCGATAACCCTGCCCGGCGGTGCGATAACCCTGCCCGGCGGTTCGAAGTCTGCCCGAAGGTGAGGCAGCCGGAATCACTTCGGAGGTCAATGTGGATCAGCAGAGGCTCGGCGAATCGGCAGGTGGTGATAATCTCTCCGATGTCCCTCTCCCCCACGTCCCTCTCCCTGGTGACCCTCTCCCAGATGCGTGCCTGGATGGCTCTGTAGGCAAGGAGTCAACCAGTCCACGTCTTGCTGAGGGGGTGATGGTTGTTGCATTCGGGTTAGGGTCGGGTTCCTGTCCTGTTTGTTTCCTGTGTTTGAATCAATTTTTCTCTGGCATTGATTGTTACACATGTCAAAAGGTTATTCGATCGCTCAGGGTTTAATCTATTCATAGCATTATGGGACATCGTGCATGCAGTGTTTTTGCAATTCCTGGTGTGTCAGGGACCTCCTTGTGATGGTGATGAGGCTTGATAGATCTCTCACGTTGGCTGAAAGTATCGTGAGCATACACACTGGGCTGCTCAGGCCCACTACCACTTTTTGTCCGTTTCTATACTGAACACTCCAGTCCTCGCGTGTCTTCAACAATGCCAGAGAAGACGCAGTTCTGTTGCCCCGAATTTCCATGCCGACAGAAGTTCATCTCAGCCAGCTGGCATCTCAACCATGTCTGATCACACCGTCCTGAACACCTTCAAGTTGCACACCAGAAGAATCTGACTATTCGCAGCGCACCCTGACGCGATGAACCTGTTCACCGTCGCGACCTGAACCCTAACACAGATCCAGTCGAAGAATTGGACGCGTTTCCCAAACTCACACAAGTTGCAACCATCGCAGACTCTCAGTCCCAACCACCACCACCACCTCTGTGGCGGACGGAAACATACTCAAGCGCCGGCGCCATGCTGATGGATTACATCGCTGAGCCATGGAACACGACGCTCAGGGTTGCATTGAGACGAACCTACAGAACAATCCCTACTCCCTGTTTGCGACGTGTGAAGATTACAAATATACCCAGAGTGGGACCAAGCAGAAGGGTATGGAGACATACTATGACAATGTGCTGAAGGAAGAAAACACCGCTCCGTGTTTCCCAAGCTTCAAACACTGAGATGGCGTCGAGAGTCTCGTGGCTAGCATACCACATGATCAGGCTCATGGGGAGTGGAAAGTACACAATCTCGAGGATATGAGATGCAATGTCAATCACCAACGCCCTATCAAAAACTGGAGTTGAGTCATCATCAGAAGCATGAGATGGTTGATGCGGCAGCCACCCTATGCCGAGCATATCATGTACGCTGTTCAGCGTTGCTTTGACAGTGATACACCACCAAACGCCTCTATACTGTCATGCACAATGCTGACTCGTGGTGGGAGCCACAGGCACGCAGAGATACTCGAAGATCATAACGTCCTAATCGAGGCTAAGGCAACGATCAGACCGGGGGATACACTGGTTCCCTTGAACTTTGTGTCCGACGGAAAACATCTCTCGAATTTTGCTGGAGACAAGCCAGGCGTGGCCTGGCTATATGACAATTGGTAATCTATCTTCGATGATCCACCAGATGCCCTCCACCCACACCGTCATAATCGTCGCTCTCCTGCCGATTATAATCAAACACGGCACTATTCCTCAGATCCGGCTCGATGAGCAGCGGCAAACACACCGAAAGGTACTTAAGGAAGTACTCCAGCCAGTACTCCACGCTGTCACCTTTCAACAAAATCCCAACGCCAAGAGGGTGTATTGCAATGTTCTCTGTGCAGATGGTAACTTCAGTTGTTGCAAACCGGTTTTAGCAGCATGGCTGGCAGATTGCCCTCAGTATAGTGACCTACATCATATCGAGCGGCATGTTCATTTCTAGTGTGAGTGTCCAAAGAACCAACTTACAGATTTTGTCCCTCCTGACAGGGAACACCCCCGGAGGAATCACAACCTATATAGAACGCTCAGCGGTACCGAGACCAAGGCACCCGATGCCAAACTTTCGTCATGCGATGTTCACCGAGGATTCAACGTGTTTTGCCATATTCCCTATATTGTGAGCGACCTACCCAAGCCCGACCTCCTCCATACAATCCAGATCGGCATGCTTGACCACCTCCAGAAGGACATTTTCCACCTCATGGAGACGCATGAATGGCTTGAGAAGTACAGTGCAATCAGGTAATCCATGCCCCATTACCACAACCTCACATCAAATATTAAGTCATATGAGAAAGTTTCTCAATGGTATGGGAAGGAGATGAAAGAGATGAGCCGATACCTGTGTGGAGTTGTAACCCAGTCTCTATGAGGAGGAAGTCCTGCTCAGCGTCCCATATTCAATCGTGCAATTCAGTACACACGGGCATTGTTAGACTTCTATATGTACATTTGATATACATCTTACGATAATGCAACTGTGAGCTTCATGGACGATGCCTTGTGTTGTTTTCACACCTCCAAAGAAGTTTTCTTACTCGGCAGAGCCGGCGAAAAGGCGAAGGCCAAAGCCAATGTCCTAAGAACGGAACTTGTAATCAAGCGAAGGGTACACAACGAAACAAATCCTGAAACTTGGACTCTGTCCTAGGAGCAGCTCGAAATGCATGCCTGCCGGGGTTGTATAAGCCACAAGATAGATGTTTCCGAGGCGTTGGATGCCGTCTTCCACGTTCCGCAAATTCACTTGATGTCCCATTGGGTACAACAGATTCATCGATACTGTTAGGGGTCCCCTCCTAGCAGTGATAGTGGCTGCCACCACGTTAGTGAAATCCTTTAGCGGGGGTTTCACTAGTCACATCTTGATTGGATAAACCGCATGGTCGGTTTAGCGGAGTCATTGAAAGCAAAAACGCTGCGGCGGCTGATTTGACGATGCAAGCAACAGCCAGGTACATCCCGTTGTGCTGATTGTTTTCCAACCAGATTCACTTCTGGAATACTATGCGGTTGTACGAAGTACACGGCAGTCGTGATTAAAAGGGCTCTGCGGTTTCCTTAATTGGAGGCGTGGCACACCCGGGTTTTGAATACCTACGCACACAAAGACTGAGGGAATATGGCGTTGGCAAGGTAGCCAGAAGCGGACATCCGGCATTGAGTTGAGGAGATGGATCTGCAACAGTTTAATTTAAGAGATTGTCTCTTAATTGAACGCGCATAAATGTTCTATGTTGGCATAGCACTGCATTGACTATAAGACTATGAACTACCGGAGATGATATCAAAGGAGAGACGTGGCCATTGTGGGCACGTTCCAACTACCGACTACCACCTATCATTATGAGATATTTAATAGAAGTTATGGTTTGATTCTGAGATTAGGGGTAACCATGCATGAACACGTAGCCATCGCGGATGCGGGTTCATGTCCGACAGGCGCATTTAAATAAGACGCAAGGGTATCTAAAGGGCAAACAGATAAGTCCCGCAGATACGTGGTTATGACATAGCGAGGATCATAGTTCCAGTTGGAATCCGAAATGTCTGGGAGGATGTCCAAGGGACTATAAAGGAGTCATATTGTTCCGGAATGAAGAAAGAAAAAAGAGGAGAGCAAGAGAGAAAAAACGATTCCTACCAGCGAAGAAATATCCTTATTTATTATTAAGTTTTTATGATACCTATACCTATTATATCTATACCTAGAATCTATTAGCTTTGTGTAGCGGCAGCCCCGCACCTTATGGAAGACATATTCAATATATGACGATTACCTTCAAGAACGATAACGACGTTATAGTATACGCTTTGGAGTGCGTAATAGCTTACGCAAGACGAACTCAGCAAATCTTTGTGGCACATTGCGTCTGGTGGCTAGCTTCCATCTTGGGACTCGAGCAGGAGTTAGTTTCCCATATCGATAGGATTCAGGGCCCAGGGAATACAGCCTTACCGAAACAACGCTCTCGAGAAGTTTCGCCTACCCCTAGGGACCTCGTAAACGAACAACACGATAACCAAGTATTCAATAATACCGAGAATCATACGACGAAGGAAGTTAGGGATCCTGTGATCCAGATTCCTCCGGGGAATCACTGTTCCGTTGTTCTGGAGTCAAGGGAGGATCGTCAGGACCAAATTCTTAATGAGTGTGAGGAATACCTAAGGGATTCGAAACGGCTAAGGGAGATTGCCGCCCTTAAAGCAACAGGAAGGACTCTTACTGGCTTAGTAAATCCTACGACTATTTCCAAGAAGCGTTTGAGGAAAAAGGATCAATACAAAAGAAAGTCAGCGGGATTGTCCCAAGCCATTATATCTAGGGAAGCTGTAGTTGTCAATCAGAAGAGTTACGATAGAATCGAGAGGATTTGTCCAACTGAAATACAGAGACGGAAATCAGCAGGCAAGTGTTTGCGCTGTGCATGGCCAGAAGACAACAAAGGGAGCCATAGAGTAAAGGATTGCAGACGAGCAATAAAATTGGATAAAGGGACAGCGTTACCCAGGGATAATCAACATCAGAAATCAGTTGGATCTTCGGGAGTAAAAGATCTTGAAGATAGTACCGGTTCCGAAGTTAATGTGACTACGGACAGTTATAGTTCCTCAGAATAACATAAGGAAGGATCATACGGCCGTACACACCCAAAAGTACTTAGCGAAGTATTATTGGATAGGTGTTGCACCCCCGTAACAGATACAGAGCCTTGCAACAGGGTTCTGCCAAGAGACAGGAACAAGCACATAAAACGAACCTCAACGACAGTTGGAACGCCTCCAATCACAATCTCAACTGCTTTCCGCAAGTAATCACCCATCAGTTCCGCATTCTCTGCGTCGAAATCAGAGATCTCAATCTCCAAGTCCTTGCTCAGCGTCGGGAGAACAGCGCCGCTGCCTGCAAGTTCCAGCCATCTCATGCTGATCTGGCTGCCCCCCTAGGCTCCCTGTCATATACAATGCCCGAATTCATGGGACGCCACAACGGCCGTGATGGAATGCATCCTTACGCTATGATCAAAGACTTCAGAGCAGTACTTGATAATACACAAGACGCAACGCACCACATAGCAATATACAGTGGCAAACGTGAGTTTAGTAATCATCAAAGTCATCCCAAGATGTATAGATCGGATCAATGACTGCACGCAATGGAGCTCCGTATTTACCATGGTATCACGGTTTAAGTTGAGGGTGCAGATGGTGAACGCTCATCTCAGATGTGTAAATGGACAGTAACCAAGAGCTGCTGTGGAGGGGTTGGGACGGAATGACTGGGTGTGGGCGAAGCAATGCCCTGGGAGGTGTTATGGCGCGCTGAATGGGGGTCTCCCGTGGCAACTGCAACAACTATTTATGATCAAACTCCTAAACGAGGATGGACATTTCGTTGTGTACTGGTTAGCCCTTGAGCACACCACAAGACCTGAAAACTCAGATGACCCAAATCCCGTCTCGAAATTTCTACAAGTGAGAAATGCACCATGAGCTGTTGCTTTGCAAAGTGTCAGGGTGGCAAACAATGTCAGCTGCACCCTCGTCATTCCACAAATAGCTACTAGTAGTAAGATAGGAGACGGACGGCATGAGCGATGGATAGTCAATTGCCATATAGATCTGGTGACTTGGAATGACGTGTATAATTAGTTAAGAGAGAATTGGATTTTGCAAAGGGGTAGAAGGAACGAGAGGATAGATTTACACAGCTTCCCACATTGCATTGCAATCCCGGTGCAAGCGCGTACCCAATGAACACATTCCGACATATGGTCACAGTAGGCCTCAACACCAGAGTGATCGGTTAACACAGGAGGCCGACAGAACGAGAAGAAATGGTTATCCAGAGATCACAGGGCACTATGGAATGCGACGTGTGGAACTGACGCCGGGCGGGGAGTAGTCCGCCACCTGGGTGTCTTTGACGGCAGTGACCGAGCCCGTCCACTCTCACAGAGCCATTCCACCCATACGGAAAACAAATTTGCTGATGCAGTAGTGGGTTGCCACAGAAGACTCTGATGCAGTTAAGCCAAATCGCCGTAATAGTGACGTTGCCGCTTAATCTAAATGACTGACCAAATGTGCTATAAGCTTTCCAACTAACAACGGCAGGAGAGAAGTTGTTTCTACTCCCAGAAATATTCAAGTTGCAATATATCTCAGTTGAAGTAACTGTTCCCATTATATCTCATTGCAGATGATGGCCTGATTCTTATCAGGAGAGTAACTCTTCAAAACCAATCATGCAAGAACACAATCACTGTTGGGAAGTGTGGTCCTTTATCAGTGAGCCTTGCTCGAAATAGTTCAGTGCTCTGTGATATGTCAAACAAGATCATAACTGCAGCGGAATACTGACGATGGCCCCTATGGGGTGAGCAACTCTCCAAACCCACCTATGAATGAAATCATGGCTATAAAAGAACAACAAAGCTCTGGATTTGGAAGGGTAGCCCAACCAGCAAAAATGATACCTACCTGTGAAGAAGAAGCTGATATATTACTGTTGTTTTCAGTTCTTATTTTATCACAATTAGTATTATTTCAAGTGTATTAGTAGTATCTATTAGGAAGGTATGCGGTTCCCCCGCCGCATAGACGATCTGAAGTTCAAAGACAAATCAGATATTATGCTGCCCGCGGTATCCTCAGTGCTGCATGGCTGCAAGAATGAAAATCAGTTGGTTGTAGTGCAGTGAATTTCGTAGCTAGCAAGTATAATTCAGTTTACCGATATATTAACATATTATTGTCAATGGAACATATTCCTGTCTGATGGTTTTGAGGACTTGGTGCTTACTCCCCCAGAAGAGAATTCAGATGGGTTATCGTTACTTGTTGAAGCGAACATTCCCGAGTTAGATATTTCTGAGAATACCATTCACTGTCATCTCAATCCAACCACTCTGAAGCATCTCTCCAGGGATAGGCTTCTTTTAAATCATAGAAGATTTGAACAAGCCACTATATGACTCTGTCAGGATGCGTATTTAAGAAAAAATTCAAGTATCAAATTCCAATGATACAGCAGTTGGAAGCTGCATTTAGAATGCAAAGTAAGATGCAAAGACAACACATGTGCAATCATGCATACAGCGGAGAATTGGAGGTTATAGGTGGTGATGCTTACGAGGTATTCTTGCGGATCATATGCAACTGCACCATTATCAAGTACCAGAAAGAAACATTTGAAGATTAGTGGCAATGTAGAAAGCTTTATCAAGGGGCGAAATATTACCGCCATTAATATTAATTAGTCACCCAGATTAATTATGGCAAACACTTTACTATATAGAGTAATCACACAGATTAATTATACAAAATACTTCACACCATTGGGTGATCATGGAGATTAGATATACGAAAGAATTTACGATATCGATTGATCACCCAGAATAATTATTCGAATACATCAGGTTGATATTTATCACCTAGAGTAATGATGTTTACTGCTAGTACTGCCCAACACCACAACAAGATGTAGTGACAATCTACCAGGTTTCATCTGAGTCGACAATAACCATTTGTACAATCTTTGTATATGATTTCGATTGGGTACCAATGCATTGTGTGTGGAGATACGCATAAGATTTCCGTAACAACTACGGCCATGTACTAAGCACGTACCATAAGTATTGGTAGGAAACCATATCTATATTTACTGAGTTGGAAACAGCCCCCTAACAACTATGCTATAGGTAAATTGTTGTGATGTAGCTAGTGTTAGCAACGGGTGCTAGTAACCTGCCAGCAGTCCGGGTTTGGACACGATACACAGTGTGTATTGGTCCTAGACCTGTGCACACTCACGACCAGCTTTGTCTTAGCAGGGACGTTACCTCACCTTGACATAGAACCGTGCGTTGTTGGCCAGATTGGAATCAGACCATGGTCCCAATTATATGGTTTCTACAGCTTTGGCCGCAATTAGGTCAATGAGTTCCGTTCGTATATTGACATGATGAACACGCAGATTGCGCAGTTTCATGAGCTCGTTCACCTCCAGCATTCCGATTTGTGATCCAACTGATATTCGTTTAGTGGCTGTGAGATGAGGGCAAATTGTTAGTGAGTTTCAGGGATTTTCGATAGCAACTCCAAGAATATTGGTCGGCTCACAAATCTCAAAGCGGCAGGTACAAGAGGCGCTCAAACTGCACAATCTACATATTGATCATATCGTGATATGATCAGAACTCAAATACTTAATTGGATCAAAAGTTGTGAGGTTGAAATGCCGGGTTTTTGGTGGTAAATCCAGCCCAATTGCAACGGTCCGGGTTTTCATGTGGTAAAACCCAATGCAAGGGTTCAGTTCAGTCCTAACCCTAACCCGAAACCGTTCTAGCGGGTTGGAACCTTTGCTAACACTAGATGTAGCAAGAATAGCTGAACATGTGTCATCCTCATGACTTGACTATAAAGAGAGCACAATGCTTCTGCAATAAGACACTCTGAGCCCTACCAGCAATCGACTGTCGGTTATTGGCAGCCAAGAACACCTTAGAGTATCATCAAGAATTCTGATTGCAGTTGGGACATTCATTGTTATATGAAAAAGGTCCATCAAACTATAGTCGGTGGACAATCCAAATGCCCCTCTCAGCTCTGACATACATTTTGGCCATTCGTTATTATGAGACAATTGATGACAGCATTCTGTTGTATGGTCTGTGTTTGTGAGAATGATTTCTATCAGATCAACAAACTGAACATAATTGTGAATGAGTAATGATTGTTGAACATGACACGCTGTATGGGATTGGACTATCATCGTATCTGATAGACTTAGATTTGCCTTGCCCCTTACACCGAATACACCGTGGACATTTGCAAGGAACATTCTTGAGGTGCCAATTATGGTTGCTAGTTTGCTCTGGTTAGAGTTGACAACAGGATGTGGTTTAAAAAATACAAGGGAAAATGAATAGAGCAGCTTCTGAATACACAGCTGCAATTAGTTAATACATGATATATTAGTCTCTGGGAGTCCAGTACCCCTGTAACTGTTTAATCTTGGAAGAATTCAGTACTTCCTATACATGAAGGTCAGGATTGTCAGCAAAGCTATTACTTCAAATATTGTCATATATATTGTCCAATAGCTACTTGTATCAGTATCTATTACCATGACACATCAGGATTTCAGGCAGAACATATCAGAGATTGCTAATGCAATGATAACAAGGCTCGCTGTTACACCTTGTAGTATATTTGTCCTATCAACGAACCATCAAAATTCCAAAAATATAGTATCTGTAAAGAAACCTATCTGCAGAACAAATTGTGAATGAGATTGGTGCAACTATCATTATAACCCAATTATTGAATGTCCAAGTTATGCTACTAAACTATATACGGGATCGCAACTTCTGACACCGATCGAGGATATGTGCAGAAATGTGAAGCATGCCCATCGTTGGAGTCAGTACAGCGGAGTAGTGCTGGTGAGCCCGACCGGAGTGCCTGAGAGTAATATATGTGGCTTTGGGGCGGTTATACATTTTGCTGATGATTGCGTCGTTTTTTCCAAAATGGCCAACCGCTCCCAACCACACGTTTTCTTGTGCTGTTTAGTATTCGTGTTTGAACACATGTAGATTTTGACAGGCTTGAGAATTGTGAAACCATCATTCCACCTCTGCATGCTAGCGATTGGGAAGCCATTTGAAACCGCTTGCTGTATAATCAGCCATGTTGATTTGAAATACTTGAGAATCGATGTATTGGTGAATGCCCTTTTCGGCCACAGTAACATCAGTTTGTTATCCCAGATCCATTCCCTTCTGAGCTTGTTTCACATCCGGGACTTGTGTGCTCTATTCAGCAGGTCTGAGGTTGGTGTTATTATCAATTGATGTTTCCTGATGAATGGCAGTTAGGTGGTTATGAATGCAAGGAGTACATTATTGTCCCAAATGGACTCTGGGGTTGGACAGTACTCAATCATGAGCACATGGCCTGACTTGATGTAGATACCAATGGTGCGAAAGATATAGCCCAGAGATATGACTTATGAGACTCGAGAATGGCCATTTTTGCAGCTGCTGTAGAGGCGGATCTGTTGCTGTCACTGCCCATTTATTCATACCTTCTCTTCATGCTCCTTTTCATTGGTCGAGTACATCAATATGATATCCAACAAGGACACCGTCAAGTCATCAATGACACAGTCAAGTCATCAATGGAAGGCTATAAGCAATTATTGAATGAAGTTTAGAAGGTAACTTGTGCCTTTGGCAACACCAATGCAGTGTTGTCAACCGTCCAGTCCGTCCTGTGCCTTGACAGAACGGTGGCGTTCATTTCCACGCCGGACTGGGGCGGACTGAAGGGACGGCTGTTGGCTGTATAGTTCCGTTACCGGCCGTCCCCAGCAGACATCGGCCGACATCCATAGATGACATACAAATGATATTTCATAATAGATATTTGGCTACCATAGGCGCATTCCTCTACTATCGGGACTGGGAAGCAAGATCCTGCACCATCTGCTCCATCTGAACCATATGTGACTCTTTTGTTCCCAATATCAAGCCCTGCTGCACCCATGATTTCAAGTATTCTGATGTCTCAATAATATCAGCACCCAATTGGTTTCGCTGATCACTAATAAAAAACTTTGCACTGCTGAATAACCACTCTGGCTTATTAGACATTGCTGGACTGCTGATGAGTTCAACTCCCATATGAGCAAGAATCGACTAACAAGGGTCATCTAATCTTTCCACCCAGTATTGATGAGCACCTGATGGACATTTGTCCTCTGGGTCCTGCTCCTGGAATGGCTCAAAGTGATCCAGGGTATCAGCCGCTTGCCACTGATGTTTCTTTGATTTCCTGTGTAGTACATTCGGTGCTTCCTCTGTGACCATAATAACAGCAGTAGGTGTAAATGCTAGAGATGGCCGAACCAGTGGAACCTTTGTTTGACACTCAGACCCTTGATGAGGACGAACTGCTTTCTCTGCAGCTGATATCCAAGAGGGACTATCATGCCATTCATCTCGAAACCACTGCAACTTCATTACCTGGTGCAATGTAATTGCACTATAATCTACTGCAGTCTCATTGATCTTGTTGTAGTACTCTTCAAGCAGTGGCCAGGTTTGTTGATTGCAGTGACGTTGAGGCATCGAACATAATGAGATGGGAGAGCATTGTATGCAGCTTTTCGATCCTCCATACACAGCAGATGTTCATTGATTGTGGGTATGACATCAAATAGAGCAACTTGTGTTGGATGGCCTGCAAGCATCAGCTGCCATTTTCAGAATCGATGGAAGAAGTGTATTATGTCAGTGAGAATTGCCAAGTCTTCAGGATAAATTTAATCAAGCTTCACTGCTATCGGTAATGAGTCTTGCTCACTGTGTACGCTAGGTCTAATGGCAGATGATACAACCTCTTTCAATGCCTCTCAGAATTGTAGAGCACATACAAGATCATTGTAATCTCCTCCCCATCCTGTTTCAATTCCATAAAGCAATGCAGTTGCTGCACTCTCTAGATGAAGATGCTTTACTTTCTCTTTAGACTTTTCTCTAGGTTACAGACTTTAGCCAATCCAATTGATTATGTTGTGAAGTTTGCCAATTGGTCCCCATCTTCACCAGAGAAGGATTTTGGCTTCTTTATCTTATTGGTTACAATGAGATTCTGCTTCATGCTCAAACACTTAAGGATCCTCCCTCCATTATCGAGTCTTGAAACCCAGGTTGATTATATGTCGATGACACTGTAATTGACATTTAACTAGCTTGAACTGCATATTCAACCCCCCAAGCTTTGTGAAGTGAAACTTCATCACAGCGTCATTATTGCTTGCATCGTCCACAGTAAATTATCATATGTTTGGTTCAATCTTATGTTGTTATGCTACTATCCAAAATAATTGAACCAGATTTTGCCAGCGACACCTGCATTTGAATCTGCATAGGTGAGGTACCATGGATTGTTAAATACTGCGCCATGAGATCCAGTATGTAACAATTCCTTACCAGGGTCAGTATTTCGGTGATATCCACAAATCGGAGCTCAAGTCAATCTGTGTTGAATCATCCGCAATGTTATTGATAATTTGTAGCTTTCAGGATAGGAATAATTCCATGTTCGATGACCGAATTCTAAAATGAGATTTGGAAGTTCAATTCTAAGTGACCTATTATATGCAGACTGTATGATAATTGATTAACCATTGACTTGAACCTATGCTTGGAACGTGGAACATGCGAGGTCAGACATAGGCGATATTGGTCAAAATGATGTGATATCCGAGGCAGGACACAATGTTTGAAGTGCAAAACCTACAATCAAGACAACACGATTTGAAGCTTGGTCAAAGTCATAACGTACTTCACGAATTCAAGAGAACGAGTAAAGAGTGAAGAAGAAGACAACCATTCAATGCCAACATCCTCTCTGTAGATACAATTTGACTGGTACCGTCCAACCGTAATCGATGATGGAATGTTCCATCCAAATTCTTTTGCATTGTCTGAAACACCATCAATATAAGTCCTTAACCATACAACGGTGCCACATTGTCCGAAGTCGCCCCAATACAGGCCACTTGCTTATCTTTACAAATTATCCTGCCACCATTGTACAATATTTGCGCTTTTATCAATGTCTCTGCCTTTCCTTAATACAGATTGGTGCACGCTGACCTGAACAACTTCTATTTACGATTCAGCAGCCCCCCACTCAATGCGAGCTGTAACAGTATCTGCCCTTCATGTCCGAGTTCTTCCGAGGACTTTCCCCAATTGGCCACGTCGCTCTGGATACAGTGCGTGGAGTCTATAGATGGCTTGCAGCCCAACAACATCCTTTGCGCCATCCCAGGTTGTTTGATGGTACCGCGTCTATAAGACTAGGCACTATAGCAGACATCAATACACTCGAGCATCTTCCACCCCTTCTATGTGGAATTCTGGATCTCTAAGTACTTCAACTCGTGGAGGGGGTAACGCTCATTGTCCATTCACTGTATCTGTCCCTTCCGGATCGAGGAGGGAAATATGTTGTACTTTATTGATTTTCATTTTCCCGGGTAAACCTAACTCGAACTGATCCGGTGACACTTGCTTCGTCAGTCAGTGAGATTCGAGGCATTCCAGTATTACTTCCGAGATGGTCAAGGTGCTGTTATAATCCTAGTATCCAACCAAACTTGCAGAACCCACCTGTACACGGAGTCGTGGGAGTCGAGACCTATTTGTCCCTTGGTCAATAACCGCCCGATGGTGTCTCATCACAACCCCGAGCTGTTCGTGGATTGGGAGGTTGGACATCTCCACCGAGTCGCAATCCACCCGTCTCGGATCCCAGCATTACTCCTGCTGTTCTTCAAAGGTCATCCTTCAGTCTACCCCCGATGCAACACAGACCAAAGAGCACTTTGTAGTCTTGGAGGTCACTCTGTTCCCAGAAGACTCTGCCAGTACCGACCATCTTACCCAGCTATCAGATTGATAATTCACAATGAGCGGTAGGTATTGTTCCATACTGGCATTCATTCCTTCCGTTTGTCCAGCCATATCACGATGAACTACGGTCTACAACTTCCTCTCGATTGCAAGATGTACGCCCAACCACCTCCAAAGCACTGCTCCTAAGTCGGGTACCCTATCCGATAATTTGCCTTCAGGAGCCATTGTGATCTTAAATCATCTTGGAAAAACATTTCGACAAGATGTCAGGCATCCACAGCATTTCTCAATTGCGCAAAATGTTGTGTAATTGATCACCGACCCACAAGCCCCCATATAGCATCGAACAGTTCGTATTCTTCTAACCCTGTCACCAATTTCATTGTCAGAACTTCCCAACTCTGTTCTGGTACGGAAAATGGTCATAATATCTCGAAGCTAGCAAGCTGGGGACTTTGCGAACATTGACCATTATGACAATTTCTTCCATACCAATCAACATCTTTCTTCACATCTTTCCAGAAGAATTATCCGCGTGGCAGATTCTAACTTTTCACTCTTCCTTGGTGTCCCGCCAGGTCCATATGATCATTCTCTTTGATCAGATGTAACTGGAACTCCGTATTCACAGGTACCTACTTCTTCCCTCAATAATACAGGATTCCTTTGTCTTGTGTGCACTCTGCAACCGTCATGTCTTTCATCCACCTCCCATGTCAAATTGCCAGTATTACCTTTACTGGTAGCAGGTCTTCCTCATATGCTTGCTCAAATGACACTCCTTATACAATAATGTTTGCTAACATCTGTGATTGTTCTGCCAGATGTTCAGGTTCCAAATCAACTGGTTTCGTCATTTTTAATCTCTTGTCCCCCCCCTTTGTTTGGTCTCCTGGCCTTCTGGTTAACTGATTGGCCTTTCCATGCAACTTGCGTGGTTCATCAACATTGTCATAATTCAACTGACATAAGAACTCCTCACACCAAGTCTGACTTTGTTTCAAAATCACCTTTGTCAAACAATGATCCAGGTTTTTATAGTACTTCGGCAGTGGGAGCTTCTGTGACACCCCCACGACTTCAGGTCTCGATTCCGCGAGCAGTTTTATGTTGACTATGAATTTGTTATCATAAATATCAAAATTGCATTTTGCCAGTGTAGGTGCTTCTGTGAAGTAAGCCACGGGTCTTATAACACCCTCCTGATCCTATTATGACAATGCTCATGCAGAAACATAATCCGATTCATCTGTATCGATAATAGCTTCTTCTTTATTGTCAAAATCATGGAGGACTGGCACTGTGGTAAATGCCTCTATCATCTTCTGACACGTGGCTTGTTCATCTACCAATGATACAAATGGTTCTTTCTTCATTGTTAATGTGGTCAAAGGTTCTGCGGTGTCAGAGTAAGCTTCAGACAATGTCTGGGAATGATTACAGAATCCCAGAAACTGTTGAACGTCAAAACAGTTATCCATCGTTCCATTCTCTATGATCCTCCCTATGGCCCAGTGCCGGAAGTTAGCCACTACATGTGAGTCAATGGAAATTGTGATGGCGAAGCCGTGTATATGAGGTCACGGTTGGAATGGCGATCACCTCATGAGGCCAAATAACTGCAACCGTATCGCAACCGCTCGTGAGGAGCTAAATCTTCACCGATTACCTTGCTACACATCTGCACCCAAGATCACTCGCTGCCCCATGTGTAACCGTATCTCATGTAACACGACTCCGATTTATGCGACGCTGGAACGAGACATTAGATGCCGTACACAATTGTCTGGTGTTCAGTTTTTTGCTACGTTTTGCTCATGGGATTTCGAGAACCCCGATTTCACCCCTTTACTGACATATCATCACACGCACTAGGATGAACATGGGGAGTGGCCCCCTAGTATAGTGGTATGGTCTTGCCACCACTATGCTGTTGTTTACGGGTTTGAATCCTGTCACTCCCCCCCACCCGAGCAGACTCCTTGTACCGAACAAGTTGATTTTGCACTGCACCAATGCAGCGGATCGAGAGCGGACTCCCTGGAAATGCAGGTTGATGTTGCACGAAACTGAGCTCCCTGTGTTAAACGCCCCACAGGTTGAGCATACGAAGCGATTACGTATTGGGGGTGGGCTTGGTGGGTTAGTGGCCGTAGCGCTCTCCATGGGGCAGTGGGAAGCGGGAGGAAACTACTTTGCCTGAGTCAGAAGTAGGTGCTGCGTGACCATGTTTCGCCGTAGTTTAGCCGACCGTTGGATGGGAAGTTTCCAATGGACAGGGGTATAAAATGATGTTAAGTAAATGCCATGACCACCAGTGGTCGGCCGGCTTATGGTAACTTAGCTGGGCACCTCTTTGGGGTGAATGCAAAATGATTACAAACAAACTAACTAGGATGAAGTATTTCCACTACTATGCCCTGGATTGTAACAGTTTCCGGCCCATACAGCCTGCCCACGCCACCACCTCATGACATGTCCAAAAATCGTCATCAGAGGCCATCCTTTTTATCGTCTTCTTTAGTGGCAAATAGAACTTTCTGTCAAAGCGAATTGTAAATTATATGTGATGTGACTTTGTAAGTCTTACTGCGCCACCAAAATTCGCTCTCTGAACTGGCAATGCACCCCATGTCTATGCACTACTACCCACCATTCTTCTTTACAGGTGATTGAATTCCACAAAATGATGCATTTCATTATTGAGACACCACAGTTACTTGCATTTTGAACATGCTTAGCAAAGTTTGGCTAGAGATTTGGTATTTCTGGCTGGGATTTCCTACTGGCAAAGCCACCATCCCACCTACTTTCCCCTCTCAAGGTGTACTGAACATTGCCCATGACTCCAGCTCTGGCTGAGGGGTAGAGATATGCCCTCTTTGAAGTTTGACAAAGTGGGTTTTTTGCGTTGTTCACTATGAGAGCTGTGCAATGGGTATTGGTATCCCCCCTCTGAGCCTCAAGTCTTGGGCACATTGCAGATGGAATTCCTTATGTGCAATGATATTAGGACTTCAGAGCATGTCGTTAGCACAAAGTTTGAAGGATATTTTGGGGTGTTATGGGCAGAGTTGTAAATCTGGGCTGTGCAGTGAGATTTTCGAGTTTTTGGGACGCTGATCTTGAGAAAACCCTGCCAACAAAAACTGCCCTTTTTATCTGCACCCAATTCCCGTATAGTCCTTAATTTTTGCCAAAATGCTCTCAAGACATAAGAAAGTGGGTTTGTAATGCTCCCAGGCCACCCCGACAGAGTTGTGGTTCACTCGCGATATATTTGCAGCTGGGGAGTCGGTTGCCATGCACAAACAGCCCGGGAATGCCAAAGTTACGATCCAGGGGACAATGCCTGCTAATGAGATGAAGATATTCCCACTTTCCACCGCTACTGAGTGTGGAAGTGCAGAGACAATTCAGTTGTCGATCAGTGATGCCACTCTGAGTATCACCTGTCAATTTAGCACAATCATCTGGGGTTCACCCAGAGCCCTTTCAGTGTCTAAAATCGACGATAATTGGAATGCAGAAAACCTAATCAACAACGACCGAGATGATCTTCAAACTGAGATTGAATTGAATGGTGACACTGGCGACAAGTATCGATGCGCCATGTTACAACTGGCTATCATTTCGCCAGATGTAGTGGAACAGCTGCGAACTACAGTGGAATGACAGGAGTGAATGATCGAGATCCTCTTCCAACAGAATACCAAACTATTATCCGGGTGAGATTCGACAAACAAAAAGGACAACTGGGACCCCCCAAAGCCGGGACCATACTTTCAAATGGCACACAATGTTGACACCTTCGCCTGCTCGGTTCGCTCAAATATCTACATTGATAGCAACCTGTTCACAGATGACGATACCGACAGTGTTTGGCATGCCCTCAATCTGCTCGCAAGCTTGAGCAACCAGCTTGATTCTTAAATCCACCAATGAAGTATGATCGACCCAATCACCTGGGGTGCGAACCAACTTACCAATGATTCCCTGTGCCATGATGACTTCAAGCTTTTTGTTACCGTAATCCGAATGATGAATAGTGAGAATTACCATAATCTCAACGCAGACACCAGACTCTATCTTGAGTTTCCCCAGGTTACCATGACAGGGATGAGAATGTACAGTCATAAGGTAACCGACAATGACAAAACAGGAGAGAAGCTGCCTTGGATGAAGAGCAGCAGAAACCATCGTGCTACCATATACTTTGGGTGGGCCACTAACTCCCACTACACCGAAAAATCAAGATTTGTGGCAGTGAGGAAGGGATGTGTGACTAGTGATAGCAAAGGTTCAGGGGCATCAGTTGGGTTTGGGTACATGTCCAAATCGAACCATTGCCAAATTGGCGGTCCAGTTTTCAATTTGCCCGATCTGTCAACTCAGGTAAAGTACAATTTTAAACTCCCAACCCGAATGAATTGGGCAGGTTGTCAGCGAGCCGCCCAGTCAGTCCATTTATGGATTTATATAAGGCTCTCTTTTTGCAGTTTGTCAATACCATCTTAACAAAATGGCGTTTTGAGCAACCAACAATATGTTTTGCATGTTTTGCCATTTGCGATATCAATCAATTTGGAATCTGTGGGTTTCCAATGATATATTGTATTTTTGCCTATCGAGGCAGTCTATCATACCGTTCTGGGCTATATGATCCATGCGATGCCTTGATTGCCAAATATCCAAGACATGAAACTGTTGCCGCTCCATTGATGCTCATTTTCAGAATGCGGCAGGGAGCATGTCGCTGCTGTTTTAGCCCCTGAAGGCTGCCAATATCTCTTCAATAGATGTCTACAACCAGTTCGAAGACAAATTACCCACGATGAAAAGCTATCCCTTTGCCGGTAACCGGGTTTGGGCCCACAGATGGGCCAGCTTTTATAATACACATCACACAACCACAATCCAGCCAAATGCCCCCAGAATAAATAGAAATACTCTACATATGGTGAAATTCATGAAAACAATTTCATTTGGGTGTGAAACATAAAGCCTCATTGCAGTCCTCA
>Ga0307512_10002519_pt1 | contig 22941 bp, 28 predicted proteins | sample 14_EM_MG_FD_200267 | JGI IMG/M metagenome (GOLD analysis project Ga0307512, IMG submission 200267) | Populus trichocarpa ectomycorrhiza microbial communities from riparian zone in the Pacific Northwest, United States - 14_EM | ecosystem: Host-associated > Plants > Roots > Unclassified | place...
TTGGGAGTTGGTCAGGTCGGCACATGTAGGTATTGTGGTGATCCGTTCTCGAACTGGACATGGTCGCCTGGCGACAGGGTACAAGAAAATAGGACAAGTGAAATGTTTCTGGGTCCAAGAGACATCCTCACAGGCATGAACATCGAGCACGGCGCTAATGCTAGTCCGCGTCAGGACTCAGGAGAGAATTTGCCCTGTTTGCGCGGCTGCATTTCCAGCTAAATTTGGTGTCATAAGTGCTGGCGAACGCCCTAACCACAACAGGGTTCGGAGATGAGAAGTAAGAAAGAAAGAGGCTATGGGCTGTGCGAAATCGATACAAAGGGGGGCATTTAATTTATACCTGAGAGGACTACAACCAGGATAATAGAGCTTCGATTCTGATCTCCGTCGCCCAGGCCAGGTTCATGATCCGCAGCTGACTGCGCAATCACCTCATACCTTATCCAGATACACATGCGCTTTAAAATCTCGCCACAGAAGTCCAGCACATACTGTATCGGTCCGCAGCCTGGAACCAGGACACAATCGAAAAGCTATGTCCTTGAGACCTCCACGGCCTCCACTACGCTACGGTATTGAAAATTCAATTGTGAGAATGTGTTTGTCCATATTTAGTCTTATTGGGCGCTTACAGTGCATGGGCGGGGTTCAAGACTTCAATAAGCTTCGAATTCAATCATCCAGTGGCAGTTAGTCGCTCACAGCATGTTTCTCCAAACTGGCCCGTCCAGGTATGGTCCGGTGATTTGAGGGTGTAGTATGCATTACTTGGCCTATGTCCTCCCGCGTCGTGGCCTCACATCATCTATGCGAGCGCGCCATAAGACTGCCATTCGAAACAAGAAGCGTTTCAGCTGAGAATGCTGATGGTGTTGAAGGTCTGTCCTCGTAGCAGTTAACATGTCTTCACGGTGAAGCGAGGTCAGAGGACCTGCATGTGAGAACGTAAGGCAGACCTGAGTTCAGAAGATGGGAGGGAAGAAGTTGTATTTATCCCCTGATCAAGTAAGTCCCAAGGGAGCTTAAATACAGGAGATAAAGGAGCACAGGAGGACACAGGACGCACGCAAGTAAGGATGAGCAAAACCAGTATAGTACAGTTACCGGAAATGGGGAACAATAAGGAATCGAGTACATCGGAGCCACATAAAATACAAATTCCACTGCTGTGAACGGAGGTGAGGTCGCGTCGGATGTGAGATCGGATCGACCAAGGCTGAGAGTGTGGCAGTGATGACGAGCGAGAGGTTTCCGTGGCCAACGGCGCAGTCCACCCTACAACGGTTCTCACCGACAACTGCGTGTACTGTTGTCTATCAGGCTCACAAAAGTTTAGGGCAGCATACAAGCACTGTCGAGCAGGCCTTGTCTTTGGAACACAAGACGACCCTCGGGCTGAACACTTTGCTTGGGAAGCTCGCGTCCTGGGTCGTAGTACTAGTAGCCACTGATCCCCTTTGCGATGAGTCACCGGTCACCGCCAGCCGTGGTCACTCTTCAACAACTTCAGGAACTGTTGTCGCGGAAATAGCGATCGGCTGTGGTGTCATTGTATGGAGTAGATATATTACATTACTGTGCTTTATATTTGCTTGGTTCAGATACAGTACATACCTTAATTTGCTTCCGTTGAGTACCTTTTATACTTTAGTAGTCGTGTAGCGGATCACTCAGTGTGTGTGCTTTCGTGCCCAACTGAGTCTGCATCCGTTACACAGTTGTTCCCGGTGCTCTGCTTTGCTTGCCTTTTTACCAACTCTACCTTTATTAGTTGCCACAACTGTCACATGCCTGGGCAATAACGAGAGATTCAGTGCGTGCGGCGCTTGCGAGTCTGACGAGCGAGCCCGCTCGGCAGTTGTATTACTGCTCTGCCTCACTGGCTGTGCCGCGGCGCCGATCTGGGATGAAGCGATGGATGATGAACCTTATATGCCTTTCGTGATATTGCATATTCCACTTATGTGTGTGTTCAGTCTGGGTACCTTTTCGTCTGCTGGTTTGGGGTGGCTATCGAAGAAACGATCTCTATTCATCTATAGGTCTTATAAGTCAAGCTCATTCCATGTTATGTGACTAGAGATTTGGCGAGCAGAACCTTTATAGTGAACGCACCTGTAGTTTTATTGCATGTCGTGACGGAAGTATGTTCAGTCAAACCCAATATTGAGTGACCATACCGTGACGATGTGTTTCACCGGCGGTAAAACGTCCTACCCCTCAGAAGCCAACAATGGTGACACGCATAACGACTGCTCGACGTTCAAAAGTGCTGTTCGCATAGCTATCGAAGGAACCACGGCGGACGAGTACTAGTCGCTTCTTGATCCACCCCTTGTACGATAGGGCGTTGATCTATTTCATGTCAATATCCCTAATATTCGTAGTTACGGATGGCGCATTCTCGTGTATCCTAAGTTTCTCCTATTAATACACCCCCTCTCGCCGATATGGTTGGCGAAAAACAATCGTGTGAGTTGCTGCTCACGACCTCCCTTCAATTTGCCCTACGAAACACTTACACAATCTGCGTGCAGACATCAGAATTTGACGACAAAAACAAGGCTAATTCACTGCTCGTCGATGAGCTTCTGAGTGCTGAGTGAAAGTCCAGCTGCTACTAGTGGTCACTGCTCAGCAAAAGTACATGGTCCTGGCCATGTTTTCATGTGTATGTCGAAAGCGCCTCTGAAACTCGCTTGCAGAACTTCCTGGTCCCGCCTGAGTGGTTGTCTCAGTGACGATGTCGGATGAGAAAAGTTGTTGGTCCTGTTGAAGGTCGTAGTGGTTCTTAGCGCGGGAGCACACATTGTGCGCATCTGGTTTGTGGTTACGGAAGCGTTAGTCGTCTGTCCATGCGCTATATCGAAGAGAAAAGGAAAAGTATTCACAGTACACGGGGGCTGGGACAGATACGGACCGCGTGCAACGGGCGTAGACGTGACAAAGTGCAAAGGAAAGGGATTGAATCCCGTCGGGTCTGTAGTACCATACACAATAACGTAAGCGTGCGCCAGGGGAACACGATAGGACAACGTACGTGAAGCCATTCTCGTCAAAGAGGACGTTGTAATGTGCCGGCTTACTCGTGCCGAGTATGCCCGCATGGCCATAGAGGTAAAAATCAAATTCCACTGGACTAACAACCGTCGTATCAATGACAGTGCCTGGAGGGCAATTGCCGCTGCAGTCGGCATCGGCGTCGGAGGTAGGAAAGAATACGACTTTGTGGCCCTTGTTAACGACGATAAGTGTAATTTTTGGTTTGAAGCCCAATCTGTCGCATGCGGCTGTGTGAGGTAGGAAGGTCGTCACTCGAAACGTGAGGAACAAAGATGCGGGAGATGCGGGAAAACAGGACGTACTTCGGACGCGGTCGAGCTCCTTGTCAAGGATAGCCCTGAATTCTCCTTCGGAGACCCCGTCTGCGAGATATAGGTAAGTTAGGACCCGGCTGGACGAGAATCGGAATCACGAACCGCGATAGAACAGAAGGCGCTTGGGAAACTTGCCCATCGCAGCCCTGTACTGCTCAAACACATGCTAGCGTCTACTCAGTCATGACGGCTTTCGTGTCAATACAGCAGCAAAAGTACGCACCACACACATTTCCTCCATATCGTCTATAAGCTCCCGGTGGGATGCCTGCACCCCAATCCTTGAAACATACTTCGCCCCGTTGCTGTCGACACTTCCAACGACGGAGGCGAATGATGGGCGACCCTTAGCACCAGGAGGAGGGTGCGTGACATCCGCACCTGTGGGTGAAACATGCGTGAGTCTACCTATGTACCATTCAGTGAGTCCTACCCATGATCATGGCTGGGTTTGCGGAATCGGCGAGGAAAGATATATCTCGTGGTTCTGCGACGACATTGGTCCCGCCAAGCTTCACATTAATTCTGATATATGTCGGGTCAGCGGAATAGAGGAATTGATCACAATACACCTACTTCAGCGTAATGTTCGCGTAATACTGCAGCCTTGCACGGAAGCACTTCGAGGACTTCATGCACTGCGTGGCGATGCCTGCCTGCGCAGAGACTTCAGCTCGTCGAGAAGGGTCATGATGAAAGGTCATTTACCGAGACATCGCCAAAACTGATGCGAAAAGATCATGGCCGTCAAAAAAATCCAGTTAGACTGATGCAGATAATCAGGCAATTACTGTTTAATGGCGGTGTAGATATCAGCACCGCCCTCCGGAAGGACAGCGACTATAAGTGTTGGTGAGGCCCCTCGAATCCGCTGGCACTCCTCGCAAGCAGCGCCGAGTTGCTGGAATGAGGGTCAGCCATGAAGGAGATAAGCGGCGAGATGACGCACGCGACTGATATTTCCTTGACCTAATTCCCATCTCGTGAACGCGGGCTGGTGATTGATTGTGATTCCTACCAAGATTTAGAACGGCCGGTAATAGTCGAACTTGGTTAAATTGCCTTACCGACTGCTTCGCAAGCCTTCACCAACTGCGTGACCATGTGCCTCACGGCTTCTTGGCGGAAGCGATGCTGTCGCTCGTAAACGAGGACAACCCAATTTGGGACTTGGGCGGATTTAAACATTTTCTTATCGAGCCTGCGAAGGTTCGTGTTATCATATGACAAAGCCTGGTTGGAACCACGTAACCCACATATTCCATGTACCGTTGCCCGGTTGCTTTATTGGAAGACATCAACTGATTTCGTCATGAGAGCCGAGAAGTGCATACGATGTTGGGTTGCTTGGATGTTGGGTTGTATTTTAACATCGGGGCTTTGATGACTCGGGCCTCGAGTTCAACGAGCGTATTTGATACGTTCATTCCAAATTGGCGAACGTATTGGGATTGCCCATATTGTAGTACCTGATGGGACATTATCAGCAGGCAGGCCATGGCCCAGCACAATAGCCAGAACGCACTCCTAAACCATCGCGGATACGCCTCATGCGTTCCCTGGGGCGCATCGTCGAGAACTCGAGTATCGAACTGATCTTGTCATGGGGAATGTGCTTCCGAACGAACTGACTTGGTGGAACCTGGCAAAGTTCTAACGGAATTGTAGCCCTTGATGAGAGCTACAGGGTGAGAGCGCGTGAGAGGAGAGGAAGAATATTGTACAGACCTCCACACATATCAGATCCGGGTTTTGGAGCGGTACGTTCAACTCGTTCTGAAAGTACTGCGCGACCGTCATAGTTTGTCCATCTCCGATCTCGAATGTTCGTTCTTGCGCACTCTCCCGAGTCAATTTTCTGACGAGACGCCGTCTATCGGGATCACGGTATGGCGTAGTGATCTGGATCCCCGAGATGAACTGTTGGAGCCGCAGGCGTTCGCGGTCGGGAAGTCCGTGTCGTGGCGCAAGAGCATTTGGAGTCGACAAGCCAAGGAATTCGAGTGCCAGGTCGATCAGCCTCCCGGACTTGTACATAGCACCAGTCGATATGTCGATATTGATAAGCATGCGATCGATTGCGGGTCGTAACGACTGGAAATATCCGCGCCATAACTCTATTCCTGCACCAATGGATCTTGTTTCCTGACCGGTAAAAAAAAAACTTTTTCTTGAAGGGTATCTGAGACCGGGTTCCATACGAATGGCAACATTCAATGCCTGATTGGAAATATAGATGATGAATCGGCCCTTTATGAGCACGAAGTGCACGTACCGTTCTCGCCCTCAGGCTCCATGTATCTGATCCAACAACTACGTTGTAATCGTCGCGACTTTGGAAATGCCTGGGAATTAATTGGATGTTCATTAATTCCTCAGCATCAGGCTAGCACGCACTCTGGAAGAATTGAGGACACATGCGTCAATCGAACTCTGAACTCCTGGGATCGAGTACCATCCTTGACCGATGAAAGGCTACCCACAGGTATTACGTACTGTAAAACGAGAACACGCTGAGTCGAAGGATGAGATATTATCCAGAGCGCCTACCTCGCAAGCCCCAGATTCGAGTTCAAGATCAAACGAAGTGAACAGATTCTTGCGTCCATCGTACACCCCAGGTCGCGCCGCAAGGCGACCTTCGATCTGTGTCTGCAATACATTGATGATCTGATGGTTTTTTTCAATTGACTGCGGCACATCATCTGGGAGGATGGCTATGAAAAATAACGGTCAGCGCTCGGGAAGCCCTCAGAGTCTGAGATCAAAGAGCTATATACGAACCGACTACATTATGTCAAAAATATTAGTAAGTCACGTGCCTTCGCAGCAGGAAAACCAACACGTGCCGTCATAATGATGTACCGTTACTGGGTCGAGCTTGACCTCAACATGGTTGCTATACACCATGATCTTCCGCATCGCGAAAGTTCCTTGACGAGGAAGACCCCGTTTCCGAAACCCATCGGAAAGCGTTGCTACCTTAACAGTGTCCATCTCACTGTTGCTTTCATTGGCTGAAGGGATATCTACAGTAGTCAGGGAGTGGTTCGGTTGTGAGATGCCGAATACCGTAAAATAGGTAGATACAGACCATACAGCGCGTATTTTATGGCCGGTTTAGAGCTTCGAAGGTGGTCCATTAGCGCCTCAGGTCGGAGGTCCCCCTGAATCTGGACAAGGTCGTCATCATGAACAAGGACCATGTCACACTCGTTTGCCTGCTATAAAGTCCATGTAAGAATGAAGGGTAAATATGTCACAACTTTAGCACTTACTTCCGTGACATATTCCAACAAAACGTTGAGGGGATCCCGATACTTTGAAAGCTTAGATGAAGGGCGATAAGAGCCAAGCAGAGTCTCACCTTGATTTCCGACTCGGAGGCAATTGACGTGAGTCCCTCATCTGACTCATCGTCATCACTATCCCTCGGCAGAATCAGATTGGATCCCGCCGCTCCTCTGAGCCGCCGAGGTAGTATCCTGAGGACACGGGCAACACGGAAACCTCGTACAAGCACACATTGATTCTCTGGTAGGTTCTGACGAGTACACGAGATCATGTCGGGATCAGTTCAGAATCTTTCTCAGACTCACACACCTTCCCTTCTGGTCCCCAGCTCCGCATACCTCCTCCACCGCTCCCAACTGAGCAATGCCAAGTGATGTCAATGTCGCGACCATTGTTCACCTTAACGCCGAGCGATACCTGTCCATTCGCATGGCCTTCCAAGAACGCAACATTGGCCCAAGATCTCGTGAGATGCAGCCCAGTAACTAAAACGATTTCCTCCATCTGTCCTATTCCAAGTCCAAGACCCCGAGCGAAGGCGAACCAGGTGTCGATATGACTGACTATCCACTTGCCAAAATCCCCCCGCGCTCGCGTGTCTTGTCGTCGAGCGGCTACCGGGAGATATAGCACTGCACCCCCTCGCCTCCCTGTGCACAAGAAAGAGACCTGCGGAGAGTCATCTGGCCTGAAAAAGCATCAGCGATGATGATGTCAAACCTCGTATCACAGTTACCCTGTGGCATGGACGTCTTCTCTTTCAGTCTCCGCGGTCACTCCGATCGAACAGTAATGGTCAGGTTTGAGTGTACCCCTGTCGATATGGTTCAAAATGTTAGGGATGAGTGGTTCATGGTGTTCTGGTAGGGGGATCCCGTGATGTGATGGGTGGTCTGCTGAGAGGAGAGCGTTGAAAAGACGGTGAAATTTCCCTTGACGTATATAGCCAACGTCGCCAATTTTTACGGAGTCATGCTCTTCCTCAGGCTCTGGCTCCCACAATGCGTGTCCAAAAGCAGGATAAGTGACCGCAAGCCTCTCGCGAAAGATATTGTAATGGGCCATATAACCACGTTCGGTGATCGGCGGAGAGTGGTCATGAAAGGTGTAGACAATCAGTTATCAGTAATCTATCTATCTGTCAGCAGCATGACCGGACCAGACGGAAATTTCCGTGAAACTCCGCAGCGCCGACCCCCCATCTCTTCTGGGACGCTTTCACCAATGACCATCGTTTGGCTTCGAGTGCTTCCAAACTGAAGACGGAGTCGGCATCACAAACCAACCAGATGGTGGAGGCTTCGGGGTCCGTTGTTACACGTAGTTTTGAACTCCTACAGCATTTATGCTGACGGTCCAGTATTCTCAAGGGCTTGGATACCGACTACTGTTGCCAAATTGACTTGCCCACAGACCAGATCTCTGCTGGTGGTGTCGTTCCTGCGCTTTGGCCCGGAACTAGCGCGAACACAAAGACTCGGCGATCAGAGAAGTAACCGCCTTCAACCCTTGATAACATTGCATCGAATTGGTGGATCTCTGTTCCCCACCCGCCACTTGCGACAGCGCACAGACCGATATCCTCAATCTCTGACCGTCTACTGTCCGGGTGCAGAATTTTATCCCACTTCTCACGGGGATTGAGTCCTATCTCCCTCCTTTGCCCTCTGCGCCCGTGAAACAAGAAATCATGCTGGCACGTTCCGTCCATCCGGTTCAACTTCCAACCAAGTTATTTCTATCAGGAGTCACCCGATTCTTGGTACGTCGATCCGGTTTTGTCGTCGCCCCTCCACTGTATTGAGACCCTGCTCTTGCTCCTGCGTCCGTAGTCATATCTTTCCTCGGATCCACTGTTCTCCTATCTGGGACTGCAGCCTTCTCAGCTCCACATGCGATGTACGGTAGGCGCAACAGGGCGTACCCGTTATATATTGAAGCTAGAGGGCTCTTGGAGGAGCTCAGCTGCCTGGAACTACCATGGTTCTCTGGCAACGAACGGACAACATAATCTCGTAACATCGACCCCTTCATTGTGATCCGCATCCGAGTTTTTCAACATCCAGACGCCCGAATTCGTCGCAGAGTATGGTCCTGGTCAAAGTACCGACTTTGGCATAAGGGTGCTGGCGGCGTCGTTGCTCAAACAGGAACAGGGTGAGAGATGGAATTTGGTGGGTAAAACACACAGCCGACAGTGGGACATTGGCAAGGAAGCGGTGCTACGGCGTTCTTTCGCACATGTGTCGTCGCTAGGTGGACAGGTTGGTGCTACTAGTAGGGACAGGGCGGTGATGTAGTCGACGATCCTTTGCACCACCGACGGTGGTGTACGTGTCAAACGTGATGATGGGCGATATTACCACACATACTGGTGATCTTGACGCTCGGCTAGGCGCCAGCGGAGCATGAACGCCTTAACAACTGAGAAACGATCGCACGGGATACAGTATAGGCGTGATGGGTAGTTCATGCATTCATGCATTGTTGGGGTCTGTGTGGTATGCGTCCGGTTTGTCGCCTTCGTCTCACGCATGATCTCATGTGTTGTACCATCCTGCTAAATTCATTAAGTACGCCACCAGTCGAGGCCGACTCACTTCTTGATTTGGCACTTTTGCTTACTTTCAATTGCTGTTCTTCAATGTCCAACATCCCTAACCTCCATAGCCACGGATCGTGTGTTGTCGCCTACTTCCGTCGACCTTCTAGATCTCTTCTACTAAGATATCCCCTCTTGGTGATGTGGTCGTCGAAAACCATTCTCATACACAGAACCCTGCAAGTCGCTATCTGCAACCTCCCCTCATCCTACTCTACAAAAAACCAGTGCTGTTTTTGCACTGACACCAGAATTTGGCTACATTACAAGGCTACTATACTGCCCACGATCACCAGTATGATGAACTTCTGAGTAGAAGCCCAACTGTCACACGTGGTCATCGATCAACAAAAATACATGGTCTGAGCCATGCGTTCGTGTGCGCGCCGGAAGCCTCTCTGAAACTCGTTGCCACCGCCGCTTGCCGAGCTTCCCGCCTGGGTGGCTGTCTCTGTTACAATGTCGAACGTGAAGAGTCGTTGGCCCTGTTGCGGGTCGTAATGGTTCTTGGCGCGGGAGCACACGTTGTGTGCATCTGAAATATGAAGAGTGAAGCATTAGTCGTGTGTGCAAGTGCTATACCGTAGAGAGAAAGTCTTACAGTATACGGGAGCTGGGTATGATACGGAGCGTGTGCAGCGCGCATAGACGTGACAGAGAGCAAAGGAAACGGATTGAAGACCGTCAGGTCTGTAGTACCATGTACAAGAGCGTAGGAATTCGTCAACGATGGGTACTACCGTCGAGTTGGGAACGTGACGGAATGACTTACGTGAACTCGTTCTCATCAAGGAGGACATTATAATGCGCAGGCTTGCTTGTGCCGAGCAGCCCCGCATGGCCATAGAGGTAATAGTCAAATTCCACTGGGCTGACGACGCCCGTGTCGACTACTGTGCCGGCGGGGCAATTCCCACTACGGTCGGCATCACGGGGTGATGTAGGGAAGAACACGACCTTGTGCTTTTTTCCAACGACGATGAGTGTTATTTTTGGTTCGAAGCCCAACTTGTCGCATGCGCCTGTTGTAAGATAAGAAGGCGGTTGAGAACACAAGGAAGGAAAATGCGGGAAAGTCAGACGTACTTCGGATGAGGCGGAGCTCTTCATCAATGATGGCCTTGAATTCACCTTCGGAGACGCCGTCTGTGAGAAATATATCAGTTGGGTCTCCTACTGGACGAGAATTAGAAGCACTGACCGCGGTAGAAAAGAATACGCTTGGGGAGCCTGCCCATCGCAGCCCTGTACTGCTCGAACACATCCTGGCGTTCAATAAGTAATCACCAATTTCTTGTCAATATGGCAACTCAAAGTACGCACCACACACATATTCTCCATGTCCTCGATGAGTTCCCGAGGGGATGACTGCACCCCAATCCTCGAAACATACTTTGCCGCATTACTGTCAACGCTCCCAACGATGGAAGTGAATGACGGGCGGTCCTTGGAACCAGGAGGGGGGTGAGTGATGTCCGCACCTAGTGAGCAGATCATGCGTGAGGCTAGTTATGTACCATAAGATGGGGGTTATACCGATGATCATGGCCGGGTTTGCGGAGTCTGTAAGGAAGGATATGTTGTGTGGTTCTGCTACGACGTTAGTCCCACCGAGCTTCACGTTGATTCTGAAAAGTTGTCGAGTTAGCAGAATACAGGATTATCTCAAACTGCCTACTTTAACGTAATATTTGCATAGTATTGGGGCCTTGCATGGAAGCACTTTGAAGATTTCATGCATTGAGTGGCGACACCCGCCTGCGCGTAAAAATCAGCTCGCCGAAAATGACCACGGGTGGCACGTCAATTACCGCGACGTCACCAAAGCTGATGCAGAAGGAACATCAAAAGATCAGTTATAGGAATTCAAATAATAAGGCAATTACTTCTTGATGGCCGTGTAGATGTCATTGCCACCCTCAGGAAGGATGGCGACAATGAGCGTTGGCGGGGCCCTTGAAATCCGTTGGCACTCCTCGCAGGCAGTGCGGAGTTGCTGGGATGTGAGTCAGCCATGAGCGAGGTAAGCAGCGAGATGACGCACCCGACTAATGTCTCCTTGGCCAGATTCCCATCTCACGAGGGCCGGGTCGTGGTTAATCGTGATCCCTACCAAGATCAGCATGTCTAGTGGTTGTCGAACTCGTTTTAACTGCCCTACCGACTGCTTCACAAGCCCTCACCAAGTCCGCAATCGTCTTCCTCGCGACTCCTTCGCGGAAGCGATTCTGACGCTCGTAAATAATGACCACCCAATGGGGAACTTCGGCTGGATTATACATGCGTTTGTCGATTCTGTGAAAATGCTGGCCATCACATGACATAATTTGGTCGTTCGATGATATAACCCACAAGTTCCATGTGCCTCTGCCCCGCTCCAATTCCTTGTCCGAGCACATCAACTTATTTCGTCATCAAAAAAGTAAGCAGCGCGTACCACGTTGGGTTGCCTGGATGCTGGGTTGTATTTTAATGTCGGGGGATCGATGATTCGGGCTTTGAGGTCCACCAGCGTATTCGAAACGTCCATCCCGAATTGGTGAACATATTGCGATTGCCCATGTTGTAACACCTAGTGGTCCGTTGTCAGCGTCGCAGCCAGCGCACCAGCGAGAACGTACTCCTAACCCATCGCGGATACGCTCCATGCGTTCATTGGGGCTCATTGTCGAGAACTCAAGTATGGAACTGGTCTTATCTTGAGGAATATGTTTACGGACGAATTGACCTGGTGGAACCTGACAAAGTTCCAAGGGAATTACGGCACGTGTCGAGAGCTGCAGTGCGTCAGTATGCACGAGAACATAGGAAGAATGTTGTACAGACCTCGACGCAGATCAAATCCGGGAATTGAAGCGGTATGTTCAACTCATCTCGAAAATACTCCAAAACTGTCATGGTTTGTCCATCTCCGATCTCGAAAGTCCTATCTCGGGCGCTCTCCCGGGTCAACTTCTTGACGAGACGCCGTCTCTCGGGATCCTGCGCACGGTATGGAGTGGTGACCTTGATCCCCGAAATAAACTGTTGAAGCCGCAAACGCTCGCGGTCTGGAAGTCCTTGGCGGCCCGCCTGTTGCGGCGCAAGAGCATTTGGTGTCGACTTGCCAAGTACTTCAAGCGCAAGGTCGATCAATCGCCCGGGCTTGTACATGGTGCCAGTAGCAGTGTCGACGTTGATGAGTATGCGATCAATCGCAGGTCGCAAAGATTGAAAATACCCCCGCCACAGGACTATCCCTGCACCAATGGGTCTTGCTTCTTCGATTTGATCAGTGAAAAATGAATTCTTGTTCGACGGGTACCGGAGGCTTGGTTCCATCCGAATAACGATATTTAATGCCTGACTGGAGATGATGGAGCCGTCTCTAAAGAAGGAAGGAAATCGCGCACCATTATCGCCGTCAAAACGTCCTCATCGTGACTTTGTTCGCCTCTCACAAAGCGCGAGAGGACTCTAAAAGTCGCATGAACATTCGTCGATTTTGTGGGATCGGAAAAACGCGCACTCGGGGTTAATTGAGGCTACGTAAGTCAGGCGAACCCTGATCTCAGCGCCCATAAGTACGACAAACTGTAAAATAGGCAACATTTTGAGTCGGGGATAAGTGACCGTGATGACTGACTTACCTCTTGAGCACCGGTTTCAAATTCGAGAACGACCGGACTGAAGAAGTTCTTCCGACCATCGTACACCCCAGCGGAAAGAGAGCCTTGAAATTGTGCTTGCAAGGCAGTGACGATCTGGAAATTGCGCTCGATGGACCGCGTCTCAGCTTCTGGGAGAATGACTGTATGGACAACGCTCAACGGTTGCGTGCGGCCTTCCACGAAGTCAAAGAAAGACAAACACTGACCGACTGTATCGTGGCAGTGCACGAATAAAACACCTAAGTCTCATTTTCGCGGGAGGAAGACAAATACATGCCATCATAGTGATAGATATCTCCCTGGTCCTGGTCGAGCCTGACCTCGACATGGTTGCTCACCACGGTGATCCAATCTCCCCTGTTTCCGAATCCTGGCCGCTTGACACCGATGGCTTCAACATGCCCGGCGGGGAGTGGGGGTGGACTACCTGCACCAGCACCAGCACCGCGGCCGCGGCCGCGACCCCGGTCGCCCCCAGGGGTAACCCCACGATTGCCACGACCGCGACCACCGCCACGATCGCCGCGTCCACGGCCCTCTCCGCGGAAGCCTCGACCGCCACCACGCTCGCCACCGCGTTCACCACCGCGCCAACCGCCACGCTCGCCACCGTGCCCGCCACCACGCTCGCCACCGCGCCAACCACCGCGCTCGCCACCTCGACCACCACCGCGTTCACCTCCACGGCCACGACCGCGGTCAACACCACCACGCCCGCCACGACCACGACCACCACGACCAGGACCAGCATCAGGGGCGATTCTGGGAGGCATGATAGAGACAAATGATTAGGGGATAAATTTGCAAGGCAAGGGGGACAGCGCAAGCACACGAAGACGAGCGCAGGTTTTGTATTCCCCAGGATTGGCCTGGCGGCAGCCGGACATCGGACCATATCTTCAGTTCACATGAGCGATTCCTGCCTTCGTCATGATGTGATCCCCGTTCTGCGCGATAATACTGCGGAAGCCAGGATAAGAGCTGTCCTAGGGAGTAGATGCATCTTCTGGGAATACAATAGCAGAATGGGGCACATACCACGTCGACACCCTTGAAGGGACGCAACTGCGGATACATCATGCGCAACGGCATCAAGTGCTATGACAATTTTGATGCGTATTTGTACTTCGCATGTCCCCCTCTGGTTGGTCTGCTTCGTTTTCCGCAGCAACAGAAAAGACGATGCAGTCCGCTGTTCTTTCATGTCAGAAATGCAGATTGGCCTCGTATGGTCCTGCAATGATGAGGCCACCAGGCATGGCAAGCCCTCACATAGACACCCTAAATCACGACCTGGAGACTCTTTCGTAACCCAGTATCATGTTGTGAGGGGCCGCATTTGGAGATTTCGGGGCGTTCAAATTGCAGTTAAGGCACGTCATCGGGGAAAGCGGCGGTACCACAACCCAGCCTGTGTTCAGACAGGCGCAAAGAAGATGCTGCGGGAATACCGTAATAGGCTGGCCTACTGGAGTGGTGTCAGGCTGGTGTCAGTCGCAGCCGCAGGAGCTGGGACAAGAGGGCGTCTAAGCTCGGGGATTACCGGGGATTACCAGGTCTCCGCGCCTCAGGTCACGCCACTGCAGGTGCTCAGTTTCAGCGCTCAGCCTCAATCCGTCTCAACAATTGGTCTCAGAACACACAGCAATGGGAGAATGCCAAAGTGGAAGTGTTAGAATGGTCGTTACACAGGGACCTATGTGTATCCCGGAGTTGGTGAGCACAAAGTTGAAATCTCAGTCTTCATGTTACCATTGACCGTACCGCAGTTAGTTTTAGTAGAAAGGCATAATCGGTTCGAGGTTTTCTACACATGAGGAAGTGGCGTTGTCGAGGCGCTGGGACCGAGGTCCTCAGTTACAAATCCTACTTGGGCTCGGCAGCGGAACCACCGTGACCCACGAGAGATACACGGTGCACACCTGATGACGTTTTCTATGATCCGCCGTAGTTTGTATATTGGTGGCGAGTATCATAGGATAGCATGATTCAGCTTCCGCAGCCCCCAAATCTCCCTATCTCTGTCTCTAATAGGACTTCTGAAGGCCGCTAAGGATCCTTGGTGGTCCTACCCTACTATCTTCTTGTCAGGACGTATCTGGGGCGTATTGGTAGACGGAATGACAATCGAGAGTTAATAACAGCCGCGATAGTGCGATAAGGATGTGTCCTGTACTCAGACATAGTGCCGAAACGCGACAATAATCTGTAGAATTTCGGGCTCGCGAGAAAGGAAAGGTGTCGCGTAACTTGATGAGAGTATAACTAGAATAAGTCATCAGCGAGGGCGGCATGATTTCTCACTTCGCGGTTGCTCCTAGTCGATGTCTCGGACTGAGGGTGGTACTACACGCTATGGTAGTGACCTCTCTTACGAAAGTATGGTATTCCGTTTCGGGTGTGGCCCTTTTGTGGTACACATTCTCGACAATGAAGGCATAAGACAGTAGATATGTGGGGATATGACTGTGGGCAGGAGCAGATAAGCAGCCACAGACCATGCAATAAGATGACCAACGAACATCTGTGACCTGGCAGCAAGCCAAGCCCGGCGTTCATTGGCCATCCAATCGTGCAGGGACAGGTATCGGCTTATCTGCTCCTGCGCACAATGATAAAATAAAGCACATGTAAAGATAGAAAGAGAGAAAATGAGGACCCTATCTAAACGATTGGGTCGCATAGCATCATTGCAGTCTTGTCGTTGGGACCCCCTAACTACTAGACAGCATGCATGTGAACTTGTCCTCATCAATGAGGACAGTCCATTGCAGCTAAAAAGAATTTGGGATAATGTTGAACTAGGTAGTCGACAACATTGCTGTAACTGTTGACGACGATGACTCGGAGGTCGTGCAGCGGTGTGGGTAGATGATAAAGTCTTGAGTTTGAGCCCTAAACCATTGCAGATGCTTGCTAGATGTCCCACGGACGTCGGGTGGAGCGGTCGTATGGAACTGGTCTTGTCTTGGGGAATGTGCTTACGGTTGGTTGGCCTGCATAGTACAAGGCCCTTTAGAGCACTAGTCGAGAGCTGCAGGTTGCTGAGTTTGTGTTAGAGGTGGACACATGAAAGGACATACACACCTCCGCACGTTGCACCAGGGATTGCTCCTACCCAGGGGCCACTGGTGCCGTCGTCAGGTCGGAACGCTCATGGCTGTCTTGTGTTGTGGTTGAGGGGCATTGGGATTGCGCTGGGTGGTCCTGGATCTACGGAGATTTGGGCGTGGGGTTGCTTCGTTGTCACGGCATGTGCATACAGTCAACTGATAGGTCGACGTTGAGAAGCATGCGACCGATTGCAGAATGGATGAAATGTGTCTATGACAGTCCAGTCCCAGTATCCAGTGTTGAATTTGATCAAGGAGACGAGCTCAGTGGTAGGATGGATTTCGATATGGGTACGTGGGGGGTGGAGCCACAGCGAGCCTGTCCAACGATATGAATAAACGTTGTAGCAAAAGGAAACAGCACGCACTGCGGGACCTTTTATTAACTAAAACTGTCACAGGAATTGGGGGAGGGAGTTGGAGTTGGCTTGGGAGCTGGTCGGGTTTGTGACCATGAGTCGTCTCCCATGTAGATGGTGTGATGATTCGTTCTCGAACTCGACATGGTCGTCCGGCGACAGAGTACGAGAAAATAATACAAGTGAAATGTTTCTGGGTCTGATCCGAGAGCTATCCTCCTAGGCGTGAAAGTCGAGCACGGCGCTAACGCTAGCCTGAGCCCGCGTCAAGAGAGAGGATTTGCCCTGTCCGCACAGCTGCATTTCCAGCTGAATTTGGTCTCATGGGAGCTGCCAGTGGGCGGACGCCCGCAAGCACCAAAGGATTCCCGGATGAGAAGTAACTTAAGAACGAAAGCGAGGCCATGGGCTGTGCACAGATGGTGCAAAGAGGGGGCATTTTATACTGAGAGGACCACAACCAAGACGTGCTTCGATTCTGATCCCGCCCTGGCCGGCGGTGTCTGCCGTCATGATCCGCAGCTGACTGCGCAATCCAGTCATACTGTATCTAAAATCCAAAATCCAGCTACACGCATGCTTAAAAATCTTTCCACAGAAGTCCGGCACGTACTGTATCGATCAACAAAAATAATTGAAACTGAAATCCACACGGAACCCTTCGGTATAACGAGTCACAACTGCCTTACTCAGGAAACTCGATGCGTGCGGGTCGACGCTACTGTATTCGCCCATTCACCCTCCCTAAAAGGGAGTAGCGCCCTGGAGACTCCCGTCCAATGATACAGTAATTTTATCGTCATCAACAACTGATCCGCAGCCTGGAACCAGGACACAGCCGAAAAAGCTGTGTCCTCGGGACCTCGATTATCGAGAAGAATCGCGAGGGATGGCTAGCGTGAATCAGAGCTTGAAGCGGTATTCCGCGCCACACTTGACAAGTAAATTGCCATGTACTATATATGCGGGCCTAGTCTGGACTCTGGACCTAACATGTGCACTATGAGGCGAGGACTCGGATGGATACTGTTATCACTTTCCAAAATTCACTCGGCCACGGGCGCCAAGAGTGGCTGGCCAAGCATATCGACCTGGCCTGTATTTGGAATCCAACAGAGAGTACACTTGATTGAGTGCGTTGCGGATCCAGAGCAGAGTCTTCGGCCCGTACGGCGACGAGCCGCGGAATTTGGAAGCGGCGCATGCGAATTAGGCCGATCTGCATGTGCATGTAGTCCATGGTCCATGGCTCCTTGGAAGGGTTGATACAGAGGGTGTATGCGAGATTCAACACGAGGCTGGGAGAAATCATACAGGATCTTGGGGTTCACAAAAGTGGCTAGGTTGCGGGTCTGTGGAAATCTCGGGACTTGAGTCACGTGCAGTGATGGATAATGGACTATGGACATGGTCACACGAAGTAACATTGTGAGATCTAAGCACGAAGCCCAGTTGATATACATTCCAAGGTACGCAGTAGGTGCGCCCAGGCCTGTAGGTCCTGAGCCACATTACATAGCGTAGTTGGCCGAAATATGACGTTTCAACATTTCTGTTTCATAGAATATTAATGGTACATCAGCAAGATGACATGCAGCTGGAGTACTGGAAATTCTGGAGTTGCTGGGCAACTAGCCCCAGTCATCCCAGGCTGCATCTCCATTGATTCCAGCCATTCCAGCCAACCTAGTGTTCAAGTGACACGATCTGGGCCCAGGTCTCCCAGAAACAAGGAATTTCCCAGAAATAAGGGATTTCCTATTAGTTCCACCAACGCCATGTGGAGTGGGGGTTTCCACCAGTGCCATGTTAGTTCCACCAGCACCATGTGGAGTGAGGGCTTTCCCTGTCATGGTAGTACTGAGGTACCATGTCTGAGATATCACACTGCATAAAGATTCCTTCAAGCGCGGTGTAATTTATAACATGCCAACAGTGGATGTATACGCTCTACCCCGCGGTCGCTGCCATTTCGGTACTCAGCCTGTAGCGATGCACCATAATTTACTCCGCTGGTGAGCTTAGCAACGTTGGCAAGTTCCGAGGCTCGCACAGGGTCTTCGATGACGGCGTCGATGCCGCGCGCGCGTGTGGTGTACTCTTGCACGTCGCGATGACGAGGCTGTGCCATTTGGGCCAACGTGGTGAGGGTACTAGTCCACGGGCACTGCGGCAATATCGACAGGTCAGTTGTAAGCCACAAGTGGAAGACAGGATCTGGCTTTGGGTGATGATCGATAATCTGCAAGTCGAAAGTGTCTTTCCTGTTCAGCAGCTTTAGCTATTCGGCTGACGCACTCCAACTGCAGTGGTGGCGGGAGGAAATTCGCCATATTCGAGTCGAGTCCGATTTCCGGCGAGTCCGGACCGGCCGGACACTCCCAACCCTCGTTGTCACCGCTAGAATATCGATGGATGACACCCACGAGACCCGTTATCCATGCGTTTCATTGGCAACCTGCAGTGTTCTAAGTTATGTTACCTTGTAGAGGATCCGGAATGTGCCCTAGCGGAGCATCCGAAAGGCACCTTTTCGTTCTCACATTCACATAGGCACTTGCGGTGTTAACAATGATTAATGAACCCTGAAACTCCTCACATCTAGGGGTGGCGGAGGCAAATAGTCCATTTCACAAAAAAAATTCACCCAAGATTGAACGACGTTGTTCGTTCTAGATCAGCCTCGTGTTCGCCTTGCTGTTTCCGCCACTTCAAGTTGGGTTTGGGGCCATCAGCAATCTTGGCAATTGTGATATGCTCCGCGACGCAGTCGCTGGAGTATGACAAATCAAACCTCCATCTTGTGTATTGGGGGAGTAGCATTTTCATTACAGGTTCTCGCTGGTCAGAAATTTTCATTGTAAACACACTGGCCCAAAACTCACGCCCCATGCATGAGTCCCCCCCGTCATTACGCATGTCCCAGGCGCTAGCAGTGCCCAGCCCGGTGGTCTCTTTAACTCGCAGATACCCGACTAGCGGCATTAGGAGGGGAGTTTGTGTCAACCTGGAAGAAGGGGATTACTGCTGTTGTGTGCTGATTGGCCTGGTATGAATTCTCAAAGTTAATGCGTAGGCAATCTCAAGTGGGCAGGATTCTTTTCATGCTCCCAGGCCAATGCCCCGACTTTACTTCTCATCCAGAATAGGCGCACCTGCTCTACTCTGCTTTATGGAGCTGTAATAATATATTTTTCTCTCACACATGCACTCTGCTTCTAAAAGAGTTCTTGACGAACGTGTTCCTTCTCGTTGTGCCATGCTAACACTGCACCATAACTGAGGCCAGTATTCAATATAAAGTTCAGTCACAGCATGTTCAACATAAAATAAATGCGCAATATAGCACTTTAGTACAGGAGAGGCACGGATCAGAAGGGGATCAGAAGGCAGTCACAAGGCGAAGAACCGATGAAACGCTCAGAAACATAATTATTGAAAGAGCAGGGAGAGAAAAGACGAAATCAGAGAACATCGGACGCTTCAAGAACAATTACAACTTCGAATCGACCTGCCGCACCTGGTTCCATCCAGACCATATTGACCCGCGAATCAGGGTGGTACAGGAAACGGCGAGCGAGTCGCCGAAGGTTGTCTTCTCTTAGTTGGTCGGGAGTGGGAGCCCGATGAACAAACGGAGGATGGAATGCAGGCTGAGCAGGGCCCGGTGCGACATGCTGAGGGGCATAGTCAAGACGGTCGTGTTCCCGAATCTCCTGCACCAAAGTGTCTGGTTAAGCATGTAGATATGGAACCTGAATTGGAGCTTACCTGAGCATTGGCCTGTCCCTGTGGAGGGATGCCTTGGGCAAATCCGACATTGTGGAATGCGTACGGGGCCGCTGCAGCCACAGGGTCCTGTTGACCGGGTATTATCGGTTAAAGAAGGTCTTATGCCGAATATACTGAAGTCACTGACACCTAGCATCGGAGGGTGATAGCCCGCCATGCCATGATGGGGAGAGTTGAGACGGGGTTCTTGTGGTATGACTTGCTCTGCAACACCTTCGACTGGCCGAGGTACGTGCTCCCAGTGGCCCCCAAGTTGGCCATTGTCGGGAGCGGGCAGGGCCTAAAAAGGGAAATACATCAATAGACAGCCCTGAGTACCTAGAAAGAGAGAATCTCCCGTTATTCAAGACTGACACTAACATTCTGCTGTCCATAATGAGGTGCTTGGTTCGTATACGACGGACCACCGTGAGAATCGCCGCTAGTGGAGTACGGCCTCAACGACCTTCCGTGAGCATTGTAATTGGGGTACGACATGGCTAGCTATCGCAGAAGGCAAAGGCAGGATAGTACCGTAGTTGTGAATGGGGCTCTGATCTGAACTTACTAGTTGGGTGGGGATTAAGTACTTAGTGCCTATAAAGACCACGCGAAACCGAACTACCTAAAGTGGGAAGCTGTGAGGCTCAGTGAAATCTCGCCCCGAGGACAACTGACCAGGGTGAAGGGTTCAATGTTGCAATGGTAGTACGCAAGCGCTGGTCTGCGGATCGAAACGTGTGAGCTACCCGTGCAGCAAAAGGGCGAGGAGGTGGGCAGGGAGGTGGAGCGATTGAACTAAGAACGAGTTGAAGGGGGCTCTTGGTTGTTGTAATATAAGTGGACCCATTTGCCAAGCTGCTGGAAAATACGAGACGATGAGATCTCCGGACGTGCATGACAGAGCGGCATCCGAACGAGTTCCTTGCCGTTTGACTTGCCAGGAAGGGTCGGTCCATGTTGTTTACAAAGTAGATCACGTCGTGTGGCCAAGTCCCCGTTTCTGCAACCCAAGTATACGGGATGTCGTTAAGCGCATAAGAATGATCGGTATGGGTCTGGGAAGGTCAAGTCGCCGTTACGGGCTCTCAGTGAGGAATTAAAAAATTGAAGCTTAAAATCAATTCGTTAGCTCTGGGAACCTTGACTCGGACCAAATGATGGTACGTTAGGGACGAATTAAATGAAAAGATGTGCACAAAAGATATTACGGCTGCATGAATTGGGCCATTGGATGGCCACTGTCACGGTGATGGTAAATTGAGTCTGGTCGAGAGTCGAGACGACACGCGTTTCCGAGTCCGGCACGTGTCCCTGGCGTCCACGCGTGGTCGTGCAAAACCTCACATGGCCTCACAACCAGCAGGCTGGTAGCAGCGCAGAGGACAAAAGCGCACCCGCCGCACCTGGTATAAGAAAGAAAATGTTGACGCGTAATCAATTGAAGGCACAGGATGAGCAGAGAAGACAGAGGAAATCGAATTGGTTACAGTTTGGTGGCCCCAAACTGGAGGACAACTGAAGAGGACTGACTCGAGTTGGAGGTTGAACGCGGTCAACCTAGATTTGTAGTCACGTGCAGTAACCAAACATCGCGGTGATATGACTATTCGAGCACTATTCGTCACAGGGACTAACACGCGTGTAATAAGAATTTTCCTTGCTCCGGAAATGAGATCGATAATGTTTTTTCCGTGAACGTGGTAGCGGTGAGGAGTCGACCGTCGCTTACGTCTGCATCTAATGCCCCAGGTGTAAAGTGCGTGGATCAGCACACGAATGCTATATTATGTCCACCCCAAACTCGCGGCCAGCCCGATATCGAACACGCGTACGACAAAGGCTGTGCGGGGTTTTCATTTTATTATCTGTAAGAAGATAAATGAAAACTCCAGCGCCGACTCTTTTTTGACCGGCTGTGCTGGAAGACTCGAAGCGATTAGACTTGCCAAATCACAGACATGACAAATCTAAGTTATCTCGACTCGAGAATCTGGCCAACTTCTACAGTTTCCTTTTCGAGCGGCGGCTGTTCCTCGAGTTCCTCAGTCGCCACCTCGCTTAGTATAACGTGCAGCCCACTGCTCAGTCTCAAAACCTCCTCCCCAGGTGGTTTCGGGTTTTTGATCATGCGATACCTACTTGCAATGACGACTCGGTTTCATTTTTGGGCTTTCCGCCGTTTCACAAACTCCGTCCGCCATACGTTTTCACTATCACCCTGCATAGGACACATGTTCCGCCAGATAGACGTCCGCCGCTCGGGCTGTGTGGACTCCCAATTCAACCAGAGCTGGTTTTCGTGTGGCGCATATTAATTGTGGAAATGTCATATAATTGTTGCGCCAACTCGAAGGGGGGTTTGCAACAGGCTATTTCCCAGCTTCATCTTGGCGTTTGGCTCGATGCGATGCGATGCCAGCACTCACGAGAGTCGCTCTCCTTTCTCAAGCCGCAAGCACTTATCCTTGCGCAACGATATGTCTCCATGTGTAGCAGGGCATTCAAGATTTACTGGGTATGTCCTACGGCCAACTTACGGGCATCCGATCGTACCGTATGGTATGGCCATATGCCTTACGGTTCCCACTGCCTAGGTGTGGCCTACTAGCTGGGCCTAATAGGATGTGATCTTTGTGAAAACTTCCTTCGCTTGTGAATTACCGTGGTCCTAGAATGGGGATGGAAGTCATAATGGGGCTGCTCCCGAAACGCCGAAACGGTGCATTACTGAGGGGAATTAATTTCGCGGTTCGCCGTGGGGTCTTCTCA
>Ga0307512_10002520_pt1 | contig 22927 bp, 20 predicted proteins | sample 14_EM_MG_FD_200267 | JGI IMG/M metagenome (GOLD analysis project Ga0307512, IMG submission 200267) | Populus trichocarpa ectomycorrhiza microbial communities from riparian zone in the Pacific Northwest, United States - 14_EM | ecosystem: Host-associated > Plants > Roots > Unclassified | place...
TGAGTATGTATGCCTACCCTAAACATGTACGCACAGACCACCCTGTATTAGTATATAAGACCTGCGAAATTGAGCAAACAGTCCTCAGACTGTTCTCTTGTCTGCCCCTCACAATTGAGCCCCTCCAAGCTCAACTCTTCTTCGCTCTCTTTATCCTCTACATCGCCCACCTTTGCCTGCTCCTCAGTTACCTCCACCTCAAATACATTGTCGTTGCTTCGCTACTATCATAACAGTAGTAGGTCTCGACACAGGCGGCCTGAAAATCCATATCTTCTCCAAGAGAACACATTTCATCCATGAAAGTGCATCAGTCTTCTTCTGACAGATGTGCTACTCACGCAGCGAGGGACGTAGATGGGGAGGAGGGTTCAGGAGTGGTTGGTTTCTTGTCGTTTTCGATTTGGACAGTACGAGTCATGCGGGCATGTGTTTTCTTATTAGGACAATCACGAACTAGGTGGCCTTGCTTTCCACATTCAAAGCATTGGCCCGTCTTCCGATATTCCTCGTGTTCTTTGTCGTTTGTGGCTTTGCGGATGACAGCGGAAGTATCCATAGCATTGTCATCTTGAGGGGGAAGACATGGTTGAGAAGGTGCGTGATTTCCTGGTCCGCGCCAGTTCTGATTGTTGGATCCGGGGTTGTTGCTTCCAGGGCAATGCCAGACCCAACCAGAAGTTTGCCTTTGTCCTTGTCCTTGGGTACGATTGTTGAACATTCCATATTCGGAATGAAGTGATTTGGTTTTCAAGTAAATCTTTTGTTGTCATTGAACTGTAGCCCTCCATTGTTCGTAGGTCTTGGGGTTTTCCATCTTGATACAAGCATCAGCAAGTGATCATGGAAGACCAAGGGTGAAGGTTCAGAGATTGGTGTGGTCGTTCATGTATATATCAGCATGTAGTGCTTGGGTTTCAAAGGCGGCAAGGTATTCGTCAAGATTGTCGTTCTTCATCTTGAGTTTCTTTAGTTCATCTTGGGCTCTTTCATGCTTAGCATAGTCAGAAAAGGCTTCCTTGAAACGCTTTTCGAGTTCGAGCCAGGCACTGGATCGACATGGGATCATGCTGGGGTCTTCTACAACATGGCGAAGCCATCTGTCAGCTGCATCGACCCATCCTTTGCATTTTGGTCCTTCCAAGAGTGAGAGGAAGTAGATGCTGTGCATGATTGGGTCCTTTGGGATGTCGGCCTTGTAGTTTATGAGCATGAATCGATTGAAAGTGGCCAAGAATCTTGTGGTTTGGGAGCGATCTCCATTGAACTTATCGGGGTGAATACCTTCGAGTCGGCGTGCCTTGTCTTCCTTATCATCTTTAGGAAGATTCTCAAGAGAAAAAGGGTCATCCCCAGTGCCGCGAGGTCGGCAAGGGGGTTTGTCGCATGCTGTTTGGGATGATCGCATCCCAAAAGATCCAAAGACGTCTTTGTACTTTGGTCTGTAGTCTTCTTCTTCTTCTTCGTCATCAGAAGGATCATCGAATGGCATCAGGGGCCTTTCTTTTTGTTCCCTTTGAACTACTTCTGTTGCCGCTTTTATGGCTTCTTCAAACGGTGTAGTTTTGGGGTGAGATGGTCCTTCAGCGCGAGACAGTGGTTGAGTGGGTTCTCCACTTTGTTCAAGTGAAATGAAGTTTATGCCTGGGAGTGGGTGGTTTTTGAGTCCGAGTTTGCTTCGAGCCAGTCGAAAGCATTCAAATTTGTTCCCTCGGACACGTACTTCGAACCATATGCCATAGACGTTACTTACAGACACTAGTGCATTGTTAAGTCTAGCATAGTAGCCTGTGTAGGGTGCTCCAGTCTCTTGACTACTGAGCAAGTGTTGTACATTTTCGGTAAATTCAGCAGGTACGCTGTCTTTGGGTTCGGGGATTGTGTCAAATGGGCATTTGAGGTTGCTCAATGCTTCTGGGGTAATGTCATCGGTTTCTGGCAGGTAGCGAATGCGCCAATCCTTGGATCGACTTTTCCCTTTCGCGTCTCTGGAAGTTGAAGTCATTTTGAAGGGAAGCTCATTCTAATGTCACGGTCAGGTTACCGTGTCTTTCGGTCATCTTGGTTCTGGAGTTTTCAGACAGGGGTATTTCCCAAATAGGAAGTCGACCCGACATCTTAATTAGGAAGTCGTCCTAATGTGGTAATCGTGTCGGTTTTCCAAAAAGGAAGAGCGGGTGTTGGGCGTCAGGTGTCGGGATCGATCACGTGATACGTCACGTGATTTGTCTGGGAGCGAGTGAAGATTACACAAGTCGACACGACTTGGAATCGAGCAAGATACGACACGTGATCTCGAAGACGTTTAGAGATGAGAGGCAAATAGCAACTAAGTTAACTATTGCAAACGGGGTTCTTTCAAGAGGAAGCTACATGTGTTCAATAGGAAAGCAATAGCCTGTATTGCACGAATAGAACAAGCTTAGAGAACTCATTCTATGCTACTCGAAGTAGTATATATACAAAGAGATGTGGAAGCTACTAGAATGTCGTGGAAAGCTATGGAAGGTCAGAGAAGGTAACAGAAGGTCATGGAAGCATATGGAAGTCTCTAGAAAACGCAAGAACAGTCCATAGGTAAGTTAGATAAGCATGGGGAGAACGGCCCAAAGTTGAGTACAAGAAAGGAAGGAGACGATTAGGTAAGAAGAGGGGCAGTCCATGACACCAACTCCACATTGAAGTGTTCCTTCCACACCTGTTTATCAGCAAAGTCACAAACAGAGGTGTAGGCCACTATGGCAGCCTCAACTCTAGATGCAATCGGAAGGAAAGAAGACATTTTGAAGGTATGAATAGTCTGGCAGCATGGAAGGCTTGTTGCAATCAAAAATGTATGCTTGCTGTGTGCGAGTGCTTTACATGTTTTGAGGCGTGACTTAGCAAAAAAAAAATAAGCACCATCATCCAAATATTGCATTACAAAAGACCCTCCTAAACCAGACAAGTTGTGCTACACACTCACTGCACAACCATGGCTAATCCACTCTTCTTGCACCGTCCTTTGTCTGAAAATGTGCAGCTAGCATTTGCCCCTGTGGATCTCCCAACAGAGGATTCTAATTTGCAGATGGGCTCTCTTCACTCTTCCACCACAAAAAACATTGCCGGTAAAGTTATGCCGCTCTCCTATGAGCTAGACCAGGGTGATGCTGGGATATGTGCTCTGCCCTTGGAGTCCAAGGATGAATGTGGTAAGTGTGCAGTGTACTCTATCTGACCTGAAAATGGTCCCTAAATATATACCCCATTTTCCTAGAGCCCCAGCATTATTCTGGCCCACAGGCACCAATCCCTCCATTCCTAGAGCTGAACTTCCTGCATGACTTTGGCATCCGGGACCTTCTCAGAGATCTTACTCCACTGCTAATGACATCTGATTTTGGCATCCAGGAGGTACTGTCTCTATCCCCACCATCTCTACCAGTGGCCAAGTCTGATTTTGGCATGCAGGTCCTCCTCAGAGATCTCACCCCGTCGCCAACCAACTCTGACAATGGCATGCGGGAGCTACTGTCCCCATCCCCACCATCTCTACCAGCGGCCAAGTCCAATTTTGGCATGTGGGCCCTCCTCAAAGATCTCACCCCGCTGCCAACCAACTCTGACGGTGGCACACGGGAGCTACTGTCCCAATCCCCACCACCTCCTGCAGCAAAAAAGTCAGATTTTGGCATGTAGGCCCTTCTCAAAGATCTTACTCCACCACCAACCAACTCTGATATTGGAATGCAGGAGCCACTATCCCCATCCCCCCAACCTCCCACATCAACAAAGTCAGATTTTGGCATGTGGGACCTTCTCAAAAATCTCACCCCATTGCCACCACCTCCCACAGGAATAAAGACGGATTTTGGCATGCAGGCTCACCTCACCCCTCTGCCAACAAACTCTGGTGTTGGCATGCTGGAGCTACTGTCCCCATTCCCACAACCTCCTGCCAAAGCAAAGTCCAACTTTGGCATGCAGGCCCTACTCAGAGATCTCACCCCACCACCACCACCTCCTGCCAGAACAAAGTCCGGTTTTGGCATGTGGGCCCTGCTCAGAGATCTCACCCCACCACCACCACCTCCTGCCAGAACAAAGTCCGATTTTGGCATGTGGGCCCTTCTCAATGATCTCACCCCACCGCCACCACCTCCTCCAAGAACAAAATTGGATTTTGGCATATGGACCCTCCTCAATGATCTCAGCCTGCCGCCGACCATCTCTGACTTTGGCATGTGGGAGCTGTCCCCATCCCCTTCACCTCCCCCACCACCAGAACCAAGGCATGTGCCTGGCATGTGGGGGACATACACTCTGCTGCCAGTGCCAAGTCATAACGCTGATCTTAGGACCCAAGACGATACCAGGACCCAGACAGCTCCTTCACCAGAGCCTGAAGGCTCTGGCAGCCCATCCCAACAGCCCTGTGAGTTTTTCATTGCCAACTCTTATATGCATCTTACTCTGTTTCTTGCAGGCTAGCTATAGGGAAATCAAGCACCATCTCACATCCCTTGCACCATTGGAGAAGTCGAGCATGGAGATAAATCAGTTTGTCAAGCTATTTACATGTTAGTATAGAGCTGCTAATCAATGCTTTTCTAGGGTGATCCCCATCTCCATGTGTCAAACTTATGTGACAGTGCAGAGGCAGATAGGCAGATCCATGACCTTGTCGTCAATGTATATGGAATGGAGGTAAGAATGGGTGATCTTGTTGAAGGAATGATCGCACAGTTGGAGGATGCAGAGTTACAGGACATGATATAGTTTAGCTGTGCTGCTGATATTAAGCACCATGTGCAATATAACATTCCATCAACCTTTTCTTTTTGTGTGATTTTCAGATTTATGAGTTCAGCTGAGGGCCTATGCAAGACCTTATGCGCAAGAGCTTGCAGGCTGCCGCGGGCTAGCTTGAGCTGATCAGCAAGGGTGACACATTGACAATGCGGAGCTGATGCAAGCATTTTTCTCCTCCTGGCTACAACTTATCCAGCCCACATGGCAGTCAAATGCGGTAGCCCAATTTGTGGCTGATAGGACAATACAAGCTATTTAAATTATGGTGCATGCAATGAACCCATGCAAGCACTTGTGCTTGGAAGAATCCAGGCTGCGGTAGGCATACCTTGAGCTCATCTGCAAGGGCAGCGCCTTTACATCACTGGCAAATTGCAAGCAATCTCCTTGGCAGCCACCCTGTGGGCTATATATAAATTATGCGGGCCTGTGCGATAGTCTCACACAGCAGTCCATTGTGTTTTTAAGGCCAATGCTAGTTATCGTTCACCAAAATATGATGGTACATGAAATGGGCCCATGAGAGGACTTGTACTCAAGAGCTTGCAGGTTGCTGTGGGCCAGCTCAAACTTATAAGCAAGGTGCAGCCCCATTTACAACGCAGGCCAATGGGAGCATTTTGCCCAGCAGGGATCCTGCTAGCGTGCTTGATAAGCCAATCCTAGCAAATGTTATGGCCCATGCAAGGCCTTGCGCTCAAGAGCATAGAGGTTGCTATGGGCCAGCTCAAGCTCATTGGCAAGGGGGATTTCCTCAGCAGTCATGCCACTAGACTGCACATTATACAGGCCCATGTGGCAGGTGTGTGCAGCAGCTCATTGTACCTTGATGGGCCAATGCAAGCTAATTAAGCACTAATTGCCCAATTACTATGGCCAATGCAATCAGCACATATGAGGGCTTGCATGCGATTGCTTTTAAGTAGCTATGGGCCAGCCCGAGCTTATAGCACTCATCAACAAGGGGTGGCCCATTCCCGATATGGGCCAATATGGGCATCTTGGCAGCCATCCTGCTAGCTCTGCATGGGTCCACATGACAGTCTTGTGTGGCAGCATATTGTGCAATTAATGGGCCAATGTGGGCTAATTGACTGAAAATTATGGTGTATAAATGGGCCCATGCAAGTGCTTACATGCAATTGCTTTCAGGCTGCCGTGGGCCAACTCGAGCTTATTAGCACAGTTACCCCACTTGCATCTTGTGCCAACATTCGGCAGCCATCCCGCTAGATGCAAATTATGTGGACCCATGTGACAGTCTTGTGTGACAGCCCATTGTATATCCTATGGGCCAATGCAAGCTAATCTAAATATCACAGTACATAAAATGGGCCCATGTGAGTGCTTGCACGCGATTGCCTTCAGGCTGCTGTGGGTCAACTTGATCTCATTGGCAAGGTCATGGCATTCTCATCATGGGCCAATGCGAGCACCTTTCTTGGTAGCTATCCCGCTAACTGTAATAATGAAGGCCCACATGGCAGTCTCGTATGGCAGCCCATTGTGTACTTGATGGGCCAAAGCGAGCCAGCTGTCCAAATATTGCAGTATATGAAGTGGGCCCATGCAAGTGCTTGTGCACATTTGTAATCAGGCTGCTGTGGGCCAATGCAAGCTAATAATCCAAATATCACAGTGCATGAAATGGGCCCATTCAGAGGCTTGAAAAAAGGAGCTTTCAGGCTGTTGTGGCCCAACTCAACCTCATCGGGAAGGTCGTGGTATTCTCATCGCAGGCCAATGTGAACACCTTTCTTGGCAGCTATCCTGCTACCTGCAAATGATGACACTATGAAGGCCCATGTAGCAGTCTCATGCAACAGCCCATTGTGTACTTGGTGGGCCAAAGTGAGCCAGCTGTCCAAATATTGCTGTACATGAAATAGGCCCATGCAAGTGCTTGCGCGCATTTGTATTTAGGCTGCTGTGGGCCAATGCAAGCTAATAATCCAAATATCACAGTGCATGAAATGGGCCCATTTGGGGGCTTGAAAAAAGGAGCTTTCAGGCAGTTGTGGCCCAACTCGACCTCATCAGCAAGGTCACGGTATTCTCATTGTGGGCCAATGTGAACACCTTTCTCAGCAGCTATCCTGCTAACTGCAAATGATGAAGCTATGAAGGCCCATGCAGCAGTCTTGTGCAGCAGCCCATTGTGTACTTGGTGGGCCAAAGCAAGCCAGCTGTCCAAATATTGCTGTACATGAAATGGGCCCATGCAAGTGCTTGTGTGCATTTGTATTCAGGCTGCTGTGGGCCAATGCAAGCTAATAATCCAAATATCACAGTGCATGAAATGGGCCCATTTGGGGGCTTGAAAAAAAGAGCTTTCAGGCTGTTGTGGCCCAACTTGACCTCATTGGCAAGGTCACAGTATTCTCATTGTGGGCCAATGCAAACACCTTTCTTGGCAGCTATCCTGCTAACTGCAAATGATGAAGCTATGAAGGCCCATGCAGCAGTCTTGTGTAGCAGCCTATTGTGTACTTGGTGGGCCAAAGCAAGCCAGCTGTCAAAATATTGCAGTACGCGAAATGGGCCCATGCAAGTGCTTGCGCACATTTGTATTCAGGCTGCTGTGGGCCAATGCGAGCTAATAATCCAAATATCACAGTGCATGAAATGGGCCCATTCTGTGGCTTGAACAAAAGAGCTTTCAGGCTGTTGTGGCCCAACTCAACCTCATTGGCAAGGTCATGGCAATCTCATCATAGGCCAATGTGGGCAACTGTTTCAGCAGCTATCCCACTAACTGCAAATAATGAAGGCCCATGTGGCAGTCTCATATGGCAGCCCATTGTGTGCTTGATGGGCCAATGCAAGCTAGTTGTCCAAGTAACACAGTACATAAAATGGGCCCATGCTAGTGCTTGCATGTGATTGCTTTCAGGCTGCTGTGGGCCAACTCAAGCCTGCAGGCCCAAACAAAAGTCTTACAGGGCAGCCCATTTTCAGCTTGATGGGCCAATGTGAACTAATTGCCCAAATATTATGGTGTATGAAAAGGGCCCTACCCTTTTTAATGATGGTGGCATCAAATGTTTTGAATATTGATATGATGTTTTCATTGCAATACTAAACCTTTAAAAACATTTGGGTAGCTATTATATCAACCCTATATGCCAGCCCACCCATAAACCACATAGGCTGTCATTCAGTGGGCCTACTTACAGACTACAGCAGCTTTTACTTAGTTGGCCAATGTGGGCTTTCACAAAGGCATAGGCACAAAAGCACATGGGATTTCACATATATATCATCTACATCTTGCAGCATTATATGCCTTTAACCAAACATCTGTGGAATATTTGGGTTTGATCATTTTGGAAGGCAAAATCCACATAGATCCTGTCAAACTCAAAGCAGTTACCAATTGGCCAACCCCAAAGACTATAAAGGATGTCCAGAAGTTCCTAGGATTCTGCAACTTCTACCGCTGTTTTGTAAAAAACTATTCCACCTTAGCAAGACCTCTGTTTAATCTTACCAAGAAAGATACCCCTTTTGTTATGATCTGCCCCTAAAATTTTCACTACCCTTATCATCCTCAGCAGCCTTGCCACCCTCTGTAACACCCTAAACCAATCCAGAACCATCCCTGACCCTCATATTCCCTTTGGCACTCCCAAAGCTATCCTTGCTGCCCAAAGCACCTGTCCCACTACCAGTCATCTCCATGCCAGAGCCACATCCTTATCAGGAAGCCCACCTGCCATTCCTAGCCAATGAGCCACATCCACCCACACCTCCAATCCCCTGGAGCCAACATACTTGCCAGTACTCATCCATAGAGTACCTTGCAGACCAGAAGCTGGATAATGTCTCTAGCACCCCAGAGACGGACAGTCCCATGTCTGATGCCTATCCAGAGTCCACTATTGTCATCCCACCAGACTGGCCCAGCCAGCAGTTGATCCCAGAACCCAGTCATGTGCCATCACCCCAGCCCATGTCTTTCGACGCATATCCTGTTGCACCAAGCCAGTGTCCCCTGTTAGAGGTCACCATCCCTAAAGACCCTCTGTCCCCAGCTAGTTCACTAGGCAAATATAGTACCTCCCCAAGCAGCGTCATATCGCAGCTGCAATACTCTTGCATATGGAACCCTAAAGGACTGATCCACAAGCCCTTGCCTATATACGACAGCGCACATACCATTGTAGTGCCACATGCTAGATCCCCTTCCCAAAGCGCCATGGGATCTCCTGAGACTTCTCCTGATGCATCCCCTTCCTTATCTGAACCCACCATCAGTGCTTCTATCCTGAACCCTGCCCCGACTTCTCCTATTGGTTATATGTCCCCTTGACTTGTTGGGTGCCTGCGCATCCTCCAATTCGCCTCAGACTGACTTGTAACTTCGTATATGGCATCACTCATTCCTGACGCATCTATATTTAGATTGTGATGTCATTCTGTGCAGTATACCATGCAGTACCACTGCTCGTTTTTGATCTTACCTATTGATACTCATTTGCTACTGCTCACTTGTATTTCTCATTGTTCCACTATTTAGGAAGGATCCTATTGTTCTACCCTTTAGGATAGATTACTACAGACCTATATATAAGACCTGCCTTAGCCCTGAAGTCAAGCCTTAAGCTTGACTTGGTTTCCAATCCAAACATCTTGAAAGCTCATCCCTGTGTGCTCTCTCTTCTTACCTCTACCTCTGAGTTGTCTCTAGTTTTACTAGGAGACTCTACTCTTTCTACTTTGACCAAAGGATCATTAGTGAGCATTCCTACTTGTCCAAGTCCTCTACTAGAGGGCTACCATTGTACCTGCACTACTCCCTGCAAACAACTTGTGTATGTTGCACCTTTAAGGCCTTGGACCTTAACACCTTTCCACTGGGAACCAGAGGAAGAACATGCCTTTCAAGAATTACAAGCAGTACTCACATCTGCTCCAGTACTAATATTACTGGATTACGACAAACCCTTCACTTTGATCACAGATGCTAGTGATTATGCCACCAGATCCATTTTGGAACAAGAAGATGCTTTTGGCTGGTCACATCTGGTAGTGTACTTCTCAAAGTCACTACAACCCGCAGAACAGAACTATGAAATCCATGATAAAGAATTATTGGCCATTGTCCAATCACTAAAACACTTCCGTCACTATCTCCAAGGAAATACACACCAAACAAAGATCTTTTTGGATCATGCAAACTTGCAGTATTTCATGACCAAACAAAACATCACACAATGGCAATCATGATGGGCACTATTCTTGGCTACTTTTGATTATATTATAATTCCAAAACTGGGTAAACTCAACAAAGCAGATGCACTGTCCAGGCATCCAGATCATAAAGAGGGGATAGCACCTGAAAATGCTGCACAAGTACTTCTCATGCCCAACAAATTTTCAATTCAAGCCTTGTATAATTTGGCAATCCCCATAGGAATGAACTTAGACCTCAAAGCAGCACTCAAAGAAGGAATTGAAGCAGACAGAGTCACCAGAGAAAAACTAAAACAAATCATAACTAGCAGTCCAAGACATATCACCAAAGGTTTACAGGACTAGAACTACAAGGATGGACTATTCCTCTACAAAGGGTTAATCTATGTGCCAAACAACAAGAACTTGAAATGCAAAGTCACTCAAATGTTTCACAATAAAGTAATGGGACATCCAGGTCAATGGAAAACAATTGAACTTATCACATGAGAATACTGGTGGCCAGGAATCACAGAATTTGTCAAAGCCTACATCAAAGGATGTGCTATTTGCCAAACCACCAAAATATGACCTCCAGTAAAAGTTCCACTTAAACCAAATGAGATCCTGCAAGGATTATGGGAAACCATTACAATGGACTCCATCACAGACCTACCAATGTCTAAAGGATATGACAGCATCCTCATAGTCGTGGATCGCCATAGTAAAGCAATTATCCTCTCCCCATGTAACAAGAATATTACTACAGTCGAAACAAGCCAATTACTACTAGATAATGTCTGGAAATGAACAGATTTTCCTTCAGCAATAATATCAGATCAAGGACCACAATTTGCCACACAAGTCACACAAGAATTATGGAGAAAAGTAGGGATCAAACAACAACTATCTATAGCATTCCACCCATAGACAGATGGAGAATCGGAACGAGTAAACCAGGAAATAGAACAGTACCTCTATATCTGCAGAAACATCCAACAGGATGATTGGGCAACACTATTACTCCTTATAGAATTTGCACACAATGCCTGCCCACATCAAAGCATGCAAAAATCTCCTTTTGAAGTCTGGTATGGGTTTCACCCGATATTCAAACCCCCACTACAACTACAAACCAGACTACAAAGTGTAGATGAATGTGTCTGATACTTAGAACAAATCTGCAAAGAAGTTACAGCTCCATTACATATTGTGGCACAAGAAATAAGAAATGGAGGAACCCCTAACACGTCACACACATTCCAGAAAGATGACCTAGTACTCCTAGAAGCCACGAACCTACAAACAACCCATCCTAAAGCAAAGTTGGCCCTGCAGCGATATGGACCATTCAAAGTAATATGGGCCTCCTTGACAAATTGCAAATTAGCCCTACCACTGCAAATGAGGATCCACCCAGTATTCTACAATTTGTTATTAAAACTGTATGTGGAAACATCAGCACACAGACCTAACTTTATTCGACCACCTCCAGAAATAGTTGGAGGAGAAGAAAGACATTACAAAATCAAGAAAATTCTCCAATCACGACCAACAAGAAATCGAAAGAGCACAGAACACTTAGTCTACTGGAAAGGATACTCTGACACTGATCGAACCTGGGTACCAGCAAAAGAATTATCTTATGCCAAAGAATTAGTACAAGAATTCCTCTCTAGGCAGAAGCCTAAAGAGGGGATATGAACATTGCAGGCACAATGGGAATCTAAAGAGAGGATACTGTTGCAGATGGAGTCTGTGACAACATGCAAACAAGAAATCCCCAAGCTAAGTCCTTCTAACGCCGCCCCTAAACCAAGCTACAGTCATGTAGTATGAACTGCACCCCAAGCACATGACCCTGGGAAAGTATCACCTGATCTATCACATGTCCAAGCATGTGATCAGGCATATGTTAAGTCACGTGACAAACCTGTCTCTTTGGGATCACATGACCTTGGGGCATGTGACCTACCAAGAGATTGGTCATCTATGCGATCACATGCCAATACATGACCACATGATCAGATGCACTTCTGTCATATGTCAAGTCTGTTGATTGGCATGTGGAAGACTGTAGGAACAATCAATGGTGTATCAAACAATCAACCAAGTCACAAGACACCTATGCACAGCACAATAACTCAGATATGCAGCACTAAGACCCACCCATGTACTCTATTGGGACTGGCCCTAAAGTATGGGCCACCCATGTAACTATGTATGCCTGCCCTAAACATGTATGCACAGACCACCCTGTATTAGTATATAAGACCTGCGAAATTGAACAAACAGTCCCCAGACTGTTCTCTTGTCTACCCCTTACAATTGAGCAACTCCAGCTTCACATCATTGTCCTTGCCCTTGCCATCTCTCAGCTTATTCTTTGGATCAGTTACCTTCACCTCAAATACACTGTTATTGCCCACTACTTGCCATAAACAGTAGTGAGTCCCAATACCAACCATCATCATACCACCAGCAAACCCCCTTATGCCTATCTCTCCACCCTTCTTATCAGTGATACTACCTACAATTCCACAAGTAGCCACACCATGTCCTGGTCCAGAGCTACCAGTAACCCACATACCACCACAACCACCTTCACCACCAAAATTCCACCCTAGCAATCTCCCTTTTGGAAAAGCCCTCAAACCTCTTCTATAGAGCCAGCATCACTGCCGTGGATTCTCATCCATGGAACACTTCAAAGAGCCAGAAATTGAACTAGACCAAGACAGTCCAGTGAATTCCCCACCAGAGGAATTCCCAGTATCACCTAACATTGATGTCCCAATGATGACCCCTCACCTAACCTCCCTGATGTCCCAATAACATCTCTATTCATCCCTTATCAACCTGATCCCAGATACACCCAGAACCCCAGCTATGAACTCCAAGCAAGGGAACAGCCAGTAACACTATGGCAAGAAATCCTCAGCCAAGAATCCATGCCAGCATCTAAAAGAGCAGTGTCACCAACAAGCGAAGTGTCGATTCCGAAGCATTATTGGGATTCAGCTGGAAGATCAATACCAGTCACTCCAGCACACTCTACCCTGCATACCCCAAGTACTTCCATCCCAAATACAAATTACAGACATACCACCAAACTCCCCTTCAGAAGCACCCCAGTCCTAGCCATAGCTGAACTCCCAGAATGTTGAAGTTGCATGGTAGCAACTCTCTAGGAAGGGCATCATGTTATGATCCAAGGCCTATTTTTCATTTTCTGCCTACCTCCCTCTTCTTTATATCATGTGACATTCCACCTGACCAGTCACATGACCCATTACCTGACCCATCACCTGACCAGTCACCTGATCTCCACCAAAGCACCAGTTCCTATTGTCTATCTAATTGGGACACCTTATTGTTCTCCTTTCTTATTGTCTTCCTACCTATTGTTCTGCATCATTGACCCACATTTCCTATTAACTATGACATTATAGGTCTAGCCATGACATCATTGATCCACATTTCCTAGTAGCTTGTATCCTAGGATCTATCTTTAGCACAGAGACTTGTTTTGTATATAAACCCCCTGTAATCCTTAGAGTTGGGCCTTAAGCCTGACTTGGTTTTCAATCCCAAGTGTTGTTGCTTCCACAGTGCCCCTTGACCACCCTCTAAACCCTCTTTGAGTTACTTCAAGTCCCCTTGAAGCTCTCCCTTCCCTCTCTTGCTCAATAACCCAGACATTGGCCCTGCGCCACCTCATCTTATTACATAAGATAAGACCTACAACTTCCAGTAGGCACTCAACACTTGCCAAACCAACAACCCATGCATGTTGCACCTTAAGGTCTTGGGACCTTAACACTTTAAAGATGCCTTCAAAGCCCAATTTATTCCCCCAGAAATACAAGTAGAGGCCATAAAGAAGCTTTATACTACACCTCAATGGAACTGGGAATTCAATGACTGGTACCAAGAATGGAGCAAATATGCCCAAAGGGCTAATATTGACAATGCTACTAAAATGTATGTATTCTGCTCAGCCCTTAATATAGCACTCCACAACAAGATCCTACAACTATCTCTGATGCCTACCATACTAGAAGGACTAGTGGAAAAAGCCCAAGAATTCAATAGGAATTGGCATACCTTTGCTGGACCTACTAGAGGATTCCAATGTTCTGGAAAGAATGCACACATCCAGGAAATCTCAGGAGAAGAATCTGAGATTAACACTACTATGCAACACTGCAATATATTTGGACATGGTAGAGGCCATGGACATGGCCATGGGAGACTCACTCTGCAACAACGTGAACACTGCATAAAGAATAACCTTTGCCTTTACTGTGGCAAACCAGGACATCATGTGATAGATTGCACAGAACTCCCAAATTATCGCCCTGGGAACTCTTGCTTTAGTAATCAACAAAGTGGCCTATTGGTCTGACAAATCAACACCATTCCAGAAGAAGGAATGGAGAAACTTTCCCTTGAAGACAAAAGCAGAGTAAATATTGCATCTGCTAATTACTTTGAACCTCTTGTCAAGATTAACATAGATGATTAGCTATCTTTTATGGACACTCTCTAGGAGCATTGCCTAAGAGAGTTGTATCAATACCCTATTGTACTACTAGTAGGATTGGATTTCTTCAATCACCCAAAGTTCTCAATGTACCACCAGATACAATTTGAAATATATACAGTTCTTCTATGCAAATAGATATTTGAATTGTATACAATGGGAAAGAAATTGATGCACAAGTAGTATTGGATAGTAGAGCAGAAGGCATCTACTGCAATACCAGCTTTATTCAGAAATATGGAATTTCCACTTACAGGATAGATTGCCTGATCTACCCCTGAAACGTCAATGGAATGTTAAATAAACAAGGGGCAATCCGCCATGCCACCATACTGTGAATGGGGATAGGCATGAGACATTGGGAAAACATCAAAGTCACAATAACAAATACTGGGCACCACGAAATCCTCCTAGGAATGGATTGGCTAAAGGTGCACAACCCAAATATAGACTGGGGAACAAACAAACTATGTTTCAACTGCTGTCCACCACAATGCCACCCAATAGAATCTTGAAATCCAACTATTATGCAAATGTTACCAGTAGACAAATGGAAAAGCCAGAATAATAACTACTTGGATTATACCACATATGGCATGGATGCATTGCAGTGCATTATGGCCCACAAGAAACAATACTTCGAACCTAGAATTCGAAAAACCACAGTTTCAACTACAATAGCCAAAGCAGAACGAAAGAAAACCAAAGATATCCCCCTAGACTTCTGAAAATACCTTTTTGTATTTTCAGACAAAGAAGCCCAATGATTACCAAAGAACCAACCATGGGACCACAAAATTGATCTAATACCAGGGCAACAAATGAGGAAGACTTCAGTATACAGACTAACACCACCAGAGAAGATCACCCTAAAAGAGTACATTGACAACAGCCTAAAACAGGGAATACTGCGATGATCTGAGGTAGCAGACACATGCTCATTTTTCTTTATCGATAAGAAGGACAGAAAACTCTGCCCAGTACAAGATTATCAACCATTAAACACAATAACAAAGAAAAATACAGCACCAATACCATTGATACCAGAACTTATTGACAAACTTTTGGGTGCACAATTCTTCACCAAACTAGACATATGATGGGGATATAACAATATTCATATCTGCAAAGGAGATGAGTACAAAACTGCATTCAAAATACCCCTGGGACTCTTTGAATCACTAGTAATGACATTTGGTCTCTGCAATGCCCCAGCCACATTCCAAACATTTATGGATACACAATTTGCAGATTTCTTGGAAACTAGAGAAGTTGTCATCTATCTCAACGACATTTTAATTATGGCCAAAACTATCTGTTGTCTAGTACAACTTACACATGGAATCCTGCAATGTCTAATGGACCTAGATCTCTATCTCTGCCCAGAAAAATGCTTCTTTAACCAAACATTGGTGGAATATTTAGGCCTTATCATTTCTGAAGGAGAACTACATATGGACCCTGTCAAACTTAATGCTGTTAGCAATTGGCTGACCCTGAAAACTATGAAAGATGTGCAGAAATTTTTGGGGTTCTGCAACTTCTACCAACGCTTTGTAAAGAATTATTCTGCATTAGCAAGACCTTTGTTTAATTTAACAAAGAAAAATGCTCCGTTTCACTGGGGTGCGGAAGAAGAACAAGCGTTTCACATACTACAAACAGCATTGACTACTGCACCTGTACTCCTACTGGATTATGGGAAACCCTTTACCTTAATAATGGATGCAAGTGATTACGCCACTGGAGCAATTCTGGAACAAGAAGATGCATTTGGATGATTGTACCCAGTGGCATATTTTTCAAAGTCCCTACAACCCATAGAAAGGAATTATGAAATTCACAACAACAAGTTATTAGTTATCATCCAATTACTAAAGCACTTCTGCCATTATCTCCAGGGGAATGAACATCAAACCAAGATCTTTTTAGACCATGCCAATCTTCAATATTTTACTACCAAGCAGAATATTACACAATGACAATCGTGATGGGCCCTCTTTTTGGCCACCTTCAACTATATCATTATCCCTAAACCTGGCAAACTCAACAAAGCAGATGCTCTGTCCAGGCATCCAGATTATAAAGAGGGGATAGTATTGGAAAATGCTGCACAAGTGTTACTCATGCCAGACAAATTTTCCATTCAAGCATTACATAACTTGGCCATCCCCACTGGAATGGACCTAGACCTCAAAGCAGCACTCAAAGAAGGGATTGAAGCAGACAGAGTCACTGGAGAAAAATTAAAACAAATCCTAACCAGTGGTCCACAACATGTCACCAAAGGGTTACAAGATTGGAACTATAAGGATGGACTATTCCTCTACAAAGGATTGGTCTACATACCAAACAACAAGAACTTAAAATGCAAAGTTACACAATTATTCCACAACAATGTAATAGGACACCCTGGACAATAGAAAACAATCAAACTAATAACTAGAGAATACTGGTGGCCTGGAATCACCAAATTTGTCAAAGCATATATCAAGGGATGTGCTATTTGCCAAACTACCAAGATACAACTACCAGTCAAAGTCCCACTCAAACCCAATGAAATCCCACAGGGAATATGGGAAACCATCATAATGGATTTTATTACAGATCTACCAATGTCCAGAGGATTTGACAGCATCCTTACAGTTGTAGACTGCCACAGCAAAGCAATTATCCTCTCCCCATGTGTCGCAGACAGAGTCCATGACAACATGCAAATGAGAAACTCCCAAACCAAGTTCTCCCAAAGCTGCCCCTAAACCAAGTTACAGTCACGTGGTATGAGTTGCACCTCAAGTATGTGACCCTGGGAAAGTATCACCTGATCTATCACATGTCACTACATGTGATCAGTCATGTGCCATATCACGTGACAAACCCCTCTCTTTGGAATCATGTGACTTTGGAGCATGTGACCCTGGAAACCAACCACATGACCTATCAAGGGATTGGTCATCTATGCGATCACATGCCAATGCATGACCATGTGATCGAACATGCTTCTGTTATGCATCAAGTCCATTGATTGGCATGTGGAAGACTGTGGAAACGATCAACAGTGTATCAAACAATCAACCAAGTCACAAGATACCTATGTGCAGCACTATAACTCAGGTATGTAGCACTAAGACCTACCCATGTATTATATTTGGACTGGCCCTAAAGTATGGGCCACCCATGTAACTATGTATGCCTGCCCTAAACATGTATGCACAGACCACCCTGTATTAGTATATAAGACCTGTGAAATTGAATGAACAGTCCCCAGACTGTTCTCTTGTCTGCCCCCATCATTGAGCACCTCAGCCTATACCTCTCAGTCCTCCTGTGCCACATTTCCTTGCTTATACTTTGGATCAATCACTGCCGAAGTGACTTTATTTTCAGTAGTAAATCTGAGGGGAAAAATGACAAAATGACACGTTATTCTGACTTGTCGGAAAAACCGACCATAATCCAACTTTGAGGCAAGCTGACATAAGTGGGACCAAACACCATCTTTTTTCTGATACAAAACTGATGTCAGCTTTATGGCCTTGACTGAAAATCTGTGTCTTTTCCCCACCCTCTTTTTCCTCTTGTGCTCTTCCTTAATCACCCCATAATCTGACTATAATTCACTCTCAAACAGTAAATCATAGTCTTTTTATGGTCTGCTTAGCTTGCTGACAACGTGCATGTTTTTTTTTTTTCTCTAAGTCGATTTCCCTCTAACTATCGCTCGTACTACCATGTCAGACAACGTCAACCCTTGCAATCTCTTCAGACTTGCTGTGACTTCTCAAATGGGTGCACATGTCTGGTTCTCTTTCACCCCAGTTTTGACTGGGGAAGTTGTAAGTTACCAATTTTTCTCATTGTTGTACCAATGCTGACTGACTATATCAGACCATCAACTTTAACGTTGGCCTTGTTGCCAACACCCCAACCCCTTCTATGTCGGGTCCATCGCCTTCTATGTTGGGTCCATCCCCTATCTTCCTACCTGGTCTGCCACAATATTCGACAGCCATTTCAGCGACTCTGCATGCACTGGCACTCCTGACAGATTAAAGACTGACTACTTCACAGGCCATCAATCACCTCCTTGAAGCCGTTCCGACTCAAATCCAGAACAACCTTGCTGAATGGTCTGAGATGGAACCAGAGACAGATGAAGAGAGGGGGATCCCCTTAATGCAGAACCAACTTGTACATCCACCTAGACCATATGCATCTCAATTTCTTTACTCACAGACAAAAGGAGAAGGAAGAGCAATGGAACAAGAAAGTAGGTTTCCTGTCACATATATTGATCCATTGTGTCGATTCTAACTAACGTTATATGCCCACAGAGAAAAGCGGAGGATGATAAGTTGAAGGCATCAGCCTCGAAGCGTGGCAAGATTGAGAAGAAGTAAAACATTGTTTCCTATCTCATTGTATCTTGGTCGTCATTGCGTTTTGGTCATTTTGTCTTGGTTGCTATGTCTTGGTCATCATTTCGCATTAGCTGTTGTTATGTCTTGATTACTGTCATCTCTTGGTTGTCATCGCATCTTCCCCTCTATCGTTTATTGCTTGTCGTTGTATTTTAGCCGTAATGAAATGGAGAAAGCTTACTACTTTCTGCGTGTGCAATCATCAAACTGAAATTAAGACATGTGGTGTATGTGTGGAGGTAGACACAATTTTTTTATCTTATTGGGACAGCCTTGGCCTCCTTACCTAATCTACTTTGCATACATATGTACATCGATGTCTTCCCATCACATCTCCATCGTTTAAGGCTTAACGTCATGCCTGTCCATTGTCCCTGCAGTAACTGCAAAGGGGCCATAGTTGACCTGCAAATTAAGTGAAATCACCAGAGAGAAGCTTTGAAGAATCAGACTGTCTCACAGCAAAGCGTCCAGTGGCCTGTTCTTGCTTCCATGGATCCCATTGTGGGGGGGATCAAGCACCACAGTTCCTAGCCGTCTACGTAATATGCAGGGGCCCGCATCCCTTCATCTGTTTGATGATTCCCTTTCCATGCCAAGCCCCTCCGTGGATCTCAAAGACAGTGCCTCATGCACGGACCTTGATGTTATCGTCCCACATACAACTTATGATAATCGCTTAGGTTATGATCTAGGGGAGCCGCAGTTTGACAATCACCTTGTTGAAGAAGATCAAGGGGAACTTACATACCAGGGGGCATATGATAACCAGGAGGATTTTCCAGATGAAGACACACTAGTAGGAGATCAAGATCTTGATTGTGGGGATAAGCATACTATGCTTCCTCTATCCCTACCTACTGAGGACGACATGGACCCCTTTCTGGTCGAGCAACATCCTGGACCTTCTATTGCGAATGTATCAGAACTCCCTTCTCATCTTGTCACCATTTATGCAATAGTATCCTGGCTTTACATGCAATTTAATCTCCCCCATGTAGCATATAACGCGGTTCTCACAATGTTGGCATGTCTTGTTACATTTTTCAACCTGCAATTTGAACTGCTGTTCATCACACTTCCATCTATTACATGTGCCCTTGCCATCAATCCTTCCATCAAGTTGCTACCGGTTTGTCTGAATTGCCAGGATGTCTTTCCATTGGTGGCCTTGCAACATATGCAAGACACTTGTATATCATGCAAGGTACCCCTCTTCTTGCCAAGTCACATGAATCAAGGCATCCTGCACAATGCGAAGACTCCAGTAATCAAATACCCATATCTCCCACTATTGCAACAACTTGTGTCAGTACTCAAAATACCCAGTATCAAGGTGTTGTTGGATGGCTAGCATATCAAACCACACAACTCCAGAGAATATGGGGACATATTCGACGGTGATATGTGTCATGTGCATTTGAAGGCTCTGGACAGCACAACATTTTTTTCAAATCTCTGTCATGAAAGACAAGGACCTGGGGGGGAGCTCCATATTAGGGTGAATATGGGAGTGGATTGGTATGTATTATTATCTCCTTGTGTTGTTCTGACTTATTTTCGCTACAGGTTCTCTTACATCTGCAGCAACATCGCCCTGTCACACTTGTTGTGCCTGACTTCTTTTTCAATCTGCAATCTTCCACCCGAATATCAGTGAGTTTCTTTTACGTGATGGCTCATACTCCCGTTCCATTATCTAGATATTGCATGTCAAATCTTCTATGCACAAGTAGAATACTGGGTCCGAAAGAACAGAATCCAGACAAGATCCAGCGGTTCTTATGTCCTATCATATCCAACCTACTTCGCCTCTGGAAGGACAGCATCAAAGTTCCAATGGAATCAAGACCAGAAGGTAAGGTGTACATGTCCATGTGGTAAAGGACATGCTGACTGACCTAGGATGACTCATGTGCATTGTCCTGGTTGCCATAGTGTGCAATAAACCTGCCGCGCATAAAATGGGGGGGTTTGCATTGCACTCTCATAACAATTTCTGCTCTCTCTGTTGGATATTGGCAAGCGACAAAGGGAAACCAACTGCCTTTCAGCATGGATGTATGTCATTTTTCTTTCTCTCGGGTTCATACCATGATCCACTACAGCATTCCATCATCGAACGAATGAGGAGCACCGTCGACTTGGCAAGAACTATCGTCAACAGCCCAATCTGACCGTGCGGAAGAATTTTGTCAAAAAACATGCAACCCAGTATTGTGAATTGTCTCAACTCCCTTATTTCAACATAGTCAAGCAAATTGTTGTTGACCCAATGCACAACCTCTTCCTCAGTGAGCCCTCTCACTTCCTGCCATTCTACACTGACCCAACATAGGCCTTTTCAAGACATACTTTTATGGAATATGGGTACAACAAAAGATCTTATGCCTGAATCATAAGCTTGTCACATTCCATTCTATACTTGCCGATGTAACATTCTTTCTTTGTCTTCTCCTTACTCTCAAATATGATTTTAGTTCACTGTTCCCTCTTCTTGCAGCAAACTGCCTATGGATATTGGAGTGCTGTTGGGGGGTTCTCTCACAGCCAACCAATGGCTACTATTGGCAACTGTCTATGGTCCAATCACCATACATATTTGTTCTTTACATTTTCTGTCTTTCTAACCCTCATCTCCTCTTTCAATGCCTCCTACTAGGTCCCTCAACTATGGGAATCCTTGCTGCAAACATACGGAACATCAGAGGCATCCAGTTGGCGCATTTCCTTGATCAATGAAACTGAAGCAGAAAGAGAACGAGAGGCTCATCAGAAGGCCAATGACAAAAAGGCACTTGTGGATGTGAAATCCTAAGGAAAGGAAGCTGTGGCTGCACTCAAAGCTTGTCTCACTCAGGAGCATGCTGCGGCATTGCAGGCTAAGAAGATCGAAAAACTTAGGATCACCACAGAGCATAAGGTAGAGAGGGTGAGGATCACAGCAGAGAACAAGGCAAGACAGGCTGAGAGAAAGGTGCACAACTGTTCTCTTCTGTTTAGCATTTGTTGATTGGTTTTTGACTCTTGAGGCTGCCAAACGAAAAGCGACTTCACAAATGATTGAAGGACTCCCTGAGGGAGAGCAGCGTAGCATTCCCCCCCCCTCCACATCTTCTATGGCAATCGCGAACGATGATCTTCCAGTTGATAGCTTGGTCACCAACCATGATAGATGTTCCCTTCATCCAGACGACCCTCAAAATTTCCTCAAATTATGCTCAGCTCTTCACATTCTTATCAGATGGCACATTACTGAATTGGACATTGACCAGGCAGATTTCTTAGTTCATGAATATTGTACCAAACTGATCTTGGTACATCTCTTATAGTCTAATATATAATGATTTCTGCATACTGACATCGTTGCATAGCTTTATGGCTCTGCGGTCATCAAGCCCAACCACCATTATGCAACACATATCAGCAAATGTGTCCGGAACTTTGGGCCTCTCCACGACTTCTGGACTTACTTATTTGAACGTCTCAACAAAGTCCTCAAGTCCTACAACGTTAACAATCATGGTTATGGCAAGATCAAGACCACATTTTTCTGTGAATTCCAAAGGACATGTCAAACAAGTTGACTGGTAAGATGAATCTGAATTTGCTTAAACAAGATGACCACACACGTTAGATATATTCCCTGCTTCACTATCCAGAACATTCCCTCCTACATGAGACTGCAGAGATCCTTGTCAAGGCCACAAACGAAGAGCAAGGCACCATAGCAGAACTTGCTACACTCTCCCAAACCCTTGACAAGGAACACCCTGATGGTACGTAGATGCCATACATGCAGTCTAACAAGATATTTGCTTAGTTTTTAGGAAGTCTCTCATATGGTCTCAGTCCAAGGCACCACACAGGAAACATGTCCTTCGAAACATACCGACTCATCGCCAAGACCATCAGCACTCGATTTCCACTGACCCCTATGCATTGCTGGTCAGATCGTCCCCTCCTCTCCAATAGCATACCTCTCAAGAGA
>Ga0307512_10002521_pt1 | contig 22926 bp, 18 predicted proteins | sample 14_EM_MG_FD_200267 | JGI IMG/M metagenome (GOLD analysis project Ga0307512, IMG submission 200267) | Populus trichocarpa ectomycorrhiza microbial communities from riparian zone in the Pacific Northwest, United States - 14_EM | ecosystem: Host-associated > Plants > Roots > Unclassified | place...
TGACGCATCTAAGTTTACACTCCACATCCTCTCAGACACTCCTGGAGGCTTCCAGTGACTAAAATACATTTTGCTGATGCTATGCAACGCGACCCGTCGCCTGGGCGACGGGCAGCGTGTAATTCTCGGTCAGAGGGTACGAGGTTCCGTCAGAGCCGTCAGAGCTGTCCGGAACACCCGGGTGTTTCTGACGGAAACTAGAGTTGTTGCTGATGAAGTACACGAGCTGCAGAGGCTCAGTAGCACAGGAGGTCGTGGGAGTAAATGGCTTTCAAGCTAATGTGCACATGATGCAGCTCTCGCAATCACACTTTCCGGTCATCTTCGGAGCGTCGGTGATTGTCGGCAAGATCTCCAAGGCCTTTGGACTGACGTGTGCCAGGCGGTGGTGCCATAACATCCGCTTCTCTGCATCGTTGCGAGATGTATGCCCAGTCGTCTTAAGTGCCAGCGGGCAGCTGTCGTCGATATCGGTATATTCGGTCAATTCCAGAGTGCGATCCAGAACTTGATCCAGAAAGAAGCTCCCATCGACCTGAGGTGCAGTGGCAATCAGCTTACCATGACGATTGTAGAGGTTGAGACTGTAGTGATTCACCGGTTCGACTTTGACGTCATTGTCCATGATCTGAGTTTGTGAGATAAGATTGAATGATCCTGGCAAATGCACGACTTCTTGAAGTATGATCGTTTCCGTCTTTCCATCTGGGAGCTGGCAAATCAACCTAACACTTCCACATCCAGATGCAAACGATGTGACCCCATTGTATCCCGTTACCTTCTTCGTATTCTGATGATGGTCGGTGTAGGTGATGAACATTGAACGACGGCCGGAGATGTGAGTCGTGTATCCGCAATCAATGAGCCCATCGCTGGATGAAGCACTTGAGCTTGCCACCATCCAGTAGTTCTCGATCGAAGTGGTGAGAGTCAAAGTAGTCTCAGTCGATGCTTTTGCCGCAGTGTTGGCAGCCTCTGGAGGATCGCCTCATTGCTTGCTCAATCAGTTCTTGGTGGTGTGCCTTCACCGCTGGCAATGAAAGCACTTTTGGAAATCCTTCTCTTTCCTATTGACCTTATTATCTCTCTTATCCCTCTTTGGACTTCTGCCGCCTTTACTGGCTTTACCGCCATTACCACCTTTGCCACCCTTCTTTGCAAAGAGCAGAGCTTCTGGAGCCAGCCCATTTTCTCTCTTGATTGCAGCTTCCTTTTCGACGAGCTTGGTGACTATCTCATCGGGGGTGGCGGTCATCGTGGTGTTTTTGTCCATCATGAGCTCCAGGAAGACATTCCACTCGTCGTTCCTTGGAATTCCAAGAAGGAAGTAGAAGATGTGCTCTTGCTCACTCATCGTGGCGATTGTCTTTGCAGAGTCCGTATCGGTAGCATCAGTGTCTGTGGTCGATGGCCCAGCCCAGAGATCGTCATTTTTGACTCTCCGATCGATCCGCAATGCGTAGTTGTCGACATCTCCGCAGTCCTGTAGCTTGATGCTCCCAAGGTCTTCCCTAATCTCGAAGATGTTGAGCTTCAGCTATGACTTGTAGGCTGATGCTAGCTGTTCCCAAAGCGTCTTCGCGTCGTCAACGACCGTATATTCTGCTTGTATCTGCGGTTCCATGCCGAGCAGGATAGTCCATCTGGCAACACCATGGCAATTCATCCATTCTTTGAAAGCGGCCATCTCTGGAGCGGTCGCGTTTGCTGCTGGCTCTTCCGGCATCTCGTCATATCCTTTGATGATGCCATACACTTGCTTCTGTTCGAGAAGTAGGGCCATATCGGTTGCCCATTGTGCATAGTTCGTGCCATTGAACTTGGCGATGGTGATGGTAGTCGAACTCATGCTGTAACGAGATATTATATCGCAATCATCAGTTATAGTAGTCTCTCGGACGCTACGGGAGACGTCCCGCAGCCGCCGTCAGGAACACGGCGGAATGCGGGGTAATTGCTTAGCTTGTGGAGACGCTTCTCTGTGACAATGTTGACCTCCACTCGACAAACGGAAATGGAAGTATTGATTATCGGTTCCCTTTTTGAATGCAGGGGCTCATAACCTGTTGTATGGTGGCGTGTGCTCGGGTGGTCGAGTGTGCGCGAGCGTATGTGAAGGTGTCTATTGTAGTGTGTAATGAGACATGTCGCATCAACATAAGGTCGATCGATGACTAATGGTGCTAACTACAAAAGAGGCAAGTTACATCATAGTCCTTGGCATAGTGATATCCGTACTTCCAATCAGCTCAACACTATGTTCTCACAGATTTGTTACCAGTGCTCCCTGATGCACCTGAAGGCCACTGCATTACTATAGTGAACTTCCAGAGTTTGTTGACGACACACCCAGGTGCACCTGAAGGCCACTGAATTGGTCTGGTCATCGCCAAGAGTTCACCACCCTGGAATTCGGGTCCAACAACTCTCACACACTCCCAGAGTCTCCCAGTGACTGAAATCCGTATTGCTCATGCATTTAACTCCTGTGCACAGGTCTGCGACAGCTGCTGAAACATTGTAGGTATGTTTGTGAGGGGACCAGAAAGTTGTATTCTCACATCAGTATTTCTTAGGATCCCACAAGCCATTTCATCTATCATATCTGTTTTGGTTTAGACACATCTTTTACAATTGCGAGAAGATTCAGTACATCAAAATACGGCAGGTATTCTCGATCTATGTGTTAGGGTGTTCAGCCTAACAGCGGTAATGATACAATGTGGATTGGTTAGAAGATACTTAATTGCATAACACCTATCTGCAACAGCATCATGTTGTTTGTCAGTCAGGCGATCTTTACCGGGATTACACCTGAGCCGCGTGTCGATGAATTAGTGATGAGTTGAACTCGTACAGGCAGATTCAACCATGATAACGCAACTATGACGCCATTACTGGGAAGTGAAAAACCTTCAGCAATGTGCATAGTTATTAGCCACATTTACTATATCTTATCAAGCGGGACAACATACAGTTCAATTGCAAACTTGCAGAATTACGTATGCAGCAGATGATAACCAATAGGCGGATACGTAGGGATTCACGGGCCATGTCGCTCAGCGACATGGATTAATTCTGTAACGCTCCTCGGTCTACAGAAGCCCCGAGACCTGAGCATGCTGTATCTGAGGGATTAATGACATTGGCCGAAGATAAGAGGCTAGAAGCAAACCTACTCATTGGCTTGAGCTAGTATGCATTTCAACATCATAATGGCGTGTCATAATCTATGTTGGCAGAGTATTGGTTGGTCGCCAATTAAATTTCTGAACGCATTGCCGAATAGCCAAATTAAAAGGCGAGGCATTTAATAACCCAGAGTTATTATAAATTGCGATAAGCACTGATGACACTAAGCGCTGTCAGATGATCCAAGTACTGAACGAATGGGAAGCAAGATGTCCAAGTTGAAGTTATGAGTTGGCATATTGGTGCGCATGATATCATGACTTGAGGATAACCTATAGTGGGGGCATAATGCCTTGAAACAGCTGATGCATAAACACGATAACCTTGAGGGAAATCGTGGCACTATCAATGCGTCATTAAGATGATATCAATGATAAGCCATCAAGCAAACCGTGTGTCATGGCGTTCACCTAAAGGCAAACTTGACCTGAGGGTTCGACTATATAAAGACTCACATCGTCCCCAACAATGAACAAACAAGCTCTAGCAGCACGAACAGTCAAAAAACCTCCCAGTGAAGAAGCCCATAAAATATTATTGTGTGTTTTTATTGATACCTATGTCTATTATACAAATTATTATTAGCTTTATAGCGGCAGCCCCGCTTCCTCTATGAGTTTTACCTTTGAAAGCAGAGCCGATATAATACTCTGGACTTTGGCAAAGTTATTAGTTACTTTTGAGAAACGACAATACCTCTTTGCGGCCCAGTGCATTTGGTAAATATCTGCTTTGGTTCAGTTGGATCCAGCGTTGAGATATTTTATCGATAATCAAGAATTCCCATCAAACGCAATCGATGTCGACAAGGAACACAGAACTATACAACACTCGATTGGAAGAAGCATTTCGTCAACCCCTCGGGATATCCAAAGACATATGGAAGAATACGAATATACGGTACCCGCGAATAATAAGTATCAGGTTGATCCCTTACGTCGCACTTGGAAAGGAAGGATTAATCCTTTACCTCAAACAAAGAAACAACTGAAGGCAGAAAGGCGACGACAGTTAAGAGCCGCGAATAAATAACAAGGAAATCAATTGCCAGTATATGTACTGCCAATATTGTTTAACAACTCGGCACAATTTAGTCAGTATCCATTTAGAGGCATCAGATACAACTATCAGCATTTGTGCCCTATGCATGTACGACCTCTATAGGTTGCAACATAACTTTAATTGGAGATACGCTTAAGGAAGAGATAGTATCTACGGCCTTGCACCTAGTATAAACTTGAGTGTCCAAGAATACTCGGGTTCAGTATTGTTTTATAGGACGAAGCAACCCCGTAACACTATGTCTGTGGATATATATCCATATCATAGATTTGGTAGCAAATGGTACTCAAGGGCTATCAGAGAAGTACCTGGAGGTGGCATCCAAGTGAACATCATACTACTCTTGGATGCAGTGATTAAGTGAATGTGGAGAAGCTCTTGGAGGCAGTAATCACCCAATCATAGAGATGCACTGGGAGGCAGAGTGCAATTGAGCTATGAGATACACTTGGAGTCTGTGATTGTGTGATCTGAGAGATACCCATAGAGGCAACAATCAAGTGTATTTGGAGATACACTTAGATTGCTGAGATTAGGTGATCAAAGAGATACCCATGGAGGCCTGGATAATGTCTACATACATCAGCAAAATGTACTTTAGTTACTAGGAGCCTCTGGGAGTGTCTGAGAGTTGTTGGACCAGAATCCCAGGGTGGTCAAATCCCAGAGTTTACTGAACCAATGCAGTGGCCTTCAGGTTCACCTGAGAGCACCTGGAAGTGCCAGTGACAAGCTTGGGAGCGCCAACAACAAGCCTGGGAGCATGTCAAATCATGGTAGAGTGGTCTGAGAAAAACATCATCTCCTTTAGGACCGCTGCTGGTGCGCCTGGAAATCATAGCTACTACTTATCACTCAACGATTTTTAATACTCATATTTTCAGTTCATATTCTCATCTATGTAGCTATGTATATATCTACATACAGTATGTCTGGACTGGCTGTAGGAGGTGGTTGAGAGCAATTCAAGGTGCTCCTCAAGATGACAATCGAGTGAACTCAGAGATACACTTGCTTGTCCTTATCATGTAAACTTATAATCACTTGGAGGCCGAGATAGAGTGACTTTGGAGATCAACATGGAGACCAAAATCAAGTGAACTCCGAGATGCACTTGGTGGCCATAATCAAGCAAGTTTAGAAATGCACTTGGAGGCCGTAATCCAGCGAGTTTGGAGATGCAATTGGAGGCCATCATATAGCAAGTTTGGAGATGCACTTGGAGGCGGCCGATGGGAGGTGGTTGATGTCAGGCTGAAGGAGGGAGGTGCACCAGCTCCTGAGACTCTATTCATCAGCTGGTTAATTCACAACCATGTGAATGTGGACAAGGCATCTTTATGTTTGAGCTCTGATGGAGGGCTGGCTGGTGATCTTGTAGGGAGGCATGCTGGAAGCCAAAGCTACATTCCGGGGTCAACCCGTAATGGTGAGAATGATGGGAAGACCAACAATCATGGGTGGATGCTGTACAAGGTGGATGCTATACTTGGTGTATGCTGTACTCGGTGTATGCTGTACTCTGTGTCAACTCATGATCATAGCATGGAGAGATACAGATGAATGACTTAGCTTCTATTCTGCAATTATGGTAGTGTTGAGGACGAGCAGGTGAGATGGGGGATGAAGATGGGAACAATATGCAGGATACGAGCGGATATGTGAAATATCGGGCACGACTTGCCGGATCGAATTCGGAAGACCTGGTCTGAGTGTTCTTACCTTCCGGATCGGGAGCAGTACCTGCCGTATTGGGAATGCTCCATTGACTCACGCATGAAATTCTCTTCACTTCCAGTTTCTCATGCTCGTTTCACCCATATCCTGTCATCTCTCTCGTTCTCATCCTCAACTCTACTATCACCTAAGCACATGAAGTTATGTCATCCCTCGCTATCTCTCCAGGCCATGATCATGAGTTAACACTGAGTACAGCATACAGCAAGTACCGCATCGTCCCATAATCAACTGTCTGCTGCTCCGAGCCAGTCTCTCATCGCTCGGCGGACCAAGTTGTACTCCACCCTCTACATTTCTACGCTCTTGGGTTTGACCAATGAAAAGATTCTCAGCTCTCTTCCATGCCTTTCTCCCAATATACCGCCTCAAGATTGACCACCTCCAAGTATTCCTCCATTCTCGATCAACAATGGCCTTGAAGTGCATCTCCAAACTCACTCGATCATGGCCTCCAAGTTTGCATGATGATGGCCTCCAAGTATCCCTCCACACTCGCTCGATCATAGCCTCCAAGTTTGCACAATCCATTGCCTCCAAGCTGGATTGATTACGGCCTCCAAGTGCATCTCTCTGTTCACTCTATGTCATGCACTTAGTGCATGAACAAACTCGCTTTATCACGGCCTCCAAGTGCATCTCTCAGTTCACTCAATCTCAGTCTCCAAGTGCATCTCCGTATTCGCTTGATCATGGCCTCCAAGTTCATACGATAAATGTCCTCCAAAGTCTTTCGTTTACAGCCACGAAGTGCATCTCTCAGTTCACTCGATCTCGCGATGTAAGTGCATTACCAAACTCGCTCTATCACGGCCTCCAAGTGAATCTCTCAGTTCACACAATCTTGGCCGCCAAGTGCATCTCCACACTCGCTTGATCGCTGAATCGAAGTACATCTCAGAGTTTCCACCATCACAGCCTCCCAGTGCATCTCAAAGTTCTCTGACTGGGCATCTCTGGGTGCTGCTCCGATTACACTTGAGAACCCGTCTCCAGCCAGATTGGCCGTATGTATATATATAGAGAGACTTAGATAGTAAATTCATGCCATATTTTGATGTAGCAAATCTTGTGACTGTAACAGACGAATATGATAGATGAAATAGCTTGTGGTTATGAAACTATATGTACAACTGCTGGGAGAATATGGCACCAAGTCTCCCCCAGAGCCGCGCAGAGGTTTCAGCTTCTCTTGAAGTCTCCCACAGACTTGCGCTGAGGTCTCAGCTGCTCCAAAATTTGACTATCCTACAAGTCAATTCTTATATCATCCTGAATGCACCTCCATGACTGCAGGTGCTTTCAGGAGCACCTGAGAATGCTCTTGTAGAGTCTGAGAGCACTTTACTTAGCTCCAGGGGGGCCTGGGAGCATCTGAAAGTAGTTAGACGCACTGGTGAGGTCGACCGGAGTGTCAATGAGGTTTGGGTGTGGCTTCCTGAACGATTCACATTTTGCGGATGTAGAGATATACTTAGAGGTCGAGTTTCGGTCAGTTCAGAGATTTACTCGATGGCAATGGTGGTGTGAACACAGAGATGCACATGGATGCCATGATCATCAGTACATCGAGATTTACTTGGATGCCAAGATCTTGGTACCTTGCAGATACACTTGGAAGCAGCTATTGCGTGATTTTAGAGATGTGCTTTGAGGATATGACTGAGTAAGGTTATAGGTAAACTAGAAGGCCAAAGTTGAGTCAACCAAGTGTTACACTTGAAGGAAGAATGGAGTAACTGTTGAGATGCACATGGAGGCCATGATCGAGCAAAATTGAAGGGATACTTGGAGGTGGTCAATCTGGAGGTGGCTGATCTCTGGGCAGTTTATCAAATGGAAGTCCCAACAGAAGCTGGGACTCTAATCCTTGGTTAACTTGTAATATTGGGCATATAGAGAGTAGCCTACGAAATAGTCAGCCAAGAGATAAGAGACAGACTGGAACTGGGAGTCAGTCGAATGTTGAATTGATACTGTCCTCAGTGTATATTGTACTCAGTGTATGCTTCACTTTGTGTACACTGTACCTGTTATGTGCTGTACTTGGTGTATGCATTATGTAGTATATGTTGTACTTGGTGTTCACTCATTATCATGGCTTGGAAAGATAAAGAGAAATAATTTAACTTCATTTTCTCAGGTGATATTGGAGTGGAGGACAAGAAAGAGAGACATGAGAGCAGACAGGAGAAATCATCATTAGACATTTGGAGTTAAGAAAATTTTGTGTGAGGTTCAACTTGCTATTGATGATTCATCAGGTATGATATCTTATCCGGTGGGTAAGAACACTGATACATGGTCTTCTGAACTCCAAAAGGGAAGTTGTACAATGACTTTCCCATATCCCATCGTCTTCTCTACATTGTTCCCATCATTATCCTCCAACTCTCTTTCTCATTTTCAACTCTATTATCAGCACTGAACACCATGGTAAGTTATCTCTCTCTATATCCCCACACCCCAATGATAAGTTAACATCATGTACAGCATACACCGAGTTCACCATCCACCCAACATGGACTGCAATCTCTCTTCATTCGTATAATTATGAGTTGACCAAGTGATATATCTTCCAATTTCAGCATCACTTCCGTCAGATTGACTGCCACCAGTCAGCTGAATACCACAGCTTGAAGGTACAGTCAATTCATCACATACCGATGGTTGCAAGTGAACTAACTGATATATACAGTCTCAGCACCCAGTGCATATTTCAATCAACCACCTCCTGTTCTCCCTCCTTTTTGTACTCCTCCAATCTCACTTACTCATGGTCATGGTGGACATTGCCCAACTGGCTTGATCACAACCTCCAAGTGCATCTCTGAGTTACTCAATCTTGGCCAACAAGTGCATGTCCAAGCTGGCTTCATGATGACTTTGAAGTGCATCTCAAAGTTGAAACTATCATGCCCTCCTAATGTATCTCGGAACTTGCTTGATCTCGGCATCCAAGTTCGTTTCTCATTACACATGATCACAGCCTCCCAGTGGATATCCAAACTCACTTGATCATACCCTCCAAGTGCATCTCCAAACCTGCTTGATCGCAGCCACCAGGTGCATCTGCAAGTTTACATGATTTTGGCCTCCAAGTTTATCTCGAATCTTGCTCAATCATGAACTCCAAATGTATTTCCAAGTTTACTCTATCTTGGACTCTATGTGCATCTTCAAAGTCACTTCATTTATCTCCTCCAAGTACATTGCTAAGTTCACTCAACTGCCATCTTCAGGCACACCTCCAATTGCTCAAGCACTATTCACAGCTAGTCCAAATATGTCATGTGTAGATGGATAGCAATATAGATATATAGATACATAGATGCGAATTCATACTAAGTGTATGAGTATTAAAAATGATCTAACGATATGTAGTAACAATAATTTCCTGGCACATCTGCAGCATTCCCAAAGAATATGTCATTTGTTCCAGACCACTCTATAGTGATTTGAGGTTCTCTGAGGGTTGTCACAGGCAATGCCATGTACTCCCAGGCTGTTTGCCTGCATTTCCAGCTGCTTCCCTGGTTCTCACCAGACTTTGTATGTTTTTGCAAATTTGTCACCAGCACTCCCAGGTGCGTCTGAAGGCCACTGCATTAGTCAAGTCAACTCTGGGATTTGGCCTCCATGAGATTCTGGTCCGACAACTCCCTGAGACTCCCAGTCACTAAAATACATTTTGCTGATGGATATACATGGGTATGCCATGGATTAACTGTTGTATAGTGTAATGAGAAGTATTGCATTAACATAGAGTTGATTGATGATTTATGGCACTAACCACAAAAGAGGCAACTTACATCATAGTTCTTGTCACAGTAAAATCTGTACTTCCAATTACCTGAACACCCTGATTGACTCGCTGGCCATATATGCTTTTATAGCTCCACTTGCGAATATCTATGGATCTACTCTGGATAACTACATGCTGCATGTAGTAAAGTCTGTATTTGTTTAGTCTGCTGCCAATCACTCTATGTGTTGCATGCCATGTATGGTCATATTCTGCTGGTGCATATGGCCAATAAGTGTATCTTATGTAATTGTTATCATTGTGTAGTACCAGTGTTTATGAAGTGGATTTGTAACTGTGGTTATACTCAGGTAATTATCAAGTAAAGCAGAATGTCAACTTTTTATTATCTGCAAAATATTGCTTTCCCTATCGCTTAAATGGCCTAATTTCTCAATTACAGCTCTCTCTACTGTGCAGTAGTTATAGAATCACCATTTTGCATCTTGATGAGAGTGTCTAGTAGCCACCACCACCAAGGCTTTGGCTGCATGACTATATAAAATCTGAGTCCTATTATAGACCTGATTTACAGCTCACATGAACCGGGACTGGTAAGGTGCGTAAGTATCCTGTATATATCTCATTCCTTCCTGCTGTCTACTTGGTATGCTACGTCTGCATATGCACATGGTCCTCCTCTCCATGTTTACAACTGGAAGTTTTACACTAAAGGTCTGAGAGGACGTCACCGATATACTGAAAGTGGCCGGATTGACACACAGGCGGTAGACTGATACTCGTAGACTCACGCACCTATTTTCACGGCTCCGCCACTACAATTGTGATAATAGAGAAACTGATCTTCTAATTCGAGTCTATCTACGTGGGGGCTTGTATGCTCTTATGTACAGTGTTCAGACAGTATGTACACTCAGCTGATATCTTCAACTGAGTCCTGAATGACGGTCAGTCTTATAACCTCGTGATCTCCATCAGCTCTGCTGAAGCCTGCAAGCCTTACAAAGGGCGGCAATTCATATATGCAACAACCATTCCATAAACTTCCATCGGTTTCTACGGACCTCTAGACTAGGCATAGATTCTCCCGTAGATAGTTCAATAGAGTTCTTCCGCTTCGTACATGCAACAGGAAGCGTCACCGTCGTGGTGGGTGACGAACTATGAGTCTACTCGTCTCAAATAATGTGGTACAAAGTGGACGCACCCAGACCGAAGGACTGGCATTCCCCATAACTTGGGCATTCATGTAACAATTGACAGCCATATGTTCTGACAACCGTCTACGGCCGTGACCAGACTTCCACATGAAGGTAGACTAGACCAGATCCCATATGCTTTATTTTGGAAATCCAGGCGTCGTCATGCTACCCGCACGTTGAAGAATGTTTTATTCGGTCTGTAGTGCTTCTTGATGTGAATTTTTCTGGTAGATGTGGAGCAGCCCATCGTGTCCATGATAGTGGGTAATTAACTTGTTCAATAGCGATATTGGGGGAATAACACCGGAATCAAGGTAAACAACGCAAATATTCAAGACAACAGCCAGCCCTTGGCTTTCAGGTGTACTCCTCTACCACCAAATTAAAGAATATACTTAAATCTCTTCCTCCGCTTTGTCGCATCTCCTTCCATTGCAGCATCTCTTTTATCCAGCACCTCTCTCCGCTGATTCTCCCGCACGAGCCTCCATCTTTGGAACACAACGAGCAAGCCAACCACAATCATGCACCCGGCGCATGTCAAACTTCCCAAAATATACTACCCATCAAATAAGTACCCCGCTGGTTCATTAGAAAAGAGAATAGTAAACGAACATCTGGTGCCTGGCTCTGCGGATAGAGCCTCGTGCCCAGCAGAGGCCCACACTGTCCTAGCGCCTGCTGTATCGCAATCCCCGTTCCCCTCCTGGTCTCGGTTTCGGAGTTGTTTCCATTCCAGGTGATTGCCAGTGAGACGATTGCAAAGATTGTGCCAGCGGCTAGCATGATACCGAGATAGCTGATTGCAACGGTTGATTTATGCGAGGTTAAGAACGAAGAGTCAGAGAGTTTCTCTTCCCACCAGGAGCCAGGGGACTCGATGTCTGCTATTTCGGAGGAGAGCCTAGTGAGGGATTTGTGCAGGAGCCCTGAAATTGCGAGCAGAAAATAGCCGAAGGCGCTTATGGAACAGAGAATGAAAAGAGGAATTGAGCGGGAGCGGTAACGGTCCGAGAGCCAGGTTGAGAAGAGGGTTATAATGAGGGCAAACACATAGGGTGGGACTGAGAGGGCTTGTGCGTGAGCAGAGCTAGAGTCTACCCCTAAGTCCATACTATGCACAGAAATTAACGATATACCAGGCGCGATGGGGAGTGCAACTTACTCATCGATGATAGTAGGAAGAAACACGGGCATTGAGGCAAAAGAAACGTTAGAAAGAGAGAAGATAAATGCCGTGATCCAGTTCCCTGCATCAGCGAACGCTTTCCAGACCTCACCCCATCTTAATCCCTGACCTTTATAATGTATTGCTTTGCCTGCATCTTCCTCATCATCGTCACGCACAACAAGTAATCGCTGCCGTGCAATCCTTTTTTGGACACGGTTTAGGAAACTGGCGTCTGAAGGCGAGTCCGGAATGAAGTAGTATGCGCAGATTCCGGTAATGAGGGAGGGAAACCCTTCGAGAAGAAAAAGAAGGCGCCAGGGCACAATTGGTGAGGGTATAGATGTTATTGCATAAGCTAGAAACCCAGCGTATGCTGTAGCAAGTGGCGCGGCAGAGATGAAAAGGCCAGTTCGGAGGGCCAATTCTACAGCAGGTTCAGAATTAGCTATTTCGACCGCTAGTGAATCTCACCTTCTCTTCGATAGAATAAAGATAGATAAAACGGGACGCCTAATAAGTTAGACATATATACATCAAAGTTTACAATGAACGGAACATACCAGAACCAAATCCTGCTTCAAAAATCCCCAATGCTGCTCTTAGGACCAACATCGAAGTCCAGGCAACCGAAAGCGCTTGCAACGAAGCCACAAACCCCCACCTGAAGACTCTGAGTATCCCCCTTCTCATGGAAATAGCAAGAACTTACCCAGTAACAACAAATGCGACATATTTATGCGCCGGAAACACTTTCCAGCATAATGTCATCCATTGGAAAAGCTACGGCTTTGGATTAGCAATCTCACGGTCTGACACCTGTCATGAGTCGTACTATATACGAGATATAAAACGTCGTAAGCAACCACTCATATCGATCTCCTCTTAGCTCCAGGTCTTCTTCCATTCCCGCTATCTTTGCCTTTTGTCAGTAAACTGCGTGGTTAGCGCTGTATCCATAACCCAAGCTGACACGCCTACATTTCCGATATCTGTCGGGAAAACAAATTAGTCGAAACGTAAGAACACAGCAATCGCTCGATTACTTACTGCTTCGATCTAAAAAGCTAACAATCCCATTCCAGTGAGCATTTCTTTAGAGCTGTAACCACTCCTAGACTCCCACCTGAGCATGTACAACACCGCCAAACCTCCGACCAAATATTTATCCAATTTTCGCACAACGGCCTTTTCCTCCTGACAGGTATATAAGAACTCCGTTCTTCGCCGCAGTGACCTCAGTACCGGACTCCTTAGTTCAACGTCGTCTTCTGGCCCTTCGATGGCGTAGAGTACCTCATCCCGTTCGTTCTCGTCGTCGCTCTTTTCGCCAAAAAGCTGCCCTCCTTCGATGTCATCCCCGTAGTCGGCGCCCTTCACTCTCAATGGCCGCAGCTTGTACCCCCCCTCATCTTTGTTGCCCCTGATCGTGTGGACGTCGCGATCGCGACGATCGGAGTCGTCGGAACCGGTGCGCGGAGTAGCGACATAGACAGGTGATTCAGTTTCGGGAAATTGCCTAGTCGGAGTAGAGGAAGAACCGTCCATTGGGAGTCTTGGTGGAAGAAGCTGGGGAAATTTTGGGCTTACGTTGAGTGGAGCTCGTGTCTTGTGATTCACTCTACTTGGCGGCCCAACTAGTGCGGGAAACTGCGCCCAACAACATCATGCCAATGCGCACACAACACATGGCATGTCCGCTTCGCTTGCCATGAACTAACTATACTACACATTACTAGTACTTGAGACGGCTTCGCCGCCTTTGTGGAGATTAAGGTATTTGAAATACATTGTCTTCAGCCAGCTCCCAATCAGACTATGAGTTAGACTTGAAAAGCAGCAGAAAGAGGAAGGAGCAGGGAAGAGGATATATAAGAGGTGAAGAGTTGTAGAAGTCAGGCAAGCAGCAACTTTATTATGTATCTACCCACCCCCACACTTCTGCATATACTGTTTCTAGTTTGCATGTTATTGACTTGTCATCTAATACATAACTTTTGAATATACAGAGAAGAGTTCTGTTGGAGCTGTTGCTGCAATAGTGGCAAATACTTACTAAAGACACCAATATTGTTTATGGTTAGTTTATACTTCTACTAGTACTTTGTATTAAATTTTGTAATTCAGCTATTTTTTGTACTGCAAAAATTTGAATAAAATGAATAAAAATTATGTACTGGGGAAATAGTGAAATATTATCTGATAACTACTTGTGGATGATTTTATATATTGCATAAGATAACTTTCAATACAGTATTAAAAATAGCAAATCTGGAGATACAAAGCACAGAAATATCTGAAACATTCCAATAATGGGCTTCAACTTGTAGAAGCAGTTTCTTGAAAACTATATCGAGGATTCGAAAGAAGACTGTTGATTCCAAGTCATATTCTGAATAGAGTAAATCCACTCAATTGATATTAACTTAAGAGTGACAATTTGGGTATAAATTAGCCTCTTAGTTATAGATATAGTATAGGTGTATATATATACTTCATCCAGGAAATATGAAAAAAGTATCAATCTAATAATTCCAATAGTGTATATATAGTGTTACCAACGGGTCCAGGTAACCTGCCAGCGGTCTGGGTTGGGACAGCTAAAACGGTTCAGTTCAGTGCCAGACCTGTCCAAAAATCAAGCCTGCTGCCTCTTAGTGGGCCAAACCCGTACCTGTATGTGTCAAGATGTGGGTTTTGCCGGGTTTGGCTATACCTGTCGGTTCCAATCTCCAGTTTAGCTTTTTGGGTATTTCTACATATGGTTGCATTCAGACATCCTACTGTTAATTGCAAAATATGGACTTTGGTATGTCATATTCTTTTTTTGATGTATTGACTGCCTTTATAATCAAAGAAAAGAGAGACACAATCCCCGCCCCTTCCTGAAGATGAGCGTCAATGGAGCATCAACAATGTTTGGTCTTACATCTTGCAAAATCAGAGTGGCGATTGGTTGCAGACATTTATAAATGAGGAATTGGCTGCCATTATAGGCAGAAGAGAAAGCGATATGCTCCCTTCCCCATGGTGTACATGAGCATCATTGGAGTGTCAACTATTTTAGGTGTTGCATCTTGGTTAATCAAAGGGCTGTGCAACGACATTAACCCATTATCAAAGTATTAGCCACCTGTATGGGCAAAAATGCTGCTGATAATATCGCTACCACCTCATAAAAATAAACGTCAATGGAGCATCAACAATTTTTGGTCTTGCATCTTGCATAATCAAAGGGCTGTGCAACGGAATTATCCCATAATCAAAGTATTGGCCACCTTTAGGTGCAAAAATGCTACTGACAATATTGCTACCACCTCCTCATAATGAGTGTCAATGGAGCGTCAATGATTTTTGGTCTCGCATCCTGTATAATCAGAGCGCTGTGCAATGACATTAACCCATAATCCAAGTTTTGGCCGCCTTTATGGGCAAATATGCTATTGGGGATATCGCTACCACCTCCTAAAAATGAGCATCAACGGAGCGTCAACGAGTATTGGTCTTGCATCTTGGATAATCAATGGGCAGTGCAATCGTATTAACCCGGAATAGAAGTATTAGCGCCCTTTATGGGCAAAAATGCTAGCGATGATATTGCTACCACCTCCTAAAATTTATCATCACCGGAGCATCAACGATTTTTCGTCTTGCATCATGGATAATCAAAGGGCTTTGCAACAGCATTGACCCATAATCAAAGTATTGGCCACCTGTATGGGCAAAAATACTACTAATGATATCGCTACCGCCTTGTAAAAATGGGCATCAACGCAGTGTCAACAGCTTCTATCGCGGCTAAACAAACTACACAGCGACAATCTGCATTGCAACGTGCCTACATTGTGTTTTCAATGGTCAGTCTTTTCAATATGTCTTTGTATACAACTTTACAAATATGCATGCAATGTCTCCCAGATCTTACATTTTTCTTGCTTGTAGCTCTAGAGTCAATATTTTTGAACCAGCTTTCTACTTTGGTATAATGTCAATTTTGACAGTTTCTCAAGTCAAATTACACAGCTTTCAAATTCATACCGCGATGTTGGATTCAAAATTATTAAATACCTCATTGTTAGAGGTTATAGTATATTCCAAGAATGCACATGTCTTTATTTGTGATTTGAGCAACGTTACTTTGAACATCAAATTGAATGCTTGGTGGGCTTATATGAATGTAGGTTCGACCCATTATATTGCTTGGGATAATTCTAGATATGCGCCTTCATGGCATGTCTATTTGCACTGTGGTATTGAGGAGACCGGCCACCCTGGCATCATATGAATCATTTGTCATCAAGTTCTTCGCTATCCATCAGGACATGGGACCAGCTCATTGGTAAAACACTTGCTGGCAATATCGCACATCGCAATGTTGAATAACTTAACAGAGTGGGAAGTTACTGAATTGAGTAGTTCAACAGTCGATGAAACAGCTTTGGCCATAGTGAAGAGATAAGGAAGTGGAGGAATAACAATAGAAAGTTTGCCAAGGAAATTCATAGTTGACATTAAGGTTTTATCTATGTTAACTGAAGTGACGCACAAAACACTCCAAACTGGTGGCAAAGGACTTTGTAACTGCTGAATTTCACCATAACTCCTGGAATTGCTAACTCATGTTAGGATTTGTTTCGACTCATAGTCAATGGAAAGCTAGGTGAAACCATGGGCTACGATGGTCATATAATGCATTACGAAGCAAGCCGGTGCTACCATCTGCCAGCAACATTAGCATCATTTGCCCCAGGGAATACTCACCGACATTGGATACAATTAAGAAGCAAATGCTGTCAAGAATTAAAGAAAGTTTGGCTTTAGACAGGTGGACATCAATGAACAAATTAGCCATAATGTCGGTCATTGCTGACTATATGGATTGATATTGGTCATGGCGAGAAGTATAACTCACTTTCGATGACGTTGATTACCTGTTCTTTTCCTATTTTGATAGCTAATTAAGGATGATAGGTCAAGAGTCAACATACTGGAGCAAGGCTCGCTGCACGTTTGAAGGAAGTTCTGGATTATTTTGAGCTTAGCAACGGCCTTTCACATGCAATTACGACTGATACCGCTTCCTCACACTGCTGGATGACTTGGGAACTACAATCAACCCTTCAGGCCTGTGGAATTGTGTGGCCTGCATTGAGAAACCACATACCATGCATGGGGCACATCATTTAACTTGCTTTAGGTGCATTGATGAGCAGTCTCGGCGTAAAAGGCCGCACAAATTCTTGGGAAGCCCATAAGTACAATCAGCAATTTGGAGAGAATGAAAGCATAGACATTGGGAAGAGTCAAAGACTTCGAAAAGAGGGCAATGCTAAAATCAACAAGGTGTCAGCCATGAGACTAGGTTTAACAAAGTTAATCGAGAAAGTACTTATCTCAAGAAATTTTGAAAGTGCTGAATCTGACATTCATATCGCAGTGAATGATTGCAGTGTTGGTGACGGTGACACCAGGTCGTCGAAACGACTTCATTGACTGTCATGAATTCAGACAGCAAATCGCAGAAGTACCTGTTATGGATGTGAAAACACGGTGGAGTTCGACACTGGAGTAAGTTAAGCGAGCTTTCCAATCACAAGAATTCACCTGCAAGTGGCTCAATGATCCGAAACACAGTGATTACTGTCCACTCTTCACAACACAGAATGTATGGACCATCGTCTAGCACATCATGGAAGTTTTAAGGCTATTCCGATACGAGAACCTATGGATGTCGAAATGGTGTACTGTTGCTCTGCTTCAGGTTATCATTGTCTACAATGACATGTTGGATCTGATGGATCGTCATATGCGAGCTGTTCTTCAGAACAAGACTGTATGGAATGAAGACTCATACTTAGCCATGAAGTTTGCACAACAGCGGTGGTCGAAATATTATGCTGAAGTGACTCCAATGACACGTATGCTTGTCCCTTGAGCACACATCCTTGATCCTGTGTAGAAGTAGTGATCGTTTAGGAAGTGAGACCAGGGAATGGATATTCATCCTGAGGACATGACTATCTATACTACCCATTACCAACAGGCGTTTCTGAAGTAGGTGGAGGATGAATACTGTGCCGTGAATCGATGTTTGCCTGTCATTGAACCCGGAAGAGTACCATTGAACATTCTCTTCACATCCGCAACAGCTTCTAGATCTGGTCAATCTTCCTTTGATTGCAATGATTTGTCCAGCGATGATGAAGAATACTTAAAACCTAAAAATGTGGCTGGAATGACACCTGGACGAAGCAATCGTGCAGCACACCTATTTACCGCCAGAAGGCTGTATTTGGCTTCACCTCCTGAATCACCAATTAACTGGGGGCAAGTTAATCTGGATCTTATTGATTACCACTCCGACCCCATCGAGATTACTGGTACATTCTGGATGCCTGATATCACTGACTTGTGGGGTCAACAAACTGAACTGCAGTCAAAGAATCCTGATGTCTCTTATGTCGTGTGCGATATGTTCTTCATCAAACCTCATCATGTCTGAGTGGAGGCCAGTGTTTCTATAGGGTGTGGTGTTATCGGCTGGAGGGAGTCAGAAACCACAGGTGAGATCCTTGGCGAAAAAGCCTTATTGAGGCAGTTTCCTCCAGCCAATAATGGGATATTGGCAGGCGATGACCCAGCATTGGATATGACCATAACTGAAAACGACTTGGAAATGAACTGAGAGGTTGAGAAAAGAATATTGCCCAGAATGGCCAAGGTCCACCACTTTTTGGAGATGCGGCAGGGCAACCAAAACCTACATGCTACCCAGAAGGAATCTCACGCTCAAAACAAGCAAAGGATAGCTGCAGGATACATTTCAGATACTGAAGAGATCGTCAATGCACCTGGTCAAGCTTTCAACTTGCTGGTGTGGCTGCATTTATATTTTTGGAATGATCATGTTTGCCCCCAGCTTTGTCTGCACAGATCCTCACTGGAGGACGGCTTTAAGTATTACATGTCCGTAAAATATAAACAATCGACCATCAACCAGCTGAAAGTGATGAGGATAGTGCACCTGATTTCAATTCGGACACCGAAAATTGGCTTAACTTGAATGGTGTCTTGGATAATCCAAATGAGAGCGATGATGACCTGGAGGCAGACCTGAAATGTGATATGGAGCTAGACAATGGCATCAAGGATCGAGACATCCCAGAGCATCAGAATGTGACTACTGGACCAAATGATCGCGGATTGATTTGGCCAACAAGGAAGTCAGAGAAAAAGGCAGAGAAGGGGTTGATGACAGTCAAGGGAATGCAAACGAGAATTAACAAGGGATGCGAGACAAAGCAGGACCGAATGCGTCAATATATTTACGCAAGGTGCTTTATGCAGCTTGACCGAGCATTTCGTCGAGAGAAATATTATGTGAGAATAGTGAGTAGTCGCATGGAAATATTCGTTAATACACAGATGTACAGCAGGTGAAATGAATCATTTTGCAAGATAGGGAAATTTTTATAGAATGAGAGTGACCAGTGCAAGAATATTACCAAGCTCGGCTTTGCCCAAGGGCCAAGTTTCAATCAGTCAGAAAGGCAACCAACAAGTTCACACAATTACAAATACAATCGTCAATGGCAGCAGATTGTGAATGGAGAATGCATTAAACTGAGCATCAATGGAGCATCAATGATTTTTGGTCTTGTAAGTAAGGTAATTGACAATGGATTTGTTCGCTGTTAAGCATAACCAATGGTTAGGCAGCATTTGGAGGCAAAACAGAAACCGACCCGGTCACTGCCCCATTCTGAAAATAAGCGTCAACAGAGCATCAAAGATTTTTGGCTTTGCATATAGGGTAATCTAAGTGGCGATTGGATGCAGACATCCATAAATGAGGCATTGGCCTCCGCTAGGGGCAACAACGAAACTGACACGCTCCCTGCCCCATCCAGAAGATGAGTGTCAATGAAGCATCAACAATTTTTTGTCTTGCATCTTCAGTAATCTATGTGTCGCTTTGTGTTAATAATTCATACACAAAGTAATGGTGGCCTTTTCAGGAAAAATAGTGCATGCATTCTATGTTACCGTATCATCAAATTCAGCATCAACTGAGCTTCAACTATTTTTTGTCCTGCATATTGGGTCATCATGGCATTGTGCGGATACTTGAGCTCATAACCGAACTATCGACCGCCTTCATAGGCAAAAATACAGCATATACATGGAAAGACACAGATTCCAAAATACTCGATATCGCATAGTGTAAAACATGCAAAATGAAATTACTGGATGTTGAATAAATGATTTCGAGAAGATACTACTATCAGAGAGTAACAACAGGAGTAGTATGTGATTCTAGAGATGGACCAGCTGGGTGATGTGCTGAGAACCCGGCCAATTCAGATACGTTGGGAGATTATCATCGAACTGTACCGGAAGTGATGGTATGGGTATATTGATCACCTAGACTGGCAATTGAGACACTTTTCGGTTTGGACCGGGTCCCGGACCGGAAGGAAACGACTTGAACTGTTGGCAACACCAGCTATGTAAATCCTATTTTGTATTTCATATATGAACATTATGCACAGCAAAGTTCTAAACAATATTTACAGTACTGGGGTTAGTTCAAGTACAAATGGAATAAGTTAGTGGTCGATAATCTTATTCAAGTTAAATGAAATAGCTTATATCTAGTGGATATTTTGACATATGTTAGCTAAATTTTTGGTTATTTCAATACACTGATATCGGTAATTTGTTTACTAAAACAAAAACTCACCCTAAAGTATAGCCCTTCTGAATTATTCCCAACAATTCGCCAGAATATACCGATCCTAATTTCAAATTAATATATATACTGCAAAACGAGTGTTAGCAACAGTTCCGGGTTACCTGGCTGCAGTCTGGGTTGGAACTGACCTGGAGGCCCCGGTCAAGGTCAGGAACTGCCAAGGAACCCATACCGGGTGACTAGTGCAGGGTTGTTACCCAGACCAGACCGTGATTCCATTATACGTTTCCTACAACTTTGGCAGTACTTTGGTGGCAATTAAGTTTTTGAGTTCTAATCTTCTGATAGCGGCTGAGCTTTGGCAACTGCTCTGACAGTACCTCTGAAAGCAGGTCTGACAGCAGGTCTGACAGCGGCTGAGCTCTAACAACAACTCTGACAGTCACTCTGACAGTGGCTAAGCTCTGACAGTACCTCAAAAGCTCCGAAAAGGACAGTAACACACCAGTCCACATGGGCATTATCCACCTGGTCCTCCATCTTCACTTGCCCATGAGGGTCGTTGGCTCCCATTAGTGTGGATACAGCAATGTTGTTGAAGTTAGCATCAACCTGATCTCATTCTTCCGCAATTTGAAAACAAAAATCTTGGTCCTCCAGTTTAACAGATGGGCTGGGGGTAATTCTCCGTGGTGTATTGTTAGTCATCGGCATGACCCCCGGTTCGGAATGGTTCTCTGGCAACTCTTGCAGCTCTTCCTTCCTTTCCTCCTTTTCATAATTCTCCTCCATAGCACCCAATTCACCGCCACTGAATCGTGTTTCGGAACAGTCTAGCAAGGCACTATGTGATGGTTTGTTATTTTCCTCCTCTTGTTTAGCCATAATGGTCAATGTTTGTTCCAGGTTGAGGGGGTTGCTGATGATATAGTTGATTTCATTGTTGGTGTCGTCCGCCATGACTGGCTTATTGAGGGTGATGAATGTGTTGGACCAATTCTGGCACAGAGGGAAGCGTACGTCGACTTATGGTGCATCTGCCAAATTGGTTATGCGTATTATGACTTATCTATTCATGTAGTTGACATGTACACAAGAAGTGAAGTAAATGCCGCTCGGCCACTGAACCGTAACACCACGTGATTACCACCCTCAAAGGCGGCCCTGCAGAATGTTACCATGACACGCCCTTCAAATTCGGCCAAGGTCTGACAGCTGTGTCAGCTGGATTTGTCCAATGGACTGTCAATCAGTGCAATTCTGGACAATGCACCATCACCCTGAGTGGACATTGTACTCACCAAACAGAAGTCAACAGCCCTCAAGCTCATTGCTAGTTCATATTGCCGAGTTATCCAGGCAACCAGATAGTTACAACACTGAGGTCCTAGAGGATGCTTGGTGAAGTCTGTCAGAACTCGAGGCATTTTTCACCTTCTCCACAATATTTACTGGGTGGTTATCTTCCATCAACATGTTGAAAAGAAGAATACGGTCTTTTCTGGCATGTTGGTATCAATTTCCTCGTGCGGTGCCTCTCAGAACAGAGTGACCTAGTCAGCAGGTTTCGCCACAGTCAGATGTCCTGTGGTTGAGATCCACAAGCTAAAGTGGCGAGAAATCACCTGCATCATTGCATTCAAAAAATGGTCAATGGAGGGCTTACAAAGAGCACCGTGATCAAAAAATTGTTCAGTATGAGCGATTGAGTATCCCCTGAATTCGCCAACAGGGTAGCTGACAGTATCGCAGACCATATGACTATTTGTGTAGTTCCTCTACCACTGTTTCTCGTACCCTGTATAACTGAATCCTCCCTTCACTGGAATGGGGTGGAACTTGAAATAACAGGTGTGGTAAACCTAACAGGAACATCTGAAGAACGTTCGATCCATGTATTAGAAGTGATGAGAACATGGTCGAAAGCAGGATTGGAGGTGATGTCCATATTTGCCAGAGGGCTTGAAGAGGTTTTTGGCTCTGTGTCACGGCGCAAGAAGGTACGAAGGTACTTGGGAAATATAGAAGAAAGATACGGAAGGTGTGAAAGGAATTGTGTTACGGAAAGGCGGAGACGTTGGAAGACGCGGAGGAAGCGGCGAGA
>Ga0307512_10002522_pt1 | contig 22925 bp, 16 predicted proteins | sample 14_EM_MG_FD_200267 | JGI IMG/M metagenome (GOLD analysis project Ga0307512, IMG submission 200267) | Populus trichocarpa ectomycorrhiza microbial communities from riparian zone in the Pacific Northwest, United States - 14_EM | ecosystem: Host-associated > Plants > Roots > Unclassified | place...
GGATGGAGCAGATGCTCACAGGTCTTGCATCACGGTCAGAATAGTAATTGAAATGATTTTCTTATAATTTTTGTTATGTGCGCTAAGACTTCTCCGTCGACGGCCGTCCTTTCCGTCCGTCTCCGTCTAGCCTCAAAAAGACGGCGCCGTCTCCGTCCTGCTCTCGGACGGACGGATTCTTGCTGTCCGTCCCCGTCCTGACCAATCCCGGACGGACGGGACGGTTGCGAACACTGATCGCGATAGTCCGTCCAGTCCGTCCGAAGGCTCCCCTTGGCCCGGACTACAAATTTCGGGGTGCATTCACCTTGTACTAGGATTTCAGTCTTCGGATATGTATGACTGCCAACGTATACGGTGTTGTGATAAGAGGAGAACCTTATAAATAGACTGTTGTAGAGAGAAGAAAGGGAGCAAGACTCGAGATATATACAAGATTGAGATATATACAAGATTGTTGGGTGTCTTACGCCCTACCGGCTGGGTGCCTTACCACATCAGCTTAAGGTGAATTTGGTCAGGTCCATATGCAACATACAGCCCTGCAGGCCGTCGAGTGATACGTCAGTAATTAGCGAGTGTTGAAGTAATAACCGACTAGTGATCATGATATGGCTCAACAACCAAACGATTGCGCGCTATCTCACCGGATACAGTGCAGTATATTATACTCTATTACGCGATTTGAGCTACTAAAGCACCCGTTACATATCCGGTGGCGAGTGACTCAGTGGCGAAGCATCAAAGTTTTCCCCGATGATCCTCTGTATATAAATCGAGTCTTTCTCCTTCTCTTTTCTCTCTGTAGCATAGAATCTACACACACGGTTCTCCCCTAAGTACAATAGCGACATCCGGCCCGAACTGCCCTAGTCCTGGAAACTTTGTTGGGATTTGGCCCGATGGGTTATGTGGCGATTGGGGACTTGCAGCCCCATTGGTCTAAGGCTGTAGGCATGAGGCTGGTGGCTTATAGCCCCCATGCCGAGGAGGAGGTCTAGCCCCGGCAGTGATTGTTGAGAGTAAAAGAGAAAGAAAGAAGAAGCTTAATTGTCTATCGAACAAAGAGAGAGAAAGCGGCAGACTTATATACAGAGAAAAGACCATACTCAGCGAAGCCGAGTATTACATCCGGAGCCCAAAGCCGACTACCAGTGCCGGGGCTAGGCCTCCTCCTCGGCGTGGGAGCAACCGAGGCCGATGGGAGCAGGCGAAGCTAATGGGAGCTGTAAGCCACCAGCCTCATCCCCGAGTCCACCAGCACTGAAGGCTAAGGAAGCCACCAGGCCAAACTCTTAGTCAACAGTGATGCTCGGCATCAGTCTCTGGATGTGATACTCGGCTTCGCTGAGTGTGCTCTCTCTTTTTTCATATATGTTTGTTTGTTTCTATCTCTTTACTCTTTAGACAATCACCTTTGTATGATAGTTAATTTAATATCTCTATTCGTACTCGATTGATCTCAACAAACTTGACTGCTGGACGCTCGTGGGCCACAAAAGCAGTGGCCGAGCAAGACGGCGCGCTAGTACCCCGAATGGCTACGGTCCGGACGGACCGTCGCTAACTTTGTTACCATGTACATATTTCGTACCATCAACATTAGTCGAGACTGTCAGAATTTGAGGAAATCTGAGTGTAAAACGTGGTGGTTCTTTCGTTCGGAGTTAACTTGGATAAACGGAGGTTTGATACCCACTGACCCGGCATGAATATTGCTCGGTGCCGCAACTAATAGACAATGGTTAGGCGTGAACCAATCTAGCCGATGCATACTGAGTTCAACCCTGTTAGATCATCGATCCAGTCAGCTGTTCTCGAGCGCTGCTCATTTATGTGTTTTGGAGCGGAGAGCACCAAACATCTGGATTTTGAATATTATATACGGCGACGTGCAAGTTTCACCGCAATTTACTATTGTATGTGGCACATGCAAGCTTTTTTTGGCAAAGTCTGTATGTCATACTCTTGGGGCATTTTGCTTCACTGCCTGCTACCTTCTACGTACCTTGTGCCGGAGTGGAATACTCTATGAGGGATCGTGGTTGAGCACTGGGAAACTGGGTGTTGACTAGGGATTTGGCCCAGTGGCTTCCTTAGTCTTCGATGCTGGTGGACTCGGGCATGAGGCCGGTGGCTTGCCGCCGCCATCGGCCTCGCCTGCCCTCACCTGCCTCGTCTGCCCCCATGCCGAGGAGGAGGGCTCGGCACTGGTACTCGGCTTTGGGCTCCGGCTTTGGCAGTCGGCATGGAGTTTTCCTTCTCTCTCTTTCGTATATAAGTCCATAGTTTTCCCTCTCTTTGGATCGACAGACAATTCATCTTCTTCTTCTTCTCCATCATCTTCTTCTCGTGTCAACACTGGGAACGACCTCCGCAGGTTGATCGGGTGTTACCCCGCTTCAATATACGATTATTTGAGACCATAGCAGCGCCGCCGCTAGAAATATTGGTCAAGCTCTACTATTCAGTCAACCAAATTATTGGTGGTATCTATTGCTAAAATTACTATAGCTAATGCTATAACTAATTAGTTTACCTGAACTTTTTATGTTGATAGAAGCGAGCGTTGAAATAGTGGATTATCTGTGGCTAAGTGCTAGGAACTGGTCCAATTAGTGCTGTACAGTGCCCACACACTGTCCAGAGAGACTGCGCTCTCCTGATGCCAATTGGAAGGGGAGAACCGTGCGCTCGTATAGACTTAACGTACAGAGTATAGAAGGAGATACACTCGAGGTATATACAGGAGGTTTGTATACCTTGTGCCTTACCAGGTGCCATACATATCACCCCCGCTTGCGGTCTGCTCGTGCCAGGTCTATATATTCAACAACGCTGTTACAACATGGGGAGGAGAACCGTGTGCGTGTGTATGACTTAATGTGCAGAGAGAAGAGAAGCAGAAACACTAGATATATACAGATGCCTTACCATCAGCTTCAATTATAGTGAGCTTATATCAGGTCTGTAACACGTTTTATATGCAATATGTTGATATATAAGGTTCGTGACTGCTCTTTTAGATTTCACGCTTTGCTCTTCCCTTTCACTACGCATTTTGGACCTTTAGACCTATACCTAGTCATCGCACCACAGCCAATACACACGGTTCTCCCCTTCATTGTCGCAACAGAACAGTCTTCTACTTAGGTTGTTACTCTGCATAAAGCCTGCCCAGCAGACAGTGCAGACAATTGGGGCAACGGAAGCGATGCTACTGGATTGAACGGTAGTTCCCGAGCAACCGATCCCAATTATTACTCAGTACTTCAGGCAATATTGTGCGTAATGTGTCACTAAACAGCTGTGAAAATTTTATTGGCCGGATAAAGGGACTGGAGAGATTTTATGACGACGTGTCTGTTTATTGTGTGGAATTTTATTATTGAGAACTCTGGTTGATAAAGTTTGGGGCGCGACTGCGGGGTGTCCGGATGGGAATGAAGAGTAAGATCTTCTCTCATTCCTAGTTTGTCTAGCCATTGCTCGCATTGTCGAACGTCGCCACCACACTGGGAACGAGAGAAGGTAAGACTTTCCTGTATGGGCTACATACCTACAATATAGCAAGTTTGCCTAGCTTTAACAAAACACCAATAGGATTCCGTATTCAAACTTCATCCACTAATCAGCCGCATCCTACTCTGCCCATACGATGTGTCACTGTACTCGAGTACTGGAAGTCAAAACACTGTAGATCGATACACCAGAACAGGGATTGAGTTGGTTCTTAGTAGTATTCTCGATTAATGCCTTATGAGGCTCTTCCCAAGGCGACGTAGCAATCAAGGAATGTGCGGTTCAACGGATTCGGAGATAATATAAGTCGAGAAAAGAGCCTATCTAAGCCAGTCACTGAAGCAGGATGTCGCAGGAACATCGTCTTTCGTCTCCTGCAATCTACCAAGGACTAAAATCTTAAAAATTTCTTCATTGAGTTCCTCCTGCTGCCACATGGGTAGCGAAAGCGGCGATTCACTAATCTTTTGTTTGCCGCTGCTAGAAAATTAGCAAAGCACAGGACGCGCACGTCTAGACTGCCGACAAGCTGAGTAATGAAATCGGTAAATCTCCACCGATGCCACCGTGTTCTAACTCAAAATTGCACTGTAGATTATAGTCGACGAGCATGGTGTTGAGAAATTCATCCAGCGATGGTTCATCCAGGGTTGAACACGAGACGAGAAGGAAAGCTCATCTCATCTCTGCCACGGCATCATCCACTATCACGTACTGAGCTCGAGCTAGACCTAGGACATCTCGAGATGGCTGTTCGCCAGCCTCTCAGGGTAATCACGCTCGACTTTAGGTTTCGCTCGTCTAGTACAACACTGGGCTCATCAATAGCAGGTTGGCAGTGACAATAAGAGCTCATCCCGAACCCGGGATGCCTGGTCCGGGTCCCACGGGGTTGTTTAAGTAGACGCACGCATTCGGTTCCCAACAAATGATGTTGCTTCTCGTCGTGGTGTTGACAGTGATGGCAGAGCAAATGGCATATAATAACCTACGCCCGCACACAGTACTATAAGTGAGAATTGCTCAAGACGCCGTGGGATTGCAGAAGGACGTAGTGGTCACCCTCGAGCTCCGCATGGTTTGCACTACGCATTGCAGTTGAAATTGCGACGTGGAGTCTAGAAGTGCGAACTGACGTTTCGGATGACGGTCTGTCTGCGCGCCATGTTGTCATCCAGTTTTGGGAAAAATATTTTGCAGGATCAACATGACAGACGGTTATTGATGGCCGCCATGGCTGACTGATTAATCTCTAAATTGGACTGGTTGAACTGAGGCAGTACGAAGTGTGATGGGCACTGGAAACTCTAGATCGTCAGCCGGGAGCAGGGCAGGCGGTGTGGATGGTGATATGATCTCTGGACGGACTATGGCCATCATGTCATTACCATACCACGGCACCAACATTCAGATCACTCCGTGCTGCTGGGGTCTAGCAGTTTGCTTGTGTTTGGGACTTCCGGCTGTGCTTCGCTGGTGGCAGGGGCTTACCGGCGTAGGTGGGCCTTTCGTGCCCCTTATCATAACTTATTTCAACCCGCAAAAAATGACAAGTAGTGTCCCAAGCGCAAGATCTCCATAACCAAAACTACATTGAGTACGACGGTAGAGTACATAAGATTCTACAATGCGGCCGACTCATATACTCACTTGGACTACCTCATGCTCTGTTTGTTGCATGTGTACCTGCATTGTGAGCCTCACTGCTCAGGTCCGTTTAATATGCAGTTTGTGTATGAAGATATGCTTCAGGAGAGCGGCTCATATCAGTGCAGAGCGGCTCATATCAGTGCAAACGGATATGCAAACGAATATAGATATGGATACGGATATAGACACGGATATGGATATGGATATAGGAGTTTAGTCTGTATATATATACGGGCCTTCTGGCCTCGAGAAGATCAGTCAATCAACAAGTCTTAGAAGCATCCAAGGTAACACTATTACATGTATACTTAGAACCTCTATTGGACTTACAGATAGTGGCAACGGTGCCCAGCTGTGCTAGCACCAAGGAATAATGGGATTATACCGAGGACCGAGGGATTCAGCTAGGTGGCACCAGCTGAGAGAGCGAATGTATATACCAATGATTCCACCAGTCCAGCAATGGACCAGTCCGGACTGGAACCGTCCAGTCTAGTCCAGGTCCAGTCCAAGAAATTTTTGGACCGGGATCGGACCAATCCCCAATTTTTCGGGACCTGGACTGAACTGGACTGGACTGCTTTGGACTAGTCCACTCGGGCCGAATCGGCCCGAATACGCTGGGAGTTACTGATACACTGAGTCAACAAATAGACTCATACACATATACTCATACATGTAGACTCATCTTGCCATTCACAAGTCACAATGCACATCTCACCCCTCACCACTGGCCACTGGCCACTCACCACTAGTTTGGTATGGTTGGGTTTCTCGTGGTGGTGCTTGCTAGCAGTGGCGGGTTGGTTCATAGTGATTGCTTGCAGCGGGTGGTTGTTATGAAGTGACGTTGTGTCGGAGTTGTTGCTGTTGTTTATTCATACTGTATTGACTCTGGCTAGAGTATGACAGGCCCTTATTCCCTCCGCCTCTGGGCGAGCCTGTTAGATGGCGGAGCTCCCACCTACTACCCTTCGTCCCCGCTGACAAAAGAAAGAGAAAGAGGAAGAGAAGAGAAAGACTGGCCGCTCCGGCCTCCATGCCCCACCCCAGCGGGAACTTCCCGACGTCCATGGCCACCAGGCAGTCCATCACCGGCATGTCACATATCTGGATGGAAAACAGCTCCGACGCCTGTGCCCGCCGGCATCGGCCAGCTTTCCAGCCCGTTGCCTTTCCCACCTTCTTCCAGAGCTCCCGCTGCTGGTATTTCCACCGGCTGCAGTGATGGAGGAGATACTCCCACACCATTGCCCCGCACCACCAGCACTTGTCATCCTCTCGGTGTCCGAATCGTTTTAGGTAAGCTCCGGTAGGTGCATGCCCACACTTTAGTTGGTAGAATCTTGTTGCCAATGACTTTGCGCTTGTCAATGGGATAGGTCTCCTATTGCCTGCTTTGCCCTTCAGTCTGTAGCCAAAGTGCTTACTGCATTTGTCGGCCTCCCACTGGGCCTTGGCTGCTGATCGTCCTTCGGGTTGTGTCTGAGTTAGAGTTGCAGGTATTACTGTCTCACTTCTTTAGTTTTTTCGGATCTACTTTGAAATTGATAAATATTAACCTGTTTGGACTGGTCCAGACCAAGCCCGTCCAGTCCAAGACTGCCAGTCTGGGGCCCGGTCCAGTCCGACCTTCCGGTGGGACCGGACCGGACTGAGCCCTACCCCAGACCGGGTCCGTCCGGACTGGTGGAATCATTGGTATATACACAAGGCATAAACAGACTACTATATATAGAGGGCCCTTCGGGCCTCGAAAGATAGATAATCAAGAAGCGTCATATCAATCAACCATCTAAAAGTAACATGCTCAATTGCTACGCAATAATTCGTTGGTATTGCATGCACCATATCTTGCTCCTCAACACAGGTGCTAAAGCCTAGAGCATTCAGAGACCTTGAGCGTATAGAATTGTACAACCCTCAAATAAAATTCTAGGGAGGGTAGGAGAATGTTCAATCTAATCGACTGCTCTAAGGGAGTCGGAAATGTATTTCTTTAAAGGCACCATAAAGGCACCAAACAGTACCTTTTCCTACACCAAAAATAAAATGAAATTATGTGCAAGAACAGGGTCAGGGGTTCTTCTATATTGGAGTAAAAGGTACCCGGAAGTGGCAGCTTCATGGGAGCTTGCATGCTCACATACACAAAAGTTCGTCTATGAACCCGCGTGCAAATGTGAGCACTCAGTTTGCTGTATCTAGCTGAGTTCCATCAGCATAAATGCGTACCTTCATCTTAGCTGAATACCATATGCCCATTTAGGCATATTCTATGGAGGATCTAAGTATTCCAGCAACAATAGAAATGCTGCCACCGGATGGTGTCCCATCGCAAATTGATTGTCACCGGGTAGCGCCGTCCCAAACTCATCTGCGGGTACAGTAGTCTAGAGGTCAACATACTTCCCACTAACGGAATCTCAAGCTTGAGACTACAATACGATAAGAAATAATAAAATCGACCGCATACTTCAATAACAAAACACACGTAGCCTCACTAACCCTAACCCTTCTCTCAAAACTGCGATACAACTCAGAATCCTCAACAATCCAGTCTGCATCTAGAGTATAACACCGCTACATATAATGGACACATGCGGCACTCTGTTACACAGACACGATCCTAATTGATTCCCGCATCTACTCGCTCCGGACTAAGATCCGGCAGCCACCCAAACACCTTCTCCAGCAACTCCGTCCTATAGAGCTTGATCTCATCCAGATGTCGACCGTTGATACATCTACGGTCTACCCGCGGTTTCAAAAAAGGTTTCGAAGTGCCCAGCAAAAACCGTTTTATGCCGTACGGCGACCTACTTGTGATACCAACAATGCTTATGACATTCGGGCGTCCCCACGGACAAAGCGTTTGACACCATTTCGCTAAGATGGCCATCAACGGAAGGAAGTACGATGTCGTCTGTGCTTGCGCTGCCGATGGTTCTAGAGTAGTGGATAGTATGTACGCCACAGCGCAAAATACAGTGCATATCGGAATGGAAATGTTGTTAATTCGGATCATGATTGCGTCTACCTCACCAGAGGCATTGAGACGGAAAATTTTGTTGTTTGTGCTGCAAATAACCGGGACTATGAGTTAGCGTAAACAACTAAGAGCTAAGTCGGTGTTTACCGGTATGGAACAACAAATTCGTGCCACATTGTCGCTAAATTCCTCCTTACATCCGCCCTTACATGCTCACCAACACACTCAATCGTCCAAAGCTTCAGTAATTGGAAAATCCTCGTCTTGTTTGCCGCCAACGCCGCCGAGTATGAAATCCTACTATATTCCGACTGAACCTGCTGGAGCTCTCTGCTGTGCAAACTTCCCCGTTTTTCTGCCGTCCAGTGCACATTTTCACTCTTCCCAGAACCTGTCAACATCCATGTGGATCCCGGTATTCGCGCCATTAGATTTTTGCAGTTTTTGCATGGCCCCTTCAGGTCAATGGAAATATCAATCTCCCCGTCTTCAGCAATGGATTGAATACGGCAGAGTTTATTCGTGAATGCGGCGAAAGAGCGAACTTCTGCCGCTGGTCCTATCTGCGAGGTAATACTCGCTATAACAGCTAGCGGAATACTCTCACTACAATCGCCGTAATCAAAGCGTTGACGAAGCCACTTCCGTATGACGGGGAGAGGAGTGGATGGAATGTGAGCTTGGGTGTATAGGAAGCGGGGCGAGTTTGTGACAAGTGGTAGCAGAGCCAGTGGAGCCGGGGGGGTGTATGCTGCCCGGAGGTACTTGTGAGAGCCGTTCGTAGAAGACCCATAGTAAAAAATTTGGTTGTGCGCAGTTTGGACCACTCCCAGCCTGGAGTTCAACTCCTGTAGCCACTGATTAGGCTCGGAGTAGGCTATATTTCGGTGCTGGTACGGAAACTTCGGTGTACTCGGAAAAGCATTGATATATCCACCTCTAGGTTGCGTAATGGGGGCTTTTCGAGAGCACTCGGCGCGTAGGTTGCCCGAACATTGTGTTGCACAAGGATCGGCATTCGCTATTTCAGATATCAGGTAGTTCTAGGATGGTGATCAGTTTGACCCAGCGCCATTCAAGAGTAGATTATACGCACAGTCATTGTAGATTCATATGGGATTGATTGAAAAGCGTCGCTGCTTTCCTTGAGAGGGGACTGTTCGAAAATTTTCCGTCGGGATCCGCGGCGGAATAAAATAGTTTAAACAATATTAAAACTCCAATGCTCCTTCCTACAAGAGAATCTCTCAAGCGTCGCCGGTCACATATTGATGGCTCGCTTTGGAATACCAAACAGAGATTTAACTTCGAGTCGGTGGCGCGTTGGCAACCGCACATTGGATGTGGAAGGTTGGGGTATTAAATAGTTCAGTGCATAAGACTGGGATAAAATCCGAACTCCACCTATTAGGAATTTTAAGAGTGCATAGATATAATTTACTATGCAGATATCCGGCTACAAGACGACAATTATGCCAACCCGCCACCCGCCCGCACGAATCGAAACTGCAACACAGGTAAAGCTTACATCAGCACCGCCCATCAGACTATTGTGGGTCTATCAACGTAGCATATAAATTGAGTGCGAAATGCAAGGTTAACGTGTTTGGAAAGTAGGAGCTTAAATACAAAAACTTGTAATTCGCACTATATTTCTGTTTGAATCACGTGATCACTACCAGTGATATTCTAACAGTCAATTGTAAGGGCGCGTATGCCCGCGTTCGGCTACGTAGGCTCATAGATGGAAATTAACGGACACGGTTTTTCAAAGTAGAGATAGAGAAGCTCGATTGTATTATATCTAAGAGGGCCACAAGGTTTTATATATGAGAGTACAGGTACGAATGCATACGTACTCATCTATGTATAGATGTCTGAATTCCATCAGCCTGTATCAGAGTCAACAGTCATCTCCGGCCATATGTAAGGGCACGTATGCCTGCGCTCGGCTTCATAGGGCTACGGATGGTAATTAAGGCATACGGTTGCTCACGAGGATCCGAGTGATACTAGATGTAGAAGTGTAGTAAGTTAGATTATCGCTAGAGATATAATGCTCGTCGCGAGCAAATTATATGCCTAAGGCGTTACCCAGCCCTAGACACGTCATGTGCCAGCTGCAGTGTTGAGATCAATCGAGTACGAATAGAGATATTGAATTGACTATCGTACAAAAGTGATTGTCTAAAGAGCAAAGAGAGAAAAAGACAGGCAAATATATATGGGAAAGGAGGGCATACTCGGCGAAGCCGAGTATCACATCCGGAGACCGATGCCGAGCATCACTGCCGGGGATAGACCTACTCCTCGGCATGGGGGCCGCAAGCCACCGGCCTCATGCCCGCAGCTTTAGGCCGAAAGCCACACAAGCCATCGGGCCAAATCCCGTGCCAACATGCAGGAACCTAACCACTCGCTGCCGTTACAGCCTAACGCAGACTATCGTTCCAAGCCCGTGGCTAGATTTAGCCCCCAGCGGCCTTAGAGCTAATCCCTTAGTCGGCACACTCAATCCTTTAGTCAACACAATTCATTGTACTTGTTACCTAGATCGTTGGCATTTGCGTCAGCTAGAAGCAGTCGCTCGACGATTTGTAGGTTACCATATCTAGCAGCGGTATAAGTTGCGCCTATTCCATGCCTTTTAGCCGGAGTGTTGACATTGCGACAGCTGGAATATGGAACTACTACCTCAACAAGATCGACCTGCAATTGAAACTAGGACAAAATTAGTTTATCGAAGGAATCAGCTTGTAAAACGGATACGATGCGTTTCAGGAGAGAATCTACCCAAACTATAGATTTCGGCCGATCCCAAAGAGTTCATTTCATGTGACAAAAGTTACTGTCAACTTGGTGCACTTCGAAGCAAGATAATGATTGTATTCAAATGCAGGTTTCACCACATGGCTTACATCTTATAGTATACAGTTGGCACCCAGCAGGTATCCTAATAGTCCGTCCCGTCCGGGCAAATTTTGGCGGCGGCCCACAGGATAACTTTCGGTGCATCGATTGGAGGACGGTTCGAGACAATAGTAGTGGAGTATTGGACGAAAAGACGTCAGGGCCCTATACTCTAGCAGGGCATACTGCGTATTAGGCTCTACTGTAAGTAATTACTTATATATAAAGTACACCGTTCACCACTGTAGCTGTTGCGAATATGAAGAGGAGAACCTTGTGCGTAAACTTTATGATGCGGAGAGAAGAAAGTAGGAGAAACACTACATTTACTTGATGTCATTTGCACCCTATGCCACATTTGCAGTCGCCACCGGATACCGGAGAATCAACAGGTGAAGTGACGGCTGGCAAGAGTGAGAATCTGGGTAAGGGTTACCGACAATCCCAAAAAGACTTCTCCGGATTCTGTTCCAGCCCGGCGAATTTCTGGAGACCTATCTACACCTAGTTCCAGACCATACAGTAACATAGTGGGTACAGCTCCAGTGCGTGGTATGATGGCCGGCTGTACTTCGCAGGGTACGCTGAGATCTGCGCCTCTTAGAAGTCAGCACCCCGATAATTACTGGTTATAATCCCACACAACAAGTATCAAGAGTCTTTGTCAGGGTTTTGACATGTTGCCGTTATTCCTGTAATAGGGATGTGACCAATGTTTCCGCTGGGCCCGGTGCAGTTCAGACCGGTCGAGTGCGGATATTTTGGAGACTGGGATAGATGATGCTCCCGGGCAGTGGCAAAGCCAACTAGAGCCAACGTTGCGAAGAACCATGTTCTGACAGTGACGGTACTGGGCAATAAGTCGGCAATCACTTGGTTGAATCACTCAGTTGATCACTCGGTGCTGCCGGATCGGGTAGTTACCTCTTGAAATCTCACTCGACTTTTGAACTGGTCTATATGTTGCATGCGTACCTGCATCGTGAGCCTCAGGAGAGCGGCTCATATCAGGGCAAACGGATATACAAACGGATATAGATATGGTGACGAATATGGTTATGGATATAGGAGTCAAGTCTGTCATACACGCCAGCGAAAAATAACCGGCTGACACTAGACACTGTAGGGAAGAATCCCTATTTGCCTCCGTTAAACGGCTCTAAGTGTCCACTACAAATCTGCGAAATAACAATTCCCAAAGGGGTTATTTGCTTTATGGACTCTGGTACAAACTCGGAACAATTAGTACAGTGAAAGCGGCTGTACGAATTCCGGGTATATCCTGATACACGTAGTCGGGGATCCACTTCTATGTCTGACTCCAGTGACGACCCAGAACCACCGAAACCTCAGCTTATTTGTTTCAAACTCAACTAGCCATTAACCTACCGCTATGTCGGGCCCCAAAAGAGAGTAGTCGCCCCAGACAGTTGAGACCCCTGCCTAACTCTGGCCATAACCCAAGTTCACTGCTAGTCTTTGGGCTATCGCGATGACCATAAATTCGCTTCATTCTTGCTAGTTTTTCTAGAATATATATCTTTAGCTTTGTTATCACTACGCAATGTTAATTTATAGAGTAGTACAATATACGGGCGTACTGTATAGTCTATTGTTCGAAATGTTTACTTCATGATACTAAATCCACGTACTCTCCCGCTACGTCATATTATAATAAACGTTTTCCTGTCATTTAAGTACCCTCTAACTGAGATACTATTGATGAATGTAGTGCAATATTGAACCCCCAAAGTTTTAGATGATGCAACACAATGTTTCAATATTCTACAATAAGTATCTATCAGAGCTAAGGGAGTTCGGTACAATTCTCGGGTTACAGCTGTCACCCCGGAAATTGAAGCTATTGTCATTCTACCTTATCGATAAAATTTAAAACTTCACAGCGTGGATTTCTTCAGCCCCACTACACCTCTACGCTTTTGTATAGCTCTTTCCATAGTCACAACAGATTGCACTGAGCACATTTACGGGACGGTCTGCGAAACTCTCACAATTGCAGGTGTTGCAAATATATTTAGATCTGAGACGAGTGGACTGTATGTTGACTAGGGATTGGCCCGGTGGCTTCCCTAGTGTTCAGTGCTGGCGGGCTCGGGCATGAGGCCGGTGGCATACGGCCCCTATGGGCCTCGCCTGCCCCCATGGCGAGGAGGGCTCGGTACTAGTACTCGGCATTGGGCTCCGGCTTTGGCAGTCGGCATGGAGCCTCCCTTCTCTCTCTTTCGTATATAAGTCCAGAGTTTTCTCTCTCTTTGGATCGACAGACAATTGAGCTTCTTCGTTCTTTCTCTTTTGCTCTCAACACTGTAGGCGGGGCTCAGCAGGGCTGATGGTGAGGCGCAAGGCTCTCAACACTCTTGTATATATCTCGAGTCTGTCTCCTTTTTTCTCTCTGTACTATTGGAAATCCGCTCAACCCCGCGTCCGCCCGATGGCGGAGTGGACAATGTGTCCTTGTCATTCTGTATATAGAGAGACCGCTAGAGTAGAGAGAACGATATCGCTTTTAGACTTTCTCACAGCGCCCGCTACTATTTCCAACATGTACCACGGTCTATACACATAGTACTCCCCATATCGCAACAGCACGCTCGCCCATGACCTAGCCGCCTTGTTGCGTTGTACACTACACCACATCACCAGCCCCAGATGTGGCATTGGCGCAGGAACTCGCCTGAATCTTCATCCCATCGTGGCCACCATGAATCCCCAAACTGATTCCAGCCTGCGTATATGCCATCAAAATTCACTTCAGCTTCATCAAATTTGCGCAACGTTATCATACCTGGCATCCTCGGGTGAGCTACATAGCTGATACACCAGTACGCTTGTCCTGCCTTCCGAAAATCGTGGGCCACGTATCTTCGCCCCATCAGAGGAGGTATAGCAGCAGAAAATCGCCGGCTGGTTCGAATTAGACTAGCGAGATCGCCGAATGAATGAAGGTACGAGGAAATTTCAAGTAGCAACTCAGTAGGTAGCTGCATTATGTAGCACTTCGGATCTACATACGAGATGTTCTTCTGGGGTGCATTGCAGTCACTCTGTTCAGAGAGTGATGATTTGCTTATCGAATGTGATGAACTCGGGAGAATACAACTATTAAGCAGTGTCTGACTACCGCTGGATTTTGGAGTATTGCGCATCATAAAAAACGCCGCCATGGCAGCAGCCTCCTTGGCAGTCTTTGTGTTTGAATGAAAACCTTGCGAATTGAACAGGCGATTGTTGACAACGATTGTGCAACTATAGCCGTCAACGTCGCTGTCATAAATGAGGGTTCGTATCCGAGGCTGTGGCCAGCCGTTACGATAACATAGACCTAGTGAGAGTCAGCGCTGAAGATAAGAACTATTCGGGCAATTACGATTCAAGCTGCTGTGGTACTCCATGTGTGGATTGTGTGATGGGTTGAAGAATCCGTAGTGTAAGGACCGATTCGACGGCTCCTTATAGATAAGTGAGTAACACGATGCATTGGTAATGTTAAGCTCTTTAAAAAGGGAGTGAAGTGGGAATGGCACTTCCATTGACCATGACCCCAACATCGGACGCGTGGCATTGCATCATTCGCTGATGCATTGTTCCAAGCATGGGTGCGTACCCAGATGCGTGCGCTTTATTATTTAATTGGCGAAATCTTTTTGCCTCCTATTCGCTTGCATTAGAAATTGCATAATGTTTGTATTACATCATGTTCAGTTTTGCGGCAAAGAATTCCGATTGGAAGTTCTGTGTCACTGTTATGCGTGCATTAGTAACGTGATTTCGTGGGACTAGTTATTGGTATGACTCATTTCGCCTATTTGGGATGCCTACTGCCATAGTGCCCCTATTACATATATGCATGAGCACACTCATCATCTATGACATTCATATGTTGGAAAGTAAACAATTGTAGACCCCAAAACTCACCCGCAACCTGCAACTCTGCCGTCCATGCAGATTTTGTCCTCAACAGAAACCGGTTTTGGATCGTCCGTAGCCCAGAAATTTGCCTGAGATCGCCGATGGGTTTCACGTGGCAGTTGTAGGAAGGATGCATTTCCGATGTCGGCAATATACTGGATCGCAGAGTAGGCTTATTCACAGTGAGTCACTCGCAACTTTCGCTTTCTCTTTTGTTACTATATGGCCTGGAAGGAAGTCGCCGATGCAAGAGAAGTCGCCGATGCAAGAGAAGTCGCCGATGCAAGAGAAGTCGCCGATGCAAGAGAAGCCGCCGAATTGACTCACAGGCTGCGGGCTCGCAGTCGTAAACTCATACACCAGTTTTCACTCGCTACAGCTCCGCCACGGGTATTTCCAATCATGTACTTCTATAGTCTTCCACAGAGCTCCAGGCTCTCATGTATATAAAGACAGAGCTTCTCCCTTAGATGGTTTGGTAGACTCCTTCCACTTTACACTGGTAACATCTTTGTTACATATGTACATGGGCCGGAGACATGGTACAGGTCTGATACAAGCCACTGTGTCTCGGGCAGATTGTGCCACCAAGTCTCTTGTATATAGTCGCGCCTTTCTCCTTCTTTTCTCTCTGTATCTTAAGTCTACACGTGGTTCTCCCTATATCGCAACACTCTTTTTCACTAGCCGCTTCACTTGCCACTCTCTCTTTCTCCACGGGGTCTTGGGGTTCCTTATGTACATAAAGCCATAGACTGTGCCGTTCGATACCTGAATAGGTGACAGCATCAGAAGAGTAACGAGTATCCTCCCGTCGTCAGCACGTCAGAACACGTCCCAATTCTGCCTACTGTCCGGGGGCTACACAACGGTCTTTCGGCGGGGTAACCAGGCGAGCCGATTGCCGAGCGGAGTGTTTCCGGACTGTCAACTTTCAAGGTCAATTCGCGCCGGTCATCTTTGACCTTCCGGAATCAACACCACAGGTATTCAGCGTACAGTTGATGGCTTTTGATTCCTGTTGGGAGAGACATGCATGTATATAAACAAGTATCTACTCTACGATATTTCTTTCATGAGGGCATTTTCATAACAGAGCGGCCAATTCGGTCTTGACTTAGTGTATATAAAGAGTGAACCGTAGTAATTGTCGCATAGTATTCTCTACCCACGGTCAATATACAATCTCAAATATGCTATCACACATTATAAACCACCTTGGATCAGGTGATTCTGATTGTCTACTAACACTGCATTGTAGATTCTTCACTATGTTCCCATCGACAATTCCATCAGTTTTTGCCGGAAATTTGCCCGTATGGACTCCAGATTCTCCATGAGCCCCTTGTTCCAGTTGTGCAGCGCTTTATCGACAATACTCTGGCCGCTCAATTGCAACCACTCCACCACCATGAGCTATTTGGCAGCAGTGAAGGTGGATATAAGCGGGTCCAGAACTTCGCTTTCAGTCAAGAATTTGAAGTAGTTAAAAATGGCGACCCTAAGAAATGACGCAGAGTATTTTCCATCCACCATGGTACCAACACTCGAAATACTATTCAACTCAAAGCAACTAGAACAGACCCCATTGAGTCTGATGTGGGAGATCACGGAAGTGCGAGGACCAGAGAGAATACTACAATTTGTGGCCAGTTGTAAATGGCAAGTGTATGTTGTCAATAAAAGAATAGTTGGAGGTAGAACTACAGAGACTGGATGGCAATTGGGTGTTACTTTTGATGAGCACAATCATGAGATGACATCAAATCCATCGTCATATGATGTCCACAAGAAACGAAATCCAGATCAACAAAAAGTACTTGAACAAGCCGCCCGTTACTGTTCCTCACATCTACTCTATATAAGAAATCTGAACTACCTCATGCATAAGGTCTTCATTTCCAGCGCTCTGAATATTGCAATATACTATGCAGTACACCCGGTGTGCGCTGTGCAGATGAAATTGCCATGCAGTTTTTACAATGATTAGAAAAGTGGGTTTTTATACACGGATTTGTGAACATTGTTTCACTCAGAGGAGAGTGGCCAAATTAAGGAGCGGGAAATGGCACAGATTCTATTCTGTAGTGAAGAGATGATCCATCTAGGGAGGCGATTTGCAAGTGGCTTTATGATTGGAATTGATGCAACATTCCGTACCAATATTAAGATACCACTTGTCCTTGTGGTTGGAATGACAAATACTGGCAAGACATTTCTAGTAACCTTCAGTTTCGTAAGGTCTGAACACTCAGATGACTTTGAGTTTATTATTCAATGGCTTGAAAAGCTTGTCTGGAATGATTGTTCTCTGCCAAGTATTTTATAGCTGATCAAGGCAAGGGGCTTTATAGCCGCATTTAAACATTTCTGACCAGAAGCAATTCTTCAGCTATGGGAGTGGCATGCAGCTCAGAATATAAGGACCTGAATCGGTAAAAATGGAGGTTATACGTTGGAGGAATGTGAAATTCTAGATAGCTTGATCTGGGAATACTTGCAAGCACCACCAATTGCAGACTCGAGATCATACGAACTGCATTTCTTGACATTCTCCGTCAATCACAAAAGGAGTATATACAAAGCCAATGGATTAGTAAGGAAGTTCATGTCTGTTGGGCATACACTGCGATTTATCCAAACCTTAGGGTCAACTCATCTCAACGCAATGAGAGCTTCAATCATCTTATCAAGGCTACTCTGAATCCCAAGCTATCACTTGAGGAAGCAGTCCGATGTGATAGTGAGGAAACAACAGCAGCTATTCGATTACTTACGGAGAGAGAGGATCGAACACGTACCCATATCCTTCGGATGCATGATGCGGTTGCCTTTTCGTTACTAATGGCAATGTTACACATTCCACCCTTCAAAAGATTCATCCTGAATGGGAACATGTGAAGCGGGGTATCCTATATCGCATACCAATCTGTGACTTACGGTGTAACTGTGAAACTCGTGTACGATTTGCACTGCCTTGTACTCGTGCCCTTACCCGTGCTGCTGCCAAAGTCAATGATTCCACCAGTCCGGACGATCCCGGTCTGGGGTAGGGCTTGGTCTGGTCTAGACTGGGATCAGTCCGGTCTGAACTAGTCTAAACTAGACTGCAACACGATTTTTTGCAGTACTGGTCCAGTCTGAGGTAGGGCTCAGTCCGGGATCCGACCGGTCCGGACTGGTCCACCCCCGGACTACTGGAATCATTGGCCAAAGTATTTCCTATTCCATTGTCTCATACACCCCCGGTGGTGGCTTTATGACCCACCCACTGTAGTGGACACCTGGAAAATGGAATACTATGATGCTACAAACGATCCCCAATTGCGACAACATGTCAATCTATATGAAAAATCAAGGCCGAAACCTTGTGATCCGTTCTGCCCACGGTGTTGCAAAGATACAAGAGAAGCTGCCTGCAGAGGAAGCAGAGCGTCTGGCCGAAGTCTTTGCCCGCGAAAACGCACAGTTGTTAGAGAATGTCAACATCCAGGAACAAGGCTACATTTTGGTATTGGTATACCAAAGCTACCTATCCCACCAAAGGCATAGACACCTGGATGGCAGGTGGAGGAAAAGAAAAATGGCAGTATGAAAGTACGTGCTCTTACAGAGTATGAGAAGGTGGCACGGGAACAAATGTGGGGACGGATTTGAGTGCGGTCATCACGTGGATTAGTTTAGGGTTGTGCGAGGTGGGGCCGCATGCACTTTAGCTCTTGTGTACGTGTTAATTAGACTTAGGGAAGTCAAGTTCAGTTCGGTCAAGAGAGATTCAGCACAACAGACCCGTCACAACAACAAAGAGTTGACAAAGCTGCTGCGGCAAAAATAGTATTGGCTGCGAAGGAGGCAGAGACAAGAGTGCAAAATTGGAGACTCACTGAACCTGCGGGTACACTATTGGCACCGGATATTTTGGTTACTGGCATTACGAATAACTTCACCACTTATGACTCTAGTCATGTCCAGGTGAATGATGGGAGGAAGCGGCAGGTGAAGAAGTCTAAAAGCACCACTACCTTGTTTGAACTGGGGCTCAAAGTATCTAGCAAACTAGTTAGAAAGATGAGGAGGCTGTACTTTCAGTTGGTATCCGACAAGGACTTCGGTCAAATCGATCTCGAGAGAATTTGTGATGGCATTCGAGTACTGTATACATAGGTGATACTTGAGAGAGGTTGAATTATGTCAACAGGCAGATACTAGTGATGTTTATTCCGGAAGGTCAAAGATGACCGGCGCGAAATGACCCTGAAAGTTGACGGTCTAGAAACACTCCGATTGCCGAGCCATCTGGCCAAACCCGGACCACCCAACTAGGGGGCAAGATGCTGGACTGGTAGTTACCACCGAATTATAACTAGTATAACAACCCTCTGCGAAAGTTCTGAATCAATCGTGTGCGTAAGTTGATTGATTGATTGTCTAAGACTAAGTCTAACATGACACGTAGTCGTACGTAGGATTTACAAGCTAGCCGTCACTACTTATGTACTCAATAAACAATCCAACACTCCTTCAGGCCGTTACCACATCCGTAAGTCTAAGCTATAAGGAAACCAAAGAAACAAATTCACCGTACTGTGCCCGGAGCTCCTTCAGAACTATCATCCACCCGCTCGAACAGAAAAGAAATCAACTCATACGCCACTACCGGTTCCAGATCACATGACACCCGCTTCACCACTACGATTTTCGGGTAATAACTGTAGCTGCATCAACTGCTGCGGTCTCTGTTACTCGTGCTATTGGTATTCCCTTCTTTCTTCTTATCTTCTGTTCGGGACAGAATCAATCAATGTGTCCAATTATCTCACAAATAGAGCATGTCTGGGTTTCGCACAAGTCGTGCTCATGGATGTGATCTTTCGATTCGCCGCGCTTTCTCTTCCTGCGATGCATACTGAACATTCGAGAATTCATCGATTCGAGTATTTTCTATTCTGAATACGGCTCCATATCAGTAGTATGCCTAAGTGCAGTACATGTACACCCAGTGGGCATGACGTCGTGATGACTCCGCGGCAAGGTCCTGTGTATATCGGTCTGAGAGCAGTTCTCGGTAATGCTTCGTCACTCGACCGACACTGAGCCCACTCAGTATCGCTTGCTAAAGTAATTATAGAAAATATTTCGACGCTGGCACAAGCGCCCAAGCTATTTATGCTGAGTAATGCTGATTTCCCTGTTAGACTGTCGCTTAGCGCCTGAAAATAAGCCCTGAAATGGATCTATCATTCGGATGCATTACCGTATATAGGCATCTGCACCCGAGTCCATCCGGAGCAGCCAATTTGGTCTAGTCATTCTATAGAGACCGGTGGCTAGTAGAGTCACCATCACTTTTGGACATTCTCAGTGCCTGTTACCCTTTCCAGCAATTCGCGATTGGATCGCTGTTGTGTCACCACACATTCCCCCATGTGCACCCGTACCCAAATAGTACGTTATAAGCGCCTGTGACGTGGCAGCGGGGTTGCTAAAATGCACTTTCAAAGGGATATCGACCAGTCTGTCACAACACTCACATCTCACTACCTCGAAGCATCTTGAAACATCAAAAGGTCGACAATAAACCTCCTACGTCACTGTCATCCACCTTCGCGCAACCAAAATGTCGAAGTTTGGCACAGTCTTCCACTCCTCCAAGGAAATAACCGCATCTGGCAGCAACGCGGTCGCCATTCCTCCGCCCATCTCCTGCACTCAGATTGTTCCGGACGGTGATCTGATACTCGATGTCTCTGCTGGCGACACCTCCAGACGCTATCTGGTTTTCTCTCAGGTGCTGTGCGCAAAGTCCGACGTGTTTAGAAACATGTTGGGCAAACATTCAAAATTCGCAGAAGCTGTCGCACTTCGAGAGTCTCACAAACAGGACCACGGCGAGTTGGTTGTGGTGACACTGGAGGGAGATGATCCGATCGTTATGGGATATGTGCTTCATGTGCTGCATGGGAAGTACAACAAACTTCCTCTCAAGATAAACATTGGGATGATAGTCAGCATCTCCCAAATATGCGATAAATACAGCTTGCATGAAGCTCTGTACATTATTCAATGGCTCTTGCCTGATTTCCAGAAAATAATAAAGAGCGCACAGCCAACAGACGGCCTTCTAATATCCTGGGTCTTCGGACTGGAGAAGGTTTTTACGGAATTGTCAAGGGATCTGATGCTAGGCGAAATTTCCGAGTCCGACGATGGCCTTCTCTTCGGAAAACAACTGCTCCCACTTGCCGACTGTATCCCTCCTGCTGTTTCAGGTAAACTACTAATTCCTCACCAGACTTCACTACCTCTACACCCTGGCCAGCTTCTTTTGGATGCATTTTGCTAAGCCATTTGTTGTAGTCAAAATCATCGAAGAACGAGAACGTTGTGTCAACGCATTTCGAGGTCATGTAAAAAGCGTCGAAGACAGATATCTTAACAAGGACTGGGAATCGACAACAGTCTGCCCTGCAACCACACTTGCCAGACAGTGTGATGCGATGCAATTAGGCCTACTGCATCGGTCTTCGTTGCTAAGCCCGGGTACATATATCGGCAGCTTAATCAGCGTCGCTGAAACAGTGAAGACAATCCCCGTGTTCCAGTTAGATGTAGATGAAGTGGGTGAGGGATTCTGTCGGTGTGGCAACATGCTTAAATATTCTCATACCTGCACTTATAACAATGCTCACGGTGGTTGTGGTTGGGTTTCCAAGCTTCACGAAGCGGTTGATAGCTGCTTGGAGTTGTGTAAAGGTCTGAAGTTTTCGGAGTTTCCTTCAAGGACATGGGTAGCAAGACTTGAGGTGCGTTAATACTGTCGCCTGCCAACCCGCATATTGCTCAAATTCGTCACTCACACATAATGTGAACAGCAACCCGTTATTGCGGAGAAGAAGCCGGGACCCCGTCAAACTAAGGGGTCTGGAAAACGTCGGTGATTATAGGCCTAGGGAGGTGAGATTTGAGTCAGTGGATGCATCTGGAATTCTATTTTGTATGTTCGATCGACCAGAGCGGTATTTTGTGACTGGATTTGAATGAGAGTCAATTGTTCAGCCGCGGAGAACCATCAAGGTCCGATAGTCCGCTTGCCCGAAGTAATTGCTCGGGATTTTGTTTACGAATATGCAAAGAACGACTGGTATCATATGAGTAGTTACTTATCCCAGCGCTATCGTACCATCTAACTTCCACACCCCGACCAACGTATAATGGAACGTGATAAGTGCTCCTTTAGCTTCCACAGTATAAGCACCGCTTCACATGGCCAATTAAATCACGTTCTAAAACAGCGCATCGAGGGCAGATGTGTCCCGTCGCGGTACTTTGCTATTAGGTTAGCTCAAGTCAGGTTCGTTCTTCTAAAATAGACAACCTGCCCAGGTTCTCAACCGTCCGGACTGCCGTCTTGTGGGGCCCCGCACCGCTGTCCAAGGCGGGTGTACCTTTTGTTTGGCCTAGGGTGTCCTGAGTCTAGGCTATATTCCCTATTGCATGTTCAGGCCAACTGAAGGGTCCGGCGGATATTACCGGTGCGGGGAGAAATCTGCCGCACAATGCCGCTACCGAAGTCACAAAGATCGACCCTGAGGTCCGATCGCGATTGAGCAGTGGCAGGCATAGTTACCTGCTCGTGCAGATCATTTCTTTTATATGCATGAGTAATCCAGAGATATTGCGACATGATGGAGTGGCGTTTGATGTGGCAAGTGAAAAGAGTAGCAGAGTGTTACATATCCAGTGGCTAGTGACCCAGTGTGGCAAAGGGTGGCGAAGCATCAAAGTTTTTGTTGTTTGTTTGTTTAATCATACTGTATTGACTCTAATTAGAGTATGACAGGACCCTGATATCCCCTCCGCCTCCGGGCGAGCCGGCTAGATGGCGGAGCTCCCCCCCCGCTACCCTTCGTCCCCGCTGACA
>Ga0307512_10002523_pt1 | contig 22925 bp, 21 predicted proteins | sample 14_EM_MG_FD_200267 | JGI IMG/M metagenome (GOLD analysis project Ga0307512, IMG submission 200267) | Populus trichocarpa ectomycorrhiza microbial communities from riparian zone in the Pacific Northwest, United States - 14_EM | ecosystem: Host-associated > Plants > Roots > Unclassified | place...
CGGGACCGGCCTCGGTCACCCCGAGGTGCAGCGGATAGTCGCACTGCGCCGCGAGCTGCTTGTAGGCCTCGATCATCACAACCGGGTCGTTGTGCTTGACCGAGATCTTGATGTCCCGGAAGTCGTACTCCTCGAAGAGGGACGCCTCCCACAGCGCGCTCTCGACGAGCGCCTCCGGAGTCGCCTTGCCGTACTTCTGCAGCAGCCGCTTGTCGAGCGAGCCCGCGTTCACCCCGATCCGGATCGGCGTGCCGTGGTCCTTCGCGGCCCGCGCGATCTCCTTCACCTGATCGTCGAACTGCTTGATGTTGCCCGGGTTCACCCGGACCGCGGCACACCCGGCCTCGATCGCCGCGAAGACGTACTTCGGCTGGAAGTGGATGTCCGCGATCACCGGGATCTGCGACTTGCGGGCGATGGTGGCGAGGGCGTCCGCGTCGTCCTGCGTGGGGCAGGCGACGCGGACGATCTGGCAGCCGGACGCGGTGAGTTCCGCGATCTGCTGCAAGGTGGAGCCGATGTCCGACGTACGGGTCGTCGTCATGGACTGCACCGACACCGGGGCCCCGCCCCCGACCGCCACCGGCCCGACATGGATCTGCCGCGACACGCGCCGCTCGGCGATCGGACGGGCCGGTACCTCGGGGACGCCCAAGGAGATGGCGGTCATCGTGTTACTCCCGGTTTCCGGAGACCGTCTCGCGCATCGCGCGCAGGGACTCCTTCAGGGAACCCATGGTGGCGAGGACGGCGGTGGGCTCGTAGCCGCAGTGCGCCATGCAGTTGGCGCAGCGCGGGTCCTTGCCGCGGCCGTACTTGTCCCAGTCGGTCTCATCGATCAGTTCGCGGTACGTCGGGACGTACCCGTCGCTCATCAGGTAGCAGGGGCGCTGCCAGCCGAAGAGCGAGTAGTTCGGGATCGCCCAGGCGGTGCACGGGAAGTCGACCTTGCCCTCGAGGAAGTCGAGGAACAGCGGCGAGTGGTTGAGCCGCCACTTCTTGCGGTTGCCGCCCGCGAAGGCCTTCTTGAACAGCTCGCGGGTCTGCTCCACGCCCAGGAAGTGCTCCTGGTCGGGGGCCTTCTCGTAGGCGTAGGCGGGCGAGATCATCATCTCGTCGACCTTGAGGTCGTCGTTGAGGAAGTTGAGCACCTCGATGATGGTCTGCGGGGTATCGGTGTTGAAGAAGGTCGAGTTGGTGGTCACCCGGAAGCCGGCCTTCTTGGCCTCCTTGATCGCCTCCACGGCCTCGTCGAACACGCCCTCCTTCGCCACCGACTCGTCGTGCCGCTCGCGCAGCCCGTCGATGTGCACGGCGAAGGCGAAGTAGGGAGAGGGCTTGAACTTGTCCATCTTCTTGCGCAGCAGCATGGCGTTGGTGCAGAGGAAGACGTACTTCTTCTTCGCCACCAACTGCCGCACGATCTCATCGATCTGAGGGTGCATCAGGGGTTCGCCACCCGCGATCGACACCATCGGCGCACCGGATTCAAGCACCGCCCCCACGGCCTGAGCGACCGGCATGCGCTGCTTGAGCACGCCCGCCGGATGCTGGATCTTGCCGCAGCCCTCGCACTTCAGGTTGCACGCGAAGAGGGGTTCCAGCTCCACGATCAACGGGAATTTGTCCCGCTTACGGAGCTTCTGTTCAATCAAGTACGTAGCAACCTTGATGGACTGGCGCAGCGGCATGGCCATCTGGCTCACCTCCGGGGGAGCAGCAAAGAACGGTGCCATTCGAAGAAAGCTGGAAGTACGGAACGAAGGACGCGGAAAGCTGATATTCCACCGCGCACTGTGCCGATCCGGACGAGTTCATGTTCAGGAGCGTCCACGACCACTCGTACGGCCGCAACCGGGCGCTCGCCGGTGCGCACGGCGCTCAGGAGCGTCGCCGCTGATTCCATGTCGACCGCGATTGCGCCGGTCGCGAGCAGATCCGACCGTTCGTGGCCGCGGATGACGTGATCGGAGCCGGTGAGCGGCCCGGTGTGGACGGTGCGCCCGGGTACGGAGCGCACGAGCTCCTTGACGAGTAGGTCGGTCCCGACACAGGGAACGGTTCCGTCCGGATCCCGGGTCTCCTCGGCGACGACCAGGTCGCCGGGGTGCATACCGGGGGCGAGCCCCGCACAGAAGCCCGTGGCCAGCACGGCGGCCTCGCACAGGGCAGGATCGGCCAGTGCCCGGGTGACGGCCCGCTCGGCCGCCTTGGGCCCCATGCCGGTACGGAGCATGGTGACCGGCCCGCCGGCACCGCCACGGTCGCTCGTGCGCAGGGCGAGGTGCTCGATGCCGAGCGCGCAGGCGATCAGCAGCGGGGCCGGGGCGGGCTGTGTGCTCATCAGCCCCCCTCGACCTCGGCGAGCGCCTTCTTGGCGAAGGGCTCTCCGTGCACGTACCGGCCGAGTGCGGTGAGTGGGAACACCTGCCGGTAGAGGTGGTAGTTGATCGAGAAGTCCCACGGGAAGCCGGTCCCGGTGAAGTACGGCTCGTCCCAGGAACCGTCCGCACGCTGGGTGGCCGCGAGCCACTCGACACCGCGCTCGACGGCCTTGGAGTCCTTCTCCCCCGCCGCCAGCAGAGCCATCAGCGCCCACGCCGTCTGCGAGGCGGTGGAGGCGCCGCGGCCGCTCCACTTCTTGACGTCCTTGTACGAGCGCAGGTCCTCGCCCCAGCCGCCGTCGTCGTTCTGGACCGACTCCAGCCAGGCCACGGCCCGCCGGATCGCCGGGTGCGAGCCGGGGAAGCCTGCCGCGACGAGGGCGGGTACGACGGACCCGGTGCCGTAGACGTAGTTGACGCCCCAGCGCCCGAACCACGAGCCGTCCGGCTCCTGTTCGGCGAGCAGCCACTCGATGCCGCGCCGGGTGCGCGGGTCGTGTGAGAGCCCCTCTACGGCCAGCATCTCCACCACGTGTGCCGTCACGTCGGCGGACGGCGGGTCGATGACCTCGCCGAAGTCGCAGAACGGCAGCCGGTTGGGGAACGGGCTGGTGTTGTCGACGTCGAAGGCGCCCCAGGCCCCGTTCTTCGACTGCATCCCGAGGTTCCAGCGCACCCCGCGCCCGATCGCCTTCTCCACCCGCTCCGGGTCGTGATGGCGGACGCGGCGCAGTGCGAGGACGACCTCGGCGGTGTCGTCGATGTCGGGGTAGTTGTCGTTGTGGAACTCGAACGCCCAGCCTCCGGGCGGCAGTTGGGGTCTCTTGACGGCCCAGTCGCCGGGCCGGACGATCTCCTCGCCGAGCATCCAGTCGGCGGCCTTGACCACCTGCGGATGATCGACGGGCACGCCCGCGTCGACGAGCGCGATGGTCGCCAGGCACGTGTCCCACACGGGCGACTGACAGGCCTCGATCATCCGGGCCCCGTCCTCGCGCCACACGGCGAAACGGTCCAGCGACTCAAGTCCCGCGCGCATCACGGGGTGTTCGAGGTCGTAGCCCAGCAGGTACAGCGCGATCACCGAGTACACGGCCGGCGGCTGAATACCGCCCCAGCAGCCGTCGTTCTCCTGCCGCTCGATGATCCAGCGGGCCGCGGAGTTCATGGCCGACTTGCGCAGCCTGCGCGGCACGACCTTGCGCAGCTGGTGCAGCGCCTTGTCGAGACGCTGGAAGGCGCCGTCCCAACTCGCCACCGGAGCGAAGGGCTTGGGCGGGTTCGGATTGTCCGGGTCGGTGTGCAGCTCGTCGAGCGGGAAGGGCGCGGGCCGCACCGGGCGCTTGGCGGACACGACCGTGAGCGGCACGATCGTCTGCCGGGCCCAGCATCCGAAGTCGTAGATGTTGAGCGGCAACCACGTGGGGAAGTAGATGAGCTCCGGCGGGAGTTCGGGCAGGTCCTCCCACTTCCACCAGCCGAACAGCGCAAGCCAGATCCGGGTGAAGACGCGTGCCGAGACGATACCGCCCTGCCCGCGGATCCATGCCGAGGCCTTCGCCATGTGCGGCGCGTCCCGCTCGTCACCGGCCAGGCGCAGGGCGACGTACGCCTCGATGGTGGTGGACAGTTCGCCCGGACCGCCGTAGAAACTGGCCCAGGTGCCGTCCTCGCGCTGCTCGCCGCGGATGAAGAGCGCGGCGGCGTGCGCGGTCGCCTCGTCCAGGATGCCCAGGAACTGTCGCAGGAGCAGGTCCTCGGCGTCCATGGTCACGTTCGTCTCGAGGTCGCCCTTCCACCAGCCCTGGGCGTCCTGCCGGGAGAGCAGAAAGTCGGTGGAGCCCTGTACGGCGCGTACGGCGGCATCGCGTACCCCCGCCGCCACGGGGGTGGTGCTCTCGGTTCCGCTGGCCGAGGCAGCGCGGGGCGGCAGGGCCCCGGTGCTTCCGTCGGTCGTCGCTGTCATGGCTTCCCCTTCGTGCAGTCGTGCGCATCGTGCTGCTGTGGGTCCGCCGTCGGCCGGTGCTCGTGTTCCCGCGACACCGGCCGGCGACTACGCGAGGGCTATTCGACCGATAGTGATAATCTCTTCCGTACGACGACGAAGTCGGCGAGCGCCGCGAACTGTGCCCGCACCCGGTCGGGCATGTCGATGGCGTCGAGGGCTTCGATGGCGATGGTGTGCTGACGACGTGCCTCTTCGGCCGTCCACTCGCGGCCGCCCGCCTTCTCGATGAGGTCGGCGCGGGCCGCGAACTCCTCTTCGGAGAAGTTCGCGAAGTCGCTGCTCTCGGCGTCGGCGGCAAGCAGTTCGCCGAGCCGCTCGGCGGCAGGACCCTCCGCCGCGAGCGCGGCCACGACCGGCAGGGACTTCTTGCGCTGGCGCAGATCGCTCCAGGTCTGCTTGCCGGTGGAGACCGGGTCGCCCCAGATGCCGAGCAGGTCGTCGACGGCCTGGAAGGCGAGGCCGAGGTGGTAGCCGTACTTCTCCAGGGTGTCGGCGGTGCGGCCGTCCGCACCGCCGAGCACCGCGCCGATGGAGCTGGCGCAGGCGAGCAGGGCGCCGGTCTTGTTGCCCTCCATCTCCAGGCACTCCTCGACGCTGACGCGGTCGCGGTGCTCGTAGGAGATGTCCTGGGCCTGGCCGTCGATCAGGGCACGGGTCGCGGTGGTGAGGCGGCGGGTGGCGCGGCCGGCCTCGACCGAGCCGAGCTCCAGCAGCACCTCGTTGGCGAGGGCGAACAGGGCGTCGCCGACCAGGATCGCCTGGGCGGGGCCGTGCACCTTCCAGACGGTGTCGCGGTGGCGGCGCTGCTCGTCGCCGTCCATCAGGTCGTCGTGCAGGAGGGAGAAGTTGTGGACGAGTTCGACGGCTACGGCACCCGGGATGCCGACCTCGGGTGCGGCGCCGGTGACCTCGGCGGAGAGCACGGCGAGCGCGGGGCGTACGGCCTTGCCGCCGTCGCCGTCGGCGGGGTTGCCGTCGGCGTCGATCCAGCCGAAGTGGTAGGCGGAAACGGTGTCCATGGGAGGCGCCAGGCGGTCGACGGCCGCCCGCAGTACCGGTGTGGCAAGGGTCCGGCCGCGCTCCAGGAGCGCGGTCACGTCCACCGCGTCGGCAGCCGTCTCGGCCGGGGGCACAGTGGGCACAGTCTCTCCTCTTGTTGCGCTACCGGGGGTGCGGGGGCCTGCCGCATGCTGATCGAGCATCACGCCGCCTCCTCGAACTCGAAGAGATGGCGGGGGCGGGGCCGGCCCAGGGCGCTCAGCGCGGCGTCCGCCGCACTCACGCCGCTGCGGACCGCACTCTCCATGGTCGCGGGCCACCCTGTGGCGGTCCACGCTCCGGCCAGGTACAGGCCGGGAGCTTTCGTACGGGCGCCGGGCCGCAGCCGTCCGACGCCGGGGGCCGGAGCGAACGTCGCCGTGCGCTCCCTGGTCACGAAGAAGTCCTTCACCTCTGCACCGCGCGTGCCGGGCAGCAGTCGCTCCAGCTCGGGCAGATAGCGCTCGCGCAGCGCGGCGACGGTGTCGTCGATCTCGTCGTGCGCGGCCGACTGGGACAGCGCCAGGTACTGCCCCTTGCGCAGCCCGGAGGCGTCGGTGCGGTCGAAGACCCACTGCACGGGAGTGCCGAGGGCCGCGAAGAAGGGCTGGTTCAGCACCTTCCGGTCGTAGACGACGTGCACGTTGAGGATCGGCGCGGTGTCGATGTCCAGCAGCTGCTCAGGGGCGTCGAGGGCGCCTGCCGGCAGAAGATCGTGGGCCTCGCGCTGGGGTACGGCCAGCACGACCGCGTCCGCCCGGAGCGTCTCGCCGGGAACCTGAACGCTCCAACGCCCGTTCTCGTCAGTAGAGATGGAGGTGACGCGTGTACGGACTTCGGTACGCACGCCCGCGGAGTCGAGCGCCTTGCGGGCGAGACGGTCATGCAGTTCGCCCAGCGGGACGCGCGCCCATCCGATGTCGGCCGCGCCCGGGTCGGACAGCAGACCGGTCTTGAACACCATCGCGGCGAGCGCCAGCGAGGCGTCGCCCGCGACCGCGTTGAGAGTGGCGACCCCGACCAGGTCCCACAGGGCTTCGATGGCACGCGCCGACTGACCGTGCGCGGTCAGCCAGCTGCCGAAGTCCTGGGTGTCCAGGTTCGGATCGGCGAGGTCGAGCCCCTTGAGCGCGAGCGCGGCACGCCCCACTCTGGCCCGCTCGGCGAGCGAGAGATGCGGATACGTCGCAAGGCTGCGCCCCAGATGCAGGGGCACGGGCAGTGCGTCGCGCCGCAGCCTGCCGAGCCGCCGTCCCTCGGGCTTGTCGACGTCGAGTACAGGCACGTCGAGACGATCCTGCAGCGGCGCCAGCGCCGTTCCCTCGATGCGGTCGAGGAACCAGCGGTAGGCGGTGCAGCAGCGCAGGTAGACGTGCTGTCCGTTGTCGACGGTCAGTTCGCCGCGCTGGAAGGAGAAGGCCAGACCACCCAGTCTCGGCCTGCCCTCGATCAGGGTGACGCGGACGCCCGCGTCGGCGAGCGCGAGCGCGGCGGTGATGCCGGCGAGCCCGCCGCCGATGACGACGGCGTCCCTTGCGGAACGCCCCGCCGGGCCCACGAGCGGCTCGTCGGACCGCACGCTGTCGTCGCTCATCGCGCACCCTCCCCTGCCCGGCCGCCGTGGTTGAACGGTGCACGGCAGGCCGTTGCAGTCAGGGACGCCGTCCCCGTCCGGAGGGTTGCGTGCCGCTTTTCGCCGGTGGAATCACCTTGGACCGTTTTGTCCATCAGGCGCGCCTCCTGACGGTCCTCCGCGTCACATGCCGGGCGTCAAGCCCGGACAGACCGCGGACGGCGACGTATGCCTTCTCCCGCCCGGGCAACGAGACCCGGCCGCGCAGCACGGCCTCCGGGTCCCGCTCGATGCGGTCGAGCAGACGGCGGTAGATGCCGGCCATGGCGGCGACACACGCGCCGCTGCGCCGGTCGAGCATGGGGAGCAGCCGATAGCCCTCGGCGAAAAGGGCGCGGGCCCGTCGCACTTCGAAGTGCACGAGGCCCGCGAAGTCGGAGCCCTCCGGTGGGGTCGGTCCGTTGAACCCGGCCGAGCACCCGAATTTCGCGAGGTCGTCGGAGGGCAGATAGGTGCGTCCGCCCTCGGCGTCCTCGCGGACGTCTCTGAGGATGTTGGTCAACTGCAGCGCAAGGCCCAGGGTGTCGGCGTACTCCGACGCGCGCTCGACGCCGCGCGCCCCCGCTTCCGTGCCGAACACGCCGAGGGAGAGCCGCCCGATGGCGCCCGCGACACAGCGGCAGTAGACCTTCAGGTCGTCCCAGGTCTCGTAGGTCTCGCCGTGCACATCCATCAGCACGCCGTCGATCAGCTCGTCCAGGCCGCCGAGCGGGATCGGAAAGCTCTCGGCGGCATGGGTCAGGGCGACGGCGACCGGGTCGATGTCGTCCTCGGCGACCGAGCCCTCGCGCACCCGGGTCAGCAGCGCCCTGGTGTCCTCGAGTCTTGCCGCCTTGACGTCGCCGGCCAGTGCGCCGTCGCCGATGTCGTCGACGCGCCTGGAGAACGCATACAGCGCCGACATCGCTCGCCGCTTGGGCGTCGGCAGCAGCCTGATGCCGTACGCGAAATTACGTGCCTGCTGTCCGGTGACGGCCTCGCAGTAGCTGTAGGCGGCGAGTACCGGTGCGGACACGTGTTGTTCCGACTCCACGGTCCGGATCACCCCTCTCCTCGCAGAGTCACGCCCACCTCGCGCAGCAGCTGGATCCTGCCGGGCTTGGGCGGGCCGGGAAGTACGTCGTATTCGGCGGCGGCGATCGCATGGATCGCCGCCCTTCCCCCCGCCACGAACCCTGCGAGCAGCAGCTTCAACCTGCCGTGGACGCTACCCACAAGGGGGGCGCCTTCATTCAGGAGATCGCGGGCGCGTTGTGCTTCGTATGCAACCAGTGCGCGCAACGATGCGCCCGCGGTGGACGTGGCGAGATCCGCCTCTTGAACATGGAAGTGCTTCATGTCCTCGGCGGGCAGATAGATGCGGTCGCGGCCGAGGTCCTCGGCGACGTCCTGCAGGTGTTCGACAATCTGGAGGGCCGTGCAGATCGCGTCCGAGAGGCGGATGCGCTCGGGAGTCGAGGTGCCGGTGACGGAGAGGACCAGACGGCCGACGGGGTTGGCCGAGAGTTCGCAGTAGGCGAGCAGGTCGTCGTAGGTCTCGTAGCGGCTGACCAGCTGGTCCTGGCGGTTGGCGGCGATCAGGCCGAGAAAGGGCTCGGGGGTCAGCGAGTGGCGCCGGACGGTTGCCTGGAGGCGGCGCAGCAGAGGGTGCCGTGGGGTCGAGTCGAAGACCCGGTCCAGGTCCGCCTCGAAGGCGTCCAGGAGCAGCAGCCGGTCCTCGGCCTCCTCGGGCGACACGCCGAGCAGACGGGCGTCGGCGCCGCCGGGGGCCAGGTCGCCGTCGCCGATGTCGTCGACGAGGCGGGCGAAGCCATACACGGCCATGAGGTCGGCGCGCCAGGCCTTGGGCAGGAAAAAAGGCGCCACGGGGAAGTTCTCGCCCGCGGCCTTGTCGAGCGTGTCCCGCTCCGGATCAGCGGAGTGCGACATGCCGGTTCCCGTCACCGGTGACTGCCCGGGGCGGGGACGGCACATGCTGCGTTCAGCTGGGGAGTTTCCGTAGCCATTGCCGTCATATCTCCCGTTCTACACTGCCGACCCAATGCGTACTATTTCGGACACGCCGCCCGGCTGTCCGGGCAGCTGTCCCGCTTGAGGGTGTCGCGCATTATCGCCCCACTTTGCCGCGTTTCGGGACCGGTACAGCTTACGTTGTACAACGCAGCGAGGTTCTCTGGGGTGTCCTGCACATCACAACAACACACCGATTGGTGTCAAGATTCCCAGGGCGAGCCCCAGTTGACGTTTCCTTTGCAGACGCAGGGCCCCGCCGGAGCAGTTCCGGCAGGGCCCTGCGAAGCATGGTGGGCCTGTCTGCCCATGTCGGAGTGGACTACTTGCCCGTGAACTTCTCGTACTCCTTGAGGACCTCTTCGGTGGGCCCGTCCATGCGCAGCTCGCCGCGTTCCAGCCACAGGACGCGGTCGCAGGTGTCGCGGATGGACTTGTTGTTGTGACTGACGAGAAACACCGTGCCGGCCTCCTTGCGCAGCTCACGGATGCGCTCCTCGGAGCGCTTCTGGAACTTGCGGTCGCCGGTGGCCAGCGCCTCGTCGATCATCAGGACGTCGTGGTCCTTGGCGGCGGCGATGGAAAAACGCAGGCGGGCCGCCATGCCGGAGGAGTAGGTGCGCATCGGGAGGGTGATGAAGTCGCCCTTCTCGTTGATGCCCGAGAAGTCGACGATCTCCTGGTAGCGCTCCCTGACCTGCTCGCGGGTCATACCCATGGCGAGCCCGCCCAATATGACGTTGCGCTCGCCCGTCAGGTCGTTCATCAGGGCCGCGTTCACACCCAGCAGCGAGGGCTGGCCGTTGGTGTAGACGCAGCCCCTCTCCGCGGGGAGAAGACCGGCGATGGCGCGAAGCAGGGTCGACTTGCCGGAGCCGTTGGAGCCGATGAGACCGATGGCCTCGCCGCGGTAGGCGACGAAGGAGACACCCTTGACGGCGTGCACCTTGCGCACGCCGCGCGCCGCGTCGTCGGAGCCTCGCTTGACGATGCGGCTGAGTGCCGCGGTGGCACTGCCCTTGCCGGTCTTGGCGCCGTTGACGCGGTAGACGATGTGCAGCTCGTCGGCGATGACGGTGGGGATCCGCTCGCCCTGCTGCTCGGTGCTCTGCTCAGCCACGGCCGTACCTCTCCTCCGCCTTCCAGAAGTACACGAAGCCGCCGAGGGCGATCAGGACGGCCCAGCCGCCGGCGGCCGCCCACACATGGTCGGGGAGGTTCTCCGCGCCGTATTCCTCGATGAGCGCGAAGCGCATCAGGTCCATGTAGATGGAGGCCGGGTTCCACTGCAGGACGGTCGCCACCCACTCCGGCTTGTCGGCCAGCATGATCGGGATGGAGAACATCACGCCGGACGCGTACATCCACGTACGCATGACGAACGGCATCAGCTGGGCCAGGTCCGGGGTCTTGGCGCCCGCGCGGGCCATGATCAGCGCCAGGCCGCTGTTGAAGAGGAACTGCAGCGCGAGGATCGGGACGATCAACAGCCAGGACAGATCCGGGTAGCTGCCGAAGCCGATCGCGACGGCGAACAGCACGATCATCGAGAACAGCAACTGCTGGAGCTGCTGCAGCGCGAAGGAGATCGGCAGCGAGGCGCGCGGGAAGTGCAGTGCGCGGACCAGACCGAGGTTGCCGGAGATCGCGCGCACGCCCGCCATCACCGAGCTCTGCGTGAAGGTGAACACGAACACGCCCGTGACCAGGAACGGGATGTACACGTCCTTCGACATGCCCCGGCTGGCGTTCAGGATGACGCCGAAGATGAAGAAGTACACGGCCGCGTTCAGCAGTGGGGTCGCCACCTGCCAGAGCTGGCCGAGCTTCGCCTGGCTGTACTGGGCGGTCAGCTTCGCCCGCGAGAAGGCGAGGATGAAGTGACGGCGGTCCCAGAGCTGGCGGACGTACTCGACGAGAGAGGGCCGGGCGCCGCTCACGGTCAGGCCGTACTTGACGGCGAGGCTCGTCGCCGGGAGGCCCTCGTCGGGTGACACGGCCGCGCTCAGGGCGACCGTGCCGTCGTGCGTTGACTCACTCACTGGTGGAAACTTTCGTCTTCGGGGTGCGCAGCCTGTGCGGGCATGCGCAAGAGCTCGTGACCCGGGTGGGGTCGAAATCGCTCACAGGAAAGAGCTTGTCAGATCACCGGAGGCCGGCCCAGTCGGGTCAGCCGCCACACCGTACGCCACTTCATGGGCCTGCGCGGCCCGCACGGAGTGGTCCAGCCTTCCCGGAACCCGCCGAACCACGCCCTCAGGGCGGGCCGCGAGGGGCGGCGGACGAGGGTGAGCAGCATCCAGATCCCGAGGTAGACCGGGACGAGGAGCGCGGGGAGGTTGCGCCGGGCCAGCCAGACGCGGTTGCGGGCGACCATGCGGTGGTAGACCGCGTGCCGCGAGGGCGCGGTCGTCGGGTGGTACAGCACCATGTCGGACCGGTAGTCGATCATCCAGCCCGCGTCGAGGGCCCGCCATGCGAGGTCGGTTTCCTCGTGGGCGTAGAAGAATTCGTCCGGCAGGCCGCCGGCTTCGGCGAAGACCTGGGTGCGTACGGCGTTGGCGCCGCCGAGGAAGGTGGTGACCCGGGAGGAGCGCATCGGGTCGGCGGCGCGCAGCCGCGGGACGTGGCGGCGCTGGGTGACCCCGGTGTCGGGGTCGGCGATGCGGAAGCTGATGATGCCGAGCTCGGGGTCGGCCTCGAAGGCCTGCCGGCACAGCTCGGCGGTGTCGTGCCGGGCGAGGAGTCCGTCGTCGTCGAGGAACATCAATATGTCGACGTCGCGGCCGCTGGGGCCGAAGGCCTCTATGCCGACGTTGCGGCCGCCGGGGATGCCGAGGTTCTCGGGCAGCTCGATCGTCCGGACGCCGTCGGGGATGTCGGGGACGGGTGAGCCGTTGCCGACCACGACCACCTCGACGCGGTCGCCGTCCTGTTTGGCGACCGAGTCGAGCAGGGCGCGGAGCTCGTCCGGGCGGTTGCCCATGGTGATGATCACCGCGCCGGCCCTCATGCCGGTCACTTCAGCCTGCTCGACGCGAGGATGGACACCAGGTGCAGCAAGGTCTGCAGCAGCGCGATGCCGGCCAGCACCGCGACACCCAGCCGAGAGAAGAACAGGTCGCCGTGGACCTGGTCGACGATCGCCAGCACCAGGATCAGCAGGGACGCCTCGATGCCGAGGATCAGCCGGTGGAACTTGAACGCGGCGGCGGCCCGGCGGGCCAGCGCCATGCCGGAGGTGCGCATCTCGGCGGCGGCCTCCTTGACCGGCGGCAGTCCGCCCTGGTGCCGGGCGACACCGACGAGGTCGGTCTCGGCCTTGATCAGGATCGCGCCGAGCGCGGCCAGCGTGCCGAGGAAGGCCCACAGCCAGTCGATACGGCCGCTGCCCCACACGTCGGCGGCGCGCAGGCCGAAGCCGACGAGCACCGCGGCGTCGGTCAGATAGGCGCCGACCCGGTCCAGGTAGACGCCGTTGAGCGAGTACTGCTTCTTCCAGCGCGCGATCTCGCCGTCGACGCAGTCCAGCAGCAGATACATCTGGACGCACACCACGCCGAGCACGGCGCCCGCAATCCCCGGCACGAGGAGTGCCGGGGCCGCGAGCACACCGAATACGGTCATCAGGTACGTGAGCTGGTTGGGCGTGACCCTGGTGTTCACCAGGTAGCGGTCGACCCGCAGGGACACCTCACGCATGTAGAGGCGTCCCATCCAGTGCTCACCGCTGCGCCGGTCCTTGACCCCTGCGGGGTGGACGACCGGGCGGAGTTCAGCTACCGATGGCCTTGACATAGTCGGCGTAGGTGTCCTTGATCTGGTCGGTTTTGAGGTCGAGGTGTTCGAGGATCGTGTAGCGGCCGGGCCGGGTCTCCGGGGCGTACTCCACGACCCGGACGAACTCGTCCGTCGTGAAGCCGATCTCCTCCGGCAGCACCGGCAGCCCGTGCCGGCGCAGTACCTCGGCCATGTACGCCGACTCCTCGTGGGCGCCGCGCAGATACATCGCGAAGGCTGCGCCGAGGCCGCACTGCTCGCCGTGGGCGGCGGCGCGCTTGGGGAACAGCAGGTCGAAGGCGTGGTTGATCTCGTGGCAGGCGCCGGAGGACGGGCGGGAGTCGCCCGACACGGACATCGCGATACCGGTGAGGACCAGGGCCTCGGCCAGGACCTGCAGGAAGGCGTCGTCACCGACGCCGCCCGGGTGCCTCAGCACCGCCTCGCCGGCCTGGCGGGCCATCGCCGCGGCGAGTCCGTCGACCTTCTCGCCCTTGACGCGGTTGGCGAGTTCCCAGTCGGCGACCGCGGAGATGTTGGAGATGGCGTCGCCGATGCCGGAGCGCACGAAGCGGACCGGGGCCTCACGGATCACATTGAGGTCGATGACCACCGCGATCGGGTTCGGCACACCGTACGAGCCGCGGCCCGCGTCGTTGTCGAGGGTGGCGACCGGCGAACACAGGCCGTCGTGCGCGAGGTTGGTGGCGACGGCGACCAGCGGGAGGCCGACGCGTGCCGCGGCGAACTTGGCGCAGTCGATGATCTTTCCGCCGCCGAGGCCCACGACCGCGTCGTAGTGGCCGGCCTTTATGTCGTTCGCCAGCCGGACCGCGTCGTCGATGGTGCCGCCGGCCACCTCGAACCAGGTGGCACCGGGCAGAGTCGGCTCGATCCGCGCGCGCAGCCGGGCGCCCGATCCGCCGCTGACCGCGATGGCGAGCTTGCCGGAGGGCGAGATGCGCTCGTCGGCGAGCACGCCGGCCAGGTCGTCGAGGGCACCCGGGCGGATGTCCACGACGAGCGGCGAGGGAATCAGCCTCGTCAGTACTGGCACGCGATCTCCCGTCCCTTGGCCAGATCGTCGTGGTTGTCGATCTCGACCCACTTGACGTCGCCGATCGGCGCCACGTCGATCCGGAAGCCGCGGTTCACGAGCTCCTGGTAGCCGTGCTCGTAGAACTGCTGCGGGTCGGTCTCCCAGACGGCCTTGAGAGCGTCGGCCAGCTCGGGGGCGGCATCGCCCTCGATCAGCGTCACACCGATGTACTCGCCGGTCGCCTCGGCGGGGTCCATCAGCTTGGTGATCTTCGTCATCCCCTTCTCGGAGTCGACGACGACCTTCATCTCCTCGTCGGCCAGGTTCTTCACCGTGTCCAGCGCGAGGATGATCTTCTTGCCCTCGCCGCGGGCGGCGAGCAGCGTCCGCTCGACGGAGACCGGGTGGACGGTGTCGCCGTTGGCGAGGATCACGCCGTCCTTGAGGGCGTCACGTCCGCACCACAGGGAGTAGGCGTTGTTCCACTCCTCGGCCTTGTCGTTGTCGATGAGGGTGAGCTTGAGGCCGTACTTCTGCTCCAGGGCGGCCCTGCGCTCGTACACGGCCTCCTTGCGGTAGCCGACGATGATCGCGACCTCGGTCAGGCCGATCTCGGCGAAGTTGCCGAGCGTCAGGTCCAGGACCGTCGGTTCGCCCTCTATACCCGCGGGCCCCACCGGCACCAGAGCCTTGGGAAGGCTGTCGGTGTAGGGGCGCAGACGCCGTCCGGCGCCGGCCGCCAGCACGAGGCCGATCATGCGGGTTCTCCTTCATCGTGTACGGCGGGCGCCCCAGCGGACACCCAGAAGCGGATGCTCTCGACGAGCACCACCAGGGCGGCGGCCACGGCGAGGACCGTGAGCGCGACCGTGAACTGCGAAGCGGTGAGCGCCGCGGCCAGGACGGTGACGAGCAGCGTCCGCCCCTCGTGCCCCCCGATGGCGCGCACCAGCCAGGCCGGGGGCGCTCCGGCATTGCCGCGGATGCGGTACACCGTGTCGTAGTGATGGTAGGCGACAGCCGCCACCAGGCCGAAAGCCGCAGGAAGGGCTCCGTTCACGTCCGCTTTGACTGCGAGTACCAGGACGGTGCCGTACTCGGCGGCGCGGAAGAGCGGGGGGACGAGCCAGTCGAGGGCTCCCTTGAGGGGGCGGTACAGCGCCTGACCGGCAGTGATCGTGTACACGACGGCACCGGCGACGGGCGCCCACGTCACCCCGGAGAAGAGGGAGACAGCGAGGACGGCCGTGCCGGCCAGCGCGACCAGCAGGGGCGCGCCGAGGCGGGCGGGTGCGGCACGCGCCACGAGGGAGGCGAGCGGTCCGTTGTCCGCGAGGTCCGCCAGCGCCTGCGCGGCCCGGTCGGTGCGCTGCGCCCTGCGGGTCAGCGAGCGCAGCACCCGGCCCGCCGTCGTGTACGTCGCCGCGAAGGCGCACCCGACGAGCAGGACGTAGAAGGTGATACGCGGAGTGGTGGCCGCCGTCAGGACCGCGATCATCGCCCAGCGCTCGCCGATCGGGAGCACGATCATCCGGCGTACCCACACCGTCCAGCCGACGCTGTCCAGCTTGTCCGAAAGGGCAGCGGTGGGGCTGGTGTTGGCGGTGGCGTCGTGGTTGGCCTCGTTGAAGGAGAAGTCGACGACGTGCCGGCAGGTCTGCAGGATCATGGCGCCCAGGGCCAGGGCCCATACGTCGTCGCCGCCGCGGGCCGCTCCGAGGGCGAGACCGGCGTAGTAGGCGTACTCCTTGGCCCGGTCGAAGGTGGCGTCGAGCCAGGCGCCGAGCGTGGAGTACTGCAGGGAGTAGCGGGCGAGCTGGCCGTCGGTGCAGTCCAGGACGAAGGACGCGATCAGCAGGACCCCGGCGGCGATGAAACCGCCGCGGGTGCCGGTGGCGGCGCAGCCCGCCGCGATCAGCGCGGTGAGCAGGGAGGCGGTGGTGACCTGGTTCGGGGTCAGGCCCCGGCGGGCGCACCAGCGGGCGAGGTAGCGCGAGTACGGGCTGATGAAGAACGTGGTGAAGAAGCCGTCGCGGGCCTTCACGGCCGACTTCAGGCGTATGGCTTCGTCGTCGACGGCGGCGACGGCCTGTCGCGCCTCGTTGCGGGCCTGCGGGTCGGCCGGGACCTCGGCGACCAGGCTGCCCAGCTCGGGGCGTTGGACGTCGGCGCCGTCGGCGTCGAGAGCGGTGACCATGCGGTCGGCAAGGCTGTCGACGGCGACCGCCGTGCCGCCGCCCGCCGAGTTCTCGCGGGCCATCGCGCGGGTCAGGGCCTGGCGGCCGGCCGGCTGGGCCGTGACGGCGCCGGAGATCGCGGCGAGCGGGAAGCGGGGGTCGGTGAGGCCGAGGCGCAGGGCGTGCGGGTGGCCCACGAAGCGGGAGTCGACCACGGCGACCCGCTGGTCGCCGGGGACCTGGGCGAGGAGCATCTCGGCGTCCGCGGCGTCCGCGGCGACGCGCACGTCGAAGCCGAGGGACCGCAGATCGCCCTCGATCGACGATCCGGGGACCGGCTGACCGGTGAGGATGGCGGTCGACAACCGAACTCACTCCCTGGGTGCCGACGCGCTCGCGCCGGTCAATGTGCATGGTGGGGACGCCCCTTGGTTGCACCAGGCGGGCGGCATGACGGCAGAGGCTATCGGATGCCCGGAGGCCGCCGTTCACCGCCCGTTCACGGGCCGATCAACGCCGTCTCCACTGGCCTTTGCCGCGATCATCATCGGTGATTCGGGGGCCCGCCCACAAACCGCGGTGCCCAGACCGGGCATCCAGGACATTGGGGATCGCCGTCCGGCCTCGACATAGGGTGGGCGACCATGACATGGCTGATCACAGGCGGAGCGGGATACATAGGGGCCCATGTGGCGCGGGCCATGACCGACGCCGGGGAGCGCGTCGTCGCGCTGGACGACCTCTCGGCCGGGTTCCCCGCGCGGCTGCCGGCCCACGTGCCGCTCGTCGAGGGCTCCTCGCTCGACGGCGACCTGCTGAAGCGGGTCTTCGCCCAGTACGGAGTGACCGGCGTCGTACACCTCGCGGCGCGCAAGCAGGTCGCCGAATCCGTGGCGCAGCCCACCCGCTACTACCGGGAGAACGTCGGCGGTCTCGCCACACTCCTGGAGGCCGTCGCCGAGGCCGGGATCGAGAAGTTCCTGTTCTCGTCGTCCGCGGCCGTCTACGGCAATCCGGACGTCGGCCTGATCACGGAGGACACTCCGTGCGCGCCGGTGAACCCGTACGGCGAGACAAAGCTCACCGGCGAGTGGCTGGTACGGGCGGCGGGCAGGGCGCACGGCATCTCGACGGTCTGTCTGCGCTACTTCAACGTGGCGGGCGCGGGCGCACCCGAGCTGGCAGACACGGGCGTCTTCAACATCGTCCCCATGGTCTTCGACCGGCTCACCCGGGACGAGGCGCCCCGGATCTTCGGCGACGACTATCCGACGCCGGACGGCACCTGCGTCCGCGACTACATCCACGTCGCCGACCTGGCCGAGGCACACCTGGCGGCGGCCCGGCGGCTCGGCGGCCGAAGCGGTGACCTCACGGTGAACATCGGCCGCGGCGAAGGCGTCTCGGTCCGCGAGTTGATCACCGTCATCGGCGAGGTCAGCGGTGACCGCCGGCCGCCCCTTGTCGAGGCCCGCCGCCCCGGGGACGCGCCCCGCGCGGTCGCCTCCGCGGCCCGGGCCGCCGAGGAGCTGGGCTGGACCGCACGGCGCGGGGTGCCCGAGATGGTCGAGTCGGCGTGGCGGGGCTGGCTGCTGCACCACGGCGGGTGACCCCACGGCGGGTGAACTGAGGGTGCCCTGACCTGCGTATCGTTTCTGCAGGTCAGGGCACATGACAACGGTGTTCAGTGCCGCGTTGCTCAATACCCCCCACCCGTAGTTCACTGTCATCCCGGACGAAACACAGGAGGGCGGCTGTCATGGGGGCTGGGCACGACCACGGGCACGCGCACACGCACGCGCCGCCCACCGGTACGGCCGCGGCGGCGTACCGCGGGCGACTGCGCGTCGCGCTGTCGATCACGCTCACCGTCATGGTGGTCGAGATCGTCGGCGGTCTGCTCGCGGACTCGCTCGCGCTGATCGCGGACGCCGCCCACATGGCGACCGACGCGCTGGGCCTCGGCTTGGCACTGCTCGCCATCCACTTCGCGAACCGCCCGCCGACCGGCAACCGCACCTTCGGCTACGCCCGCGCCGAGATCCTCGCCGCGCTCGCCAACTGCCTGCTGCTGCTCGGCGTCGGCGGCTACGTCCTGTACGAGGCGATCCAGCGGTTCATCACGCCGGCCGACACCGAGGGCGGGCTGACCATCGTGTTCGGTCTGATCGGTCTGGTCGCGAACATGATCTCCCTGACGCTGCTGGTGCGCGGCCAGTCGGAGAGCCTGAACGTGCGCGGGGCGTTCCTGGAGGTGGCTGCGGACGCACTCGGTTCGCTCGCGGTGATCGTCTCGGCGCTGGTGATCCTCGCCACCGGCTGGCAGGCCGCCGACCCGATCGCCTCGCTCGTCATCGGCCTGATGATCGTGCCGCGTACCTTCAAGCTGCTGCGCGAGACCCTGGACGTCCTGCTGGAGGCGGCCCCCAGGGACGTCGACATGGCGGACGTACGAGCCCACATGCTGGCCCTGGACGGCGTCGAGGACGTCCACGACCTGCACGCCTGGACGATCACATCCGGCATGCCGGTGCTGTCCGCGCACGTGGTGGTGCGCTCCGACGTCCTCAGTGCGATCGGTCACGAGAAGATGCTCCACGAGCTCCAGGAGTGCCTGGGCGACCACTTCGACGTGGCGCACTGCACCTTCCAGCTGGAACCGGGCGGGCATGCGGAGCACGAGGCGAAGCTGTGTCATTGAGGCAGGTGGGGCGTCCCATGGCCGGAATGCAGCCGTCCGGCGCGACCCTGCGTCGTTAAGCCTCACAGCGCTGCCCGGACGGTTCCCCGCCGATCGCACCGGGCACGATCAACCACCGGGCCCCTCTTCCGGTGTCCGACCGGTGACGGCCGTGTCCCGCGCTGTGCGCGGGACATGCGGGCGTGCCGAGAAGTGCCGGGAGTGCCGGTTTCGTACGGCAGACTTGGGGCGCGAAGACCGATGTGAAGGATGGGTATGCCGATCACACCTGCTACCGCGACGCACACTCCGTCGAACGGCACCGCAGACGCGATTTTGCTGGAACTGGTCGACGAGAACGGCGTCACGATCGGCACCGCGGAGAAGCTCGCCGCCCATCAGCCGCCGGGCCGGCTGCACCGTGCCTTCTCCGTCTTCCTCTTCGACGAGCGCGGCCGGCTGCTGCTGCAGCAGCGGGCGCTGGGCAAGTACCACTCCCCCGGTGTGTGGTCCAACACCTGCTGCGGCCACCCCTACCCCGGCGAGGCACCCTTCGCGGCGGCGGCCCGGCGGACGTACGAGGAGCTGGGTGTGTCCCCCTCGCTGCTCGCCGAGGCGGGCACGGTCCGCTACAACCACCCCGACCCGGACTCGGGTCTGGTCGAGCAGGAGTACAACCACCTGTTCGTCGGGATGGTGCAGTCCCCGCTGCGGCCGGACCCGGAGGAGGTCGGCGAGACGGTGTTCGTGGCCCCGGAGGAACTTGCGGAGCGGCACGCCAAGGACACCTTCTCGTCCTGGTTCATGACCGTCCTGGACGCGGCGCGTCCCGCGGTCAGGGAGCTGACCGGCCCGTCGGCCGGCTGGTGACCCTCAGAGCATCCGTACGGGTTTGAGCGGCAGGGCGGCCCAGATCACCTTGCCGCCGCTCGAGGTGTGCTCGACGTCGCAGACCCCGCCCGCCTCCCGGGTGACCTCGCTGACCAGGAGCAGCCCCCGGCCGCCGGTCTGGCCGTGGTCGGCCTCCAGGGCGGTCGGGCGGTAGGGGTGGTTGTCCTCCACGGACACCCGCACCCACTCGGCGCCGACGGCGACCTCCACGGCGAGCATCGGCGACAGCAGCGCCGCGTGCCGGACGGCGTTCGTGACCAGCTCCGAGACGATCAGCAGCAGACCGTGGACGAGGTCGTCGGAGACGGGCACCCCTTGGCGGTACAGCAGGTCCCGTACGGCGTGTCGTGCCTGCGGGACCGAGGCGTCGACGGCGGCAGCGGTGAACCGCCAGACACCCTCGTACGGGAGCGGGTCCGCCGGCCCCGGGTCACGGGGTTCCTCGGCACCGCCTTCTGGGCGTGGGCCGGTGCCGCGCCCGTGGTTGTCCATCGTCCGGTCGCCACCCTTGCGCTCGATTGTCACCACACGTCGAGTGTTGGTAACGACCCGGTCCGCCCCGGAGAACTGAACAGAAGTCAGCGGGTATCGAGCACTTATGACCGTTGGCGTATGACGCGGTCAGTTGTGGGACTGGTCCTGTACCCCTTCAGCCGACTTCGCGAACTATTCGGGTTGTACGGGTTTGACGGCCAGTCCGTCCGATTCGTCCCGCGCGTCGCCCTCGCCGGCGAGCCGCCCCGCAGACCGTGCCGACGAGGCACGACGGCTAGCATCCGCCCCATGGAGCCCCAGCTGCTGCACGAAGTGACCGACTCGGTCGCCACCGTCGTCATCCACCACCCGGCCAAGCGCAACGCCATGACGGCCGCGATGTGGTCCGCCCTGCCGCCGCTGCTCGACACGCTGGCGGCCGACTCGGGGGTACGGGCGCTGGTGCTGACCGGGGAGGGCGGGACGTTCTGCGCAGGGGCCGACATCTCCACGCTGCGGGGGTCGCCGGCGGAGGCGCAGGGGCTCGCGGTGCGCGCCGAGGAGGCCCTGGCCGCCTTCCCGAAGCCGACGCTGGCCGCGGTCCGCGGGCACTGTGTCGGTGGCGGGTCGCAGCTCGCCGCGGCCTGCGATCTGCGGTTCGCCGAGGAGGGGTCGCTGTTCGGGGTGACGCCGGCGAAGCTCGGGATCGTGTATCCGGCGTCCTCCACCCGGCGGCTGGTGTCGCTGGTGGGTCCTGCGGCCGCCAAGTACCTGCTGTTCTCAGGCGAGTTGATCGACGCCGGGCGGGCGCTGCGCACCGGCCTGCTGGACGAGGTGCTGCCCGAGGGCGAACTCGCCAAGCGGGTCGCGGAGTTCGCCCGGATCCTGGTGTCCCGCTCGCAGCTCACCCAGGCCGCGGCGAAGGAGTTCGCGAACGGGCGCACCGACCGGGACGCGTACTGGACGGAGCAGGCGCGCGGCAGCGGCGACACCGCCGAGGGGGTCGCCGCCTTCCTGGAGCGCCGTCAGCCGCGGTTCACGTGGTCGGCTCCGTACCCAGGATGAACCGGCTCATCGAGCGGAGCAGTCCGACGACGTCCGCGGGAGCCTTCTGCGGGGACCCTGCGTCGTAGGGCGGCTGTGGGTCGTACTCGATGCCCAGCTGTACGGCCTGGGCGACGACGTCGCCCGAGATCCGGCCGAGCAGGGCGAGCCCCATGTCGATGCCGGAGGAGACCCCCGCCGCGGTGACGTACTTGCCGTCGGTGACGACCCGCTCGCCCGTCGGCTCGGCGCCCAACCGCCTCAGCTCGTCGAGGGCCAGCCAGTGCGAGGTCGCGCGGCGCCCTTCGAGGAGCCCCGCGGCGGCGAGCAGCAGGGAGCCGGTGCACACGGACGTCGTCCAGGCGCTCGTGCCGTCGGCGGTGCGGATCCAGTCGAGGAGCGCCTTGTTGTCCATCTGCGCGGTCTGCCCCGGGCCGCCCGGGACGATCAGGACGTCGGGGTTCGGCACCTCGTCCAGGGTCCGGTCGGCGATGAGCGCGAGGTTGCCGTTGTCGTTGCGAACCGGGCCGGTTCGCTCGGCGACGAACACGGTCTCGGAGTCGGGCAGACGGCCGAGGGTCTCGTACGGTCCGACCGCGTCGAGGGCGGTGAAACGGTCGTAGAGGACGATCGCGAACTGCATGGGTTCCCCCTTCGGTTGGCGGGTGCTCAGTGGGCGGGCGCCGGGCGGAATCGGCGCCGGTATTCGGCGGGCGCCGCGCCGAGCGTCCGCACGAAGGCGCGGCGCATCGCCTCCGGGGTGCCGTAGCCGCAGGTGCGGGAGATCTCCTCGACGCCGTCGGAGGTGTCCTCCAGCAGGCGGCGGGCCTGTTCCAGACGGACGCGGTCGACGTACCGGCCCGGTGTCATGCCGGTCTCGGTCTGGAAGGCGCGGGCGAAGTGGCGGGGCGAGAGCCGGGCGCGGGCGGCCAGCGTCTCCACCGACAGATCCTCGCCGGGGTGTTCGGTGATCCAGTGCTGGACTTCGCGGAGCGGCTCCCGCTGCGCCGTCTGCGCGGCGAGCTGGGCGCTGAACTGGGCCTGGTTTCCCGGCCGTCGCAGGAAGACGACCAGATGGCGGGCGACGGAGAGGGCGATCTCGCGGCCGGCGTCCTCCTCGACGAGCGCGAGGGCGAGGTCGATGCCGGAGGTGACGCCGGCCGAGGTGGCAATGTGCCCGTCGCGGATGAAGATGGGATCGGGATCGACCTCCACGGCCGGGTGGTCGCGGGCGAGCTTGCCGCACGCCGACCAGTGGCTGGTCGCGCGGCGGCCGTCCAGCAGCCCCGCCTCCGCCAGCAGGAGCGCTCCGGACCATACCGAGACCAGGCGCTCGGCCCGCGGGCCGTGTTCGCGCAGCCAGGTCACCAGGAGCGGGTCGGGACGCCGGGTACCGGCGCCGCCCGGGACCAGCAGGGTGTGCGGGTCCGGGGCGTCGGCGAAGGAGTGGTCGGGGACCAGGGTGAGCCCGCTGGAGGTGCGCACGGCTCCGCCGTCCCGGGAGACCGTACGGATTCGGTACGTTCCCGGGCAGTGGAGCTCGGCGCCGTTGAAGACCTCCACCGGACCAGTGACGTCAAGGCTCTGCACGTCGTCGAAGAGGACGACCAGGACGGTGCGCATGCCCTCGATTCTTCGCGGTGCACACGATGGCCGCAATGACGAGGAGCCCACCTTTCCTGCCATCGCCCGCCACCCCTGGAACCCCGTACCAACCAGTCGGTAACCTGGCTGTCATGACTACTGCCGCCCTCGATCCACGCGCCG